>Ga0306898_1000088_pt1 | contig 39570 bp, 83 predicted proteins | sample AntRauMFilla1564_FD_190424 | JGI IMG/M metagenome (GOLD analysis project Ga0306898, IMG submission 190424) | Saline lake microbial communities from Rauer Islands, Antarctica - Metagenome Filla 1 #564 (v2) (version 2) | ecosystem: Environmental > Aquatic > Non-marine Saline and Alkaline > Saline ...
GGTTGTTTGACTTTGACAGTCAAAAGCATATCAGCAATTGTTACATTAATCGGCTCATACATCGGGCACCTCATGAGTGGGACTGAACAATAGCTCCACCATTCCTCTCACAGGTTTCCACGTCCTGGGATACACGCCAAAACCCTCGGTGACGCGCAATTCAAAAAAGCCATAAGTGGGACTCCCAACTTCAGGTAAGGAGGCCCATGTGGTGCCCAGCTCTTTGGGGAATTGCAAATAGATCCTTGCACCTGTAGTTAAACGCCATTCATCTGAGATGTCAGGTGTGTCGGAGTCAATCACGGCTTCACTGCCGGTGTAACGTTTCTCATAGTACTGCAGATTGTAGTACACGACATCTGAAGTGTTATAAGCCTGAGGCGCATCCCAGTTACCTCTCATAGTAGGTAATCTGGTGTTAAGTGTCACCTGCACTCCGCCGTCTTTGTCACGAGTCGGAGGGGAAGTTTGAAAAGTAATGTTGTCACCTTCCACCACCACGGCTTCATACTCATAAGCACTCGGATCGTTTTCTATGAACTCTAAATTGACAGGGTACTCCAGTTGTTCACCCAAGACAAAAGACCACAGCACACTGCCGCTGTCATTTATCAGGTCTGCTCTGGTCGCTGTTATCCTGGATCTTGCCACAGGTTACTCCTTGGTTGTGCCGGAAAGCCTGTACGCTTCCAGCTTGTATATTTCAGAGAAGGAGTTTTCAAAGGAAATCTTCTGTCCTATCTCATCACGCCAGTTCTCGGGATCGATACAAGTGGCAGGCTTGCCCACAACCACGAAGCCGCCTTCCATCTTAATGCCACAATACATGAACATATGGCCACAAAGAGTTACTGTTGAAAACTCTGTGGACTCAATCCTGTCAGTAATACTTTTGGATGAGATATAGTTGCCCTTACAACCGAGCTCTTGCATCATCAGTTCAATGTCAGTCATTCTTAATTTCCTCAAATTGATAATCTTTGCGATTGCGATCAAACTTGGCCAGTATAGAAACTTTGGAATGGCCTTGGACAACCATCTGCAACATTGTCTCGTAAGCATCCTTCAGCCTGGAATCACAGCGATAGTAAACAGGAGGCTTCTCATAGGGGAATTGTATATTAACAACACCCTTGCGTACTTCTGTTTTAAAGCTGTCTCTGCTGATCTGTATCATTTCGTCTTCAGGGTCTCTGGAATAAACCTCCACCATCCCTTTGAAAGGGTACACAACTACGGCATCTTTCTGCTCAACACCGTCAAGAAATACACGTGTGCCAAACGGCACGTCTTCTGCATTAAGAATCATAAGTCACCATTGCGCCACAGCCTCTGCATTGAGGGCCGTCGGGCTGTAAATAGTAAAGAGAGCTCCCGCAATTGCACTCCCAATGAGTGTCAGGGACTTTAGGTCCACGGAACACACCAAAGAAACGCTCACAAGAAGGGCATTCAAGCAGTTCCGAGTCTTTTTCAGATATCATGACGGCATGCCACTTGTGTCTACATTCAGTGCAAATCGCTTCGCCGCTTGTGTGAGGTTTGTTTGAGTCTATATTGACGACGGTCATTTTCGTGTAACAACATGGATATTTGGTATTTCCAGGCTTATTGCACCTTTCAATACAATAGGCTCATCACTTTGCTTAAAAGTACTACCCGTATTTGCTTTTGTGAGAGTGCAAGCCAATAGATCAATTTCTATCACATCTCTCTGCTCTACGTTGTCAACTTTCACTATGACACTTGGATGAATGTCTTTGCCAAAAATAATCATCAGAATCCGAATCCTCGCGACGATCTGCCACCACTTCTCTTAATGGGCCATAAGTATTCGCATATATATCGAACACCATCTGAGTAATGCTCATCATTGCCTGATTTATCTATACTTGCCGTGTCACTGTTGTTGTCAATCCAAACAGTCCGCTCCATTGACTTAATGAGACCTTTGCATCGGGGATGAAACCAAAGAGTTGTCACACCTTTCGCTGTCATCAATTTAGCATTTACGGCTGCAACTGAGTCAACGATTCCGGGAGCGGCTTTGTGAGCCAGTACTCGTATCCCATGCTTCTTGAGGATGGTGAAATCAGTTGTGCCGACAGGTGCTTTCGTTGATCTGGAATTTCCGGAAGGGTCGGGAAAGGCATAGACTTCATGTCCTTTGCTGACAAATCTTTCTTCCAAGGCAATAGCGAGAGTCTCTGTATCGGGATGCCCTTGCATTTCGTCAACGGCCCACAATTCGTTTCCCATCTTACGCCATATGGATGTGCACTGCCTGCTAACGTTGAAATCGATTGCGATGTAGACATCTTCTTTCTCCTCGAACCAGTCCATCTTGCGGACTTGTATGTTACGATCAAACATGTAGAACACAGAGTTGCCTGAGTCTTTGAAATCAGCCTCATACTCTGTGGCAAATTCAATAGGGTCAATTCTGCTCTTGATTTTCTCAATTTCTTTTATAGATAAGAAGGGAGAGTCACGATAGGTGAAATGAAAGAAACCCCAATCGGGATCCTCTCTGGACAGCATACACAGATCATGAAAGTAGTTGTAACCTTTCGGAGTGCTTATGATCAGGGCTCTCCCGAGGACAGGCCAACGTGTCACTATCATAGGTTGTATAATGCCTTCCCATGCAGCCTTAAAGCCTGGCTTCTTGCTCCATGAGCTAACCTCATCACACACAACGAAATACGCCATTAATGTTCAACAGAGTCCGCTAATACTCTGCCTGTGTCTCGCCAAGTTAATTAATAATTACGCCAAGTCTTGCCCTGACGTATTTGATTTATTGTAGCGCGTGCTACACCGAATACTCTTGCAATAGCAGCATCACTCGTATCTTCTGCAATCATTCCACGGATTATCGGAATGTCCTCTCCTGAAAGCTTCTTTTTAGGGTTAGCTCCAGAGCGTGGCAGAGCCTCTCTTGTCACATGTTTCCAAGTCTTATTAAGTCTTATCGACGAAATAACACCCGAAGTGACATTGTAGTCTCGTGCGAGAATGTGATCCTTCTCACCATTTAGCATTCGCTGATGTATTACTACTACATCCTCTTCGTTAAGCAATGCTAATGTTTTTTCTGAACCTATGGTCTGCAAACCTGTGGCATAAGAATGAATTGTGTTTTCAGAATAAGTACACCACTCTAGATTATCAACATGATTATTATGCTTGTCACCGTCTTTATGGTTTACGCAAGGGTGATCATGAGGATTTTCTAAAAACAGAGTAGCTACAAGTCTGTGGACACCTATCTTAAGTGGCCCTGTTTTTAAACGCAAATCAGCCATCTTATATCTACCGGTGTTTATTTGAAGTTCAGCATTGATATGATTGCTAAAAATCTTACCAGTATTGCTCACAAAATAGTTTGAGTATTCTTTCCATTCCATAAAATTTCTCACATGTGCTTGGCGAGCACTACTACACGTTGCCGTGCAGATCAGACTATATCATACATCACAAGTGATGCTTCCGCGCTTCGGGCCGCTTAGCCCTATGGACTTCATAATCCGTTCTGGATCGTATGTCCTAGTCGTTACACCTTCAAATCCATTCCTGGATAAGCTTGGCTCGGTATTGTCCCTTAGGGAGTTCCACCGAATTCACGGAATTTTACAAGGGCAGGTATTTTTACCCTTGCCACGCAGTCTTTCTATGGCTTCAAAGGACACCAATCGTAATGTCACACCTTTACCGAAGTCAAACTTACCTGTGTCAGCGCTTGGCGGCTTTATGCAGTAATCATCAAGGTGAAACTCATGCACAAGTAACGGGAAATAGATCTCTTTAGCTTGATCAAGTGTAGGTGCGATGATGTAGACGGTCTTATTGGGAATTTCTTCATCCATCTCCATCAATTCAAACACGGCAGTCGTTGCGGCAACAGCAGCCTTATAGCTCTTGCCGAAACCCCGAGAGCAACATGCAGTCACAAATTTCTTAGTCATCTCCACAAAGAGAGCCCTGAAGATCTGTGTCTGTCCTTTATGAAGCTTAATCCTGCTCATCGTTAATGACCCTCACGTCATCTCCCTCAAGTTCTATCACAAGAGGACTCCTCACAGCTTTCTGTTCGATCACTGTTTCAGACACACGAGCATAACCGAATCGCAGTAAGTCACCATGCAACTTGTTGATCTGAGCCAGGATTGCCGCGTGAGCCATAGAGGAATATCTTTGAGTCGGACCTGAAGGAGTGATCTTCACAAGACTCCCGTCACGTATCGCGCACATAACTCTGTCTTCATCAATCAGTCTATCATATAAATCTAATTGTCCATCAATTGGATCATAACCTCTGCTGTTCATCTTATCCGTAGCTCTTTTAGCTATCTTGCTCCTCGTCCGCTGCAGAGGCTTTACATAGCCTGGAGGCATTATATCTGTCATAGTTCACCATTAAGTTTTAAGCCCACCCAAGCGTTGTTCTGCTCAGATGGGCTGTTTAAGATACTTTGAAAGAGTGCTGTTCCAAGAAATCTTTCAAAATACCTTGTTAAAGACATCTCAGATATTGTCATTATTTCTCAGGACTAATAAATAAGCAAGATTACCCCTTAAGGGTACATGTAGGATCTCCCTACAGTTATTGAACGTAGCTAAAACGCTACTTAAACTATATTAAACGGTAGGTGACAAACGTCAATCACCTCAAATATGACCGGGATAACACTTAAGGGGACATAAGTCCTTCCTTGTCGTCAGAGGAGTACCTCTTCCTTTAATTTAACGGGTTGGCATTAACAGACCCGTGAGATAAAACGAAAAAAAAAAATAAAGGGTTACCCACCACACCCCGAAGGATGCAGTGGGTAAGTGGGGTTTTACAGTTCTGCCATATTATGCCGTAGTGCCAATGGGCCACCTTTAGACCTCAGCCATACACCGCTCAAGCCGAGTACATACGCCTCTCCGTCCTCCTCTTTATAGTAGAGACCGTTACACTTATGAGTGGCCTCCAAGATAGCCATCATTTTGTCTCCTTGTTCTAATGTGACAGAAATTATGTGATGCTCTCTTATAGTGGCTCGGGCGGCATCCACCAGTGACTTCCTGACAAAGCTGCTCAGAGAGACCCCTTCAACTTCTGCGGCACGTTTGAATAGCTTGTGTTGCTTTTCAGTCAGTCTTATGTTCATTTCAGACTCCTGGCTAAATTATGACGAACAATATCTATCGCCTCTTTTGTGTATTCAGGGTCGTTTTCAAAGAAAGTTTTGAGGTAGTACAGCTTTTCAATTAATGTGAACCCTGCAGGACCATTTATCTGTCCTTCCATTATGCGCACTTGTTCATCAATTGACATAGTCACCCGCCTTAATCCTGTCTTTAAGAACTTGCAAGTTCATACGCCCTGTGTTTGTCATGCCGTTCTCGTCCCAGTTCTCCGATGCATCATGAAAACCTTGCAACGCATTCAAATAATCAAGTTGGGTTGCGTGGCACTTGTACCTGTGCCTGAGCAGCTTTTTCAGACCGTTAGCTTGTGCTGACAACGTGTTGACACCGCCTATGAATCCCCCGAACTCATCCAAAGCCGAATCAGTCAACATGCTCCCCACGGCACATTTTCTGTTGTCGCTTGTCAGGTACAGACAGGAAGCTCCGGTTTTGGCTCGTCGACTAGTGTCGAACATGTAAGGAGACATGATCTCTTCTAATGTTTGCATTTGTTTATCGATCATTTTCTCATATTCCATTTGGCTCTCGAAATTGCGGTGGCACTGCAATTCTGGCACCCTACCTCATCAATGTGAAAATAAAGATCTCCGCTACCGCAGAAAGGGCAATCCCGCAGCGGGCCTTCCGGCAGTTCTTGCCAATGTGTGACAGTGCCAACTGCCCAAGATTCAGTGTTGCCACAGTTATACTTAAATCTATTCGGTTGAGCAACAAAATACATAACATGTATCGGCTCATTTTCGAGATGATTTTTGACAGGCCAAACCAACACATGCTTGTTGAAATCAGGCTTTTCATCGTTTATATCAATCCAGCTCATGTTTACCTCAACTTTTATCATTATAAATTACTCGCTATGATTGCGGCCATACGGACACCTTCTTCTGTGATCGGGTCCATATATGCGGGGCCAACTTTAGGGTACAGTGTGACGAAGTGGCCGCGGGGATCAAACCCGCGCTCTGTCATCTTATTGACCCAGTCTTGGGGCAACGCATAGTCAAATGTTTCCGGAGTGAAATTCGAAGTGCACTTGATCGTTATTGTACTCTTTAAGTTAGGCTGAGAAGATATAAAGCCATGCGTTACTGTATCTTGTTTTGCATGCTGCACAATTCTAACGTCTTCTACTTTAATTTTTCCGGTTTGAATGAGATTGTTCATTTTGTAAATTAGATGTTTCATCCAACGTCCCTCAATTTAAGTTCTATAATTTCCCATTCATTGTATTACTTGACTGCAAATAAATGCATTTGCACCACTGCACCTCATGTTATTTCTCCCTCCCTCCAGACTCTCGACCTTTTAAATTTGTCTCTCCAATACTCTACATTTGCGTTAAGAAGTCGGATGCGAGTGTTGAGCCTTTGGAACTCTTCTTCGTTAATGTTCTTTTTGGTCAGCTCAAAAACTTCTGCTTTAAGCTGCATGTTTTCTTCTTCAAGAAACTCATTCGGGACACTCATCCCGGCCACCATGTTTTCATATGCCACAGTCACGCTCTCCAGTTCTGCAATCCGGTCCTGCAAGCGTTCAATTTCAATGTCCCTGTGCGCCAACTCCGCTGCAATGTCAGATTTGCTATGCAAACCTTCGCCGGTCATTGCTGAAGTGTGGCGAGAGTAGTGATTTCCCTGCTCTATGATGTCGCGCTCTGCATATAAATCGCTCATTGGCTGTCCCCCATCTTGGCTATTGCTTCCTGCAGCTCTTCGACAACTACTTGCAGCGACTCAGGCCGGGTGCTTTTAATCAAAACAAGCGCTTTATTTTTACCTAAAGACATCCCGTTAATTTGATCGTCTTTTTCCCCGATGCCTCCCGTCTTACCATTTGGTGGATTGAATATACCTACCCCCGCCCAACTCCCGTCATTGGCATAGATGTCAGCTACCAGCTTGTCGCCACTGCCAAGCCAAACCTCTGGACAAGCTAACTCAGCTTCATCACTCCTGGCCTCATCATACTTGTGTTCGTAAGCCTCATCACTGTCAATTAAATGCCCCATTATTTTAACGCCTCGTCAGCAAGTTTCAGCAAAGGCTCAATCTTCTCTATCTTCTCATCAAGCCTCGTAACAGCACAGACCAACGCGTCGTGCAAGTTGTCAGAGTCTTCATTGAAGATTGCGCCCATTTCAACATAGAACGCGCCCTCCGATTTATCATGGAATTGGACCCGACCACTTACCGGCCCGGATCGATCAAGCACAGACTTTATTGCCTTTGTATACCTCGCCTTTAAGCTTAAAAGCCTTTCGTACTCAGAAATCGCGTCTTTTAACTTTTTCATTTGTATTCCTCATAAGCCAGTTTTATGAAAAGTGCAGCAAAGATGCCTAATGACAATATCATAATTGCCAAAATTGTTTTTGGGAAAGTCGCAATCAAAGCGCCAAGGACAAAAGCACCCAGCACACACAGTGAGGCTCCGCCTATAAACGTAATTACCGCATTCTTTCAAGTAATTTTATCATAAGCGACTCATGCTGTAGTTAAACAGTTCATACCTTTCCCCCGGAAGTACAGGAGGCAGCTTCACTTCAAAATTGAACATAGGTAATTGTCCCCTGCGATACTGCCTCTTAATAATACCGGCAATAAAACGCGACTTATTGGGATTGTCTGACAGCAATCGCAGCGCGCTATCCACTACCACTTGCGCCTCTCCCGAGTTTTTGGTGCGAACTAAGTAAAGGTATTGCAGAGTGCTCAGAATCGGTCGCTGTAGCCCTGGACGAAACCAGTCAAAGCTGAACTCGAACTGCTTGTAGCGCAGGATATAAAATTCAATGTCATTGGCGTCCATATCTGTCTTGATCAGATAAGCATTGTCCCGAATTGCCTCCTCGTACGTTTTTGACAAATTATAATCATACGCAGAAGTCCTAACGTGTGTAGGACTGAAATTGTTGTGACCTTTTACATGATCAACATCCATCATTTCAGTTATGCTTTTTCCAGAACGCATCGCCATCTTGGCAATAGCAATCATCACAGGTTTTTTAAGAATGCACTGGACGCGTGTCAGTATAATCTCTCTGCCATTTGCTTTAAAGCACTCAAGTCCGCTCTGATAGCTATACAGTACGAGACTGTACACCAAGTTGACTTGAGCATCCGTCATTGAGGCTATTGCGACTTTGAAGCTGCTCATGCCCAGCCTGGAAATGATTTGCTGATAAGAATGCAACAGCTCTTCAGAAAGCTCTTCTGTAAAGTCTTTATTCACCTCCGGGAGTATGTCAAAATAATTTATAGTGGGCAGTCTCACCAGACCTTTCAGAGCCAAATCTTGCATCGTGCTTTTAACGCTGGTCTTGGCATCACTCAGCTCAAACCCGTAAGTCGCCTTCATAAACATCTTGAAGTCATCTAGCAGATCATGAGCCTGTGTCTCTTTGCCTTTACAGAAAATATAAATGTCATCAATATATGACACAATCTCATAATCGGGATGCCTGCCCATCTTCTCTTTGGAAGTGTTGATAAACTCAGTCAGCATTTGCCCCATCAGAATGTTGGCGAGGTAATGCTGGTAATTACTCTCAATGGTGAGACCATTTTCAGCGTCTGCTGGATCCCCATCTTTATCAATGTATGTGAACTTCAGCAAATTTCCCAAGAAGATAGCTTCTTTGGACGACCCGAATATTTTTGAGAATATCTTGACAAGCTCCTCAACTTTGATATTGCTGAAGTACTTAACAAGATCCGTTGCCACCAGATGCGTGCTTTCTTTTCTCAGTTTTTTGCAGTGCTGTTCCATCAGATTGTATTCATGAATGTAAGGGATAAAATCCCCTTTGGATGTTGTGCGTGGACCGTATACATGCACTTTCTCATGTACATTCTCGTTTAGCCAATGAACAATTCTGGGAGAGCGCCTGTGAAGCATTGCGGCAATCAACATCTCGTTGAGGGCCGGTTTCATAACAAACTCGCGCACCTCTTCAGTGGCTTTGTCCGAGTTTTTCGGCACCGAGCGGCTCTTTCGAGAGGCCACCAGAGGCCCAACCTCCGCCAAAAATGTCTGGGCCTGACTCAGGGCATCCTGCAGCCCAGCAGCGTTGGAGAGGTGATACACACGTCCGTTGAGAGTGACCGATGCGCTGGTCAGCTTGTTTCTTGTGATGTCGCCGAAAGTCATCTTCAGCAAATCAGCCACGGCTTCTCTGTATTCTTCAATTACATACTCAATGCTGTAGCCGTTCTCCACGGCTTTGTTCACCAGGGCACAGAACTCTCTGCTGTTGAAGTGGATACGTTCAAATTCACTCAAGTGATCATACTGGATGCTGTGTTTCACATTGTGCTCCAGGCTCTCACGGCCTTCACGCAAAGAAACTGTTGTGAACAGACTTGAATATCTAGACATTTACTTTTCCTCAAATATGTGAATTACAATACTATTCAGCATTACTGTCTCAATAAAGACCCATTCATCAGGTATCTCGCATTCTTGACCTGTCATTACAGACATAATAGTTTTTGTCACGTAATAAGCAGGCAAGCATTCAGGATTAACAACTGCCCACAGACAGATTCCAGTTCCTTGGACTTTAGCACTTATGATCCTGGCGCCCACAGGCATCAAAAATTCCTGTCTTTCGAATGATAGGCTATACTTCCATATTTGCATTGATAAAGCCTCTTGGAAAACAGTGCATAAGGTCATGGTCAAATTCCGCCTCAGTGTATTCGAGGCAAAATGTTGTCCCAAATAGTTCAAAGGCTTGTTGACGTCCGCCTTCAACAACTGCCACGCAGTCTTTGTCAAAGATTACACCGTTGATTAGATGGAAGTGCGCCTGTCCAAATGTTACGTAAGTTTTCATTCAGGCACTCCCCTGTAGTACAATGAAGGCACATGACAAATACACTTACCGACATGCCGTTTGCATTCGAGGCAAACACCCTTGACATTATGACAAGGCGCATTGAACTCGACGACACCGCAATTCATGCACATTTGTTCTTCTCTGTTGCACACGAGATCAGCAGCTTCGCCTTGATCTTCTGAATGAAAGTCATCACAGATGTGCAAAATGTGCTCATTAATAACTTCCCTGCGAAATCTGAACGTAACAGGCTGCTCATCAACAGCGGCCAGCACATCATGGAGGTGCTCTATTTGTTGAAGAGCCGAAGGGAATACATTTTGACGAATGCACATACTGTAAACCAGTTGAGTTTGCCTTATTGCTTTTATTCGCTTCTCTTCAGTCAGCATGCGTCAGATCTCCTTGTAGATGTTGCGGCAAAGGTATGCCTACCGAATTGAGTAAAATTGCGTATTCCCACTTGCTGTGATCATCCCAGGAGTCAGCTACGGCAAACTTGTAGCCAACTTTAAAAATACTGAACTTGCATTGACGACCTTTAACATAATCCATGCTTGCGACACAATCTGCTGCGTCCGTTCTGATTACGTTATCGGCTTCTTCAGTTGTCATGTCTTCTGGAGTGTAGTGTAGAAAACCCATCCCCACAGGGCTTGACATATTGTAGACAGCTTTTACCAGTGGCAGGATTTGGTGCTCTTCAATTAGGATCATTTGATGCTTTCCTTATAAATTGTATGAAGTTTTGCCAATTTAGATTCAGGATGCGCCTGCTCTGCGTCAATCCAGGCGTATGCATAGTAATGCTTATCAGGCTTACCATTTATGTAAACTAAAACCAAATCAGGAGTTAACGCGTTGCTGTGATACCTGAAGTTGTATTTCAATTTACCGCTTACAAGTTTATCCAGCTTAGAGCCGAAGATCATTGCGGATTATACCTTTTGTGATTAAGACGATGGATTAAGCAAAGCTTGATAAACATTTCTCTGGCCTTTTTAAGAGAAGTCACAGACTTTAAATACAAAGTTTTGCCATCTAATCCTATGTGGATTATGTAACGGTTCACGTGATTCTCAATGCCTAGAGAGCCTGTCATTGTCAGCCGCTTGTCTCCTCTTTCAGCGACTTCTTTCAAGCCCTGAGAAAAGGCGGCTTCAGTAAGCCACCCCTCCACTGTGTATCGATACTCGTTATCCTTTCTGTTGCTCAATGTATTGCTCCACTGAAACGTCTGACATGTAGTCCTCACACAAGGACTGGCATTCTGCCAAGGCTGCTGCAATCGAAATATTTTCTCTGGAGACTATTTTAATTAATTCAAGAGGATCATCGTCGACATGATAATCACGCAAAGTGCAATAAAAAATTAAAGAGCCTACATTGTCAAACTCAAAGCTGATATCAATATTATTGTTTTCAAAAAACTCACAATGCCCTTCGTACACGTGCTCAACCTGCCTGCCATTTGGTCTTACAAACTCTACTAATTTAAGCATTCTTTAAATCCTCTATGACTCGCTGCATGTTAACTACTCGCCTCTCCAGTTCAGCTATTAAAGCTTCGGTACGTGCGGGATCTTCATCTTCGGGACTGTAGGGTTTACACGCACCGGGGCCACCTCTTTCTCTGGTACTCTTAGCTTATCAAGCGCAGCTCCGATGGCCTCAGCTTCTTCGGCTGCGCTGTAGACTGGCTTCTCCTCTGCGCATGTCTCAAGCTCTGTGAGATACCCCATATTAACTTTCTGGAACACCCATTTGTAATTGTATGGACCTGTTGCCTGACTTGTCTCATGCACTTCCAGGATGCGGGCAATCTTCAGGCCGTTGGCCGGATGCGCCACCACAATATCACCAAAGGACAGAGTCGAGGCCAGGTCTAAAGGGCATAGGAAAGTATAGGGCTTATCTTCACCGGAAAAATGCGCGCTTACTGTTGTGTTACTCATCTTCAAATTTCACCTTTTTAAATGTGTAGTGGTATTCATGGAGATTTTTTCTTTTTAAAAAATGTATTAGGTAGCTTTCTCTCTTATTTGTTATAAAGTAAAAGTCTAAGGGAAACTTTTTATTTACAGACAAGACATACATAAGACACCTTTTGATTTTAAACCCCCAACCGTTAGGTCAGGGGAAAATATCACTCAGTAGGCACGTTTGGACATTTCTTTGGTTTTTACAGACTCTTCATAAAGCTCAGTCAAAGCTTCTTTTTCTTCAGCTCGACCCTGCTTGTCATTCAGGAGTTTAGCGTAGGCCTCGCCCACGAGTTCTGTACTGGCATCGTGATCGCCATAATCTTTGACGATCTGCTCGCCCAACATCACTTTACCTTCACTGTATTTGTACATCATTTCTCCTGAGAATTAAAATTGGTTCATCTTCATCGGTGCTCACAAGGATCACCTTCCTACGTACTGAGATTGCCAACAGTACATTCTTGTCAAGGATATACTCACACTCCAGCAGATCCATTATGATTCTACTATTGGGGTCTGAAGATCCTAATTCAATTGTGCCTAAAGAACACAACTCATTCAAACAAACAGCTTGGACTAGATACTGCATACTCTGCTTCCTTGATACGCTTGAATTGGTTGTGTGCCGCACTGAACATAGCGCAGATGTCTTTATCTTCTGGATACTCAAAGGCTGCCAGCAGATACTCTTCATTTCCTCTGAATTCAATGCCAAGCAGACGGGCCTGCTTACGCACCATAATATCCAGAGTGGCTCTCTTACTGGCTCTTGAGAAAATTTCGCTATACATTTGTTGTCATTTCCTGTATTTGTTTTTTGACAATCGATGAGCTTTTGAGGATATCTGCGGCAAACACGCGTTTCTTACTACGAAATAAGTAAGATGTCATAAAGCCTCGGGACAGCTCGTTACAGAGCGCAGTGTAAGCGGTCTCAGCATCCATTTTAACACGAAGCCACTTATCCCCTCTGTGCCTGTGGATTAACAAATTGTTATCCTTGTTAAGCCCAGGCTTTATTATCAACGCGCCTGTATTGACATCTGCTAACAGCATGTCACCTCTTTCTTTAACTTCTGTAAGTAGCTTGGAATTACATAAGCGCCCACGAGCACTTACTATCAAATACTCAGTACCGTCGTAATCAACAAAAATTGCCATTGCAGCCTCCAAAGTTGCGTAAAAAGCCCCCAACCGTTAGGTCAGGGGCATGCAGATTTAGACAAGTCTAGGCTCTACGGGCCTTCCCATTCATTGCGCCAAGCAAACATTACATCCGCTTGACGCGGTAATGGTTATTTACTCAGCAGCGGCAGCTTCTTTCTCTGCCTTGACTTTTGCACGATGCAAGGCCAGACCTTCCATAGCCTGCGGTGAAACTTCACGCTTCACTTTACCGGCTTCAAAGGCGGCTTCGATAGACTCAGCGTTCTGGGCAACCCAGTCTGCAGCTTCAACGTTATCAGGGCCGAGCATTTCTACCAGGAGTTCTTTGATGGCAGCTGCTTTTTCGTCAGCGTTAAGACGCTTCTGACCAGGCCACTTGAAAGACTTTGCGACGTCTTCGTAGTGAGCAACGAGAAATGCGAATTTAGGCTCATCTTTATGCTGTTCAACGACAGCTTCCAGCGCCTTAGTCAGCTTATTACGCTCACTCTTGGTCACACGCTTAACGGTGCCTGTGCCGAAGATTTGTGCCAAGTCTTCTTTCTTTTCCAACAACCAGTCCGACATCTGCTCATTACCGGCAGTGGCTGTCATCAGAGCCGCACGAATTTTCGGTGCGCGACCGTGATCAACTGCTTCCGCTTTGGTGTTGAAAAGAGTACCGTCTGCTGCTTGGAATACTGGCTTAACTTCGCTCATTTTTAAATCCTTGATGATTATGATGGACTCGCATTATTGCCAGCCCTATTTTTACTACGTCTTCTGGGTTAATTTAACGGGGTCGCAGCCCATGTCCTGCATGGCTCCGTCACAACTTGTGGTACGACTTTGGAAAACTCACTTATTTCTGTTAGCCTCTATTTCACCAACTCTCCCGCCGGATTTGCTCCGGAAGGCATCTCTCGCACTGCCTGTGGGCCACCCCGTTGCACCGACGAGAGCAGACAGCCTCTCAGTCGCAGCGGCGTGGGCGGCGTAACAGCGCACCTGTCGGGCTTTGAACTCCGCCAGAGATTCTTCGGGTTTGCATCTCAGGTCTACACACTTTTTACCCTCGCTACAGGCTTTACACTCTATCATATAATAGCTCCTTCACTAACTCTTCTTCAAGAACTTTGGGATAAGCAAAGTCGGTACACTTACGTTGCCATCCCCATTTACCTGATGTGAAATCTCCACTTTTAGGTTGAAAGAAGCGAGGACGGTGATACTTTAAGCAAGACATATGCATTTGATCTGCACTTGGCTTGCCGAAGACACAGTCGTCGCAATGTCTCATTATTGCTTGTTTGGACTTAGGTAGTTCGTCAAACACCTCCTGCATATAAATTGTGGTCGCGACTCTGCTTTGCAAAAACTTTTGAAGCTTTATCTTTGCTTTATGCTCACAGTCGGCGCACATTTCGTCAAAGGATAACAATTGTGCAACATTTCCGCAATCTTCACAGATCACATTTCCCCCTTAGTCTCAAGTCTGTTACCGTTCACTCTTGCACGGCCTCTGAAGATGAAGACACTGGGGATGACAAAGTCCCCCATCATAGGAGAAAATTGGCAAGCAGCCTCGCACTCTCTTGTCATTTGCCATCTGGGATTGCCAAACGCATCAACAAAAATAGCACCTTCTACAAGACCTTCGACAGCTTCGCAGACTATTAAACTTACATAGCTCCTTTGAATGCCTGCCTGTTTTGCTGCGGCGGCAGGTGTGTTACCTCTCCCAATCACTCCTGCCTCTGTGACAACTAAGTATCGCATGCGGTGTCCTTCAAGTGAAGTCGGTATTTGCGCTTGTAAAAAGCCGCCTCTCGCCTTGAGTGTCTCTTGACTTTTCTTTCAATAAGCGCGCTCCTTCTAGTGATTTCTGAATTCACCCCTTCCATGACTTCTTTAGAATACTTGAATTCAAGAAGCGAAACAACTTCAAAAAGCAGGTCGTCTAGTTCATTTTTCCAAGTTGTCTCTGCTTTCATACCAAGCCTCAATTTTGTTTACTATGTGATCAGGGGCATTCAATCTACGCATGTACCTGCGCACCATTACTTTCACCTCTTGAGATTCTGGTTCAGCATCCCAGATAGAGTCATATTTGCTTGTGCTGATCTTCAACGGCAGCGACGCCCAATCACCGACAATCAAACGGATATGCGTTGAATCTACCTTCCTTATGAAGAACGGTGCGTCATTCATTTCCTCTTCCATAATTCCTCCGCTAACTTGCTCATTTGAATAGCCCAATCTTCATTAAAGTGAACAACTTCGCAGCTTAAGTTATGCAACTCATTGCCGATGTCCGACAAGCTACGCTCTTGTTTTGAATTCTTTATAAAGTCTCTTACAGTGAGCTCCAGGCAGACGTTGATGCTGTAATGTTCAGGCATGTCTATTTTTGAGAACACAACCTGCCAACCTTGTCCGGGAGCATCAACTTGGATGACCTGATAGGGGCCTTTTCCAGGCCTGTGCTTAATGCCGTTTTTGTCTAAGTAGGCTATAAACTCATTTAATTTGTTTTTGTGTAATAGATTTTTACTCATTTAGGCGGCACCTTAAATTTAGGTGGTGGATTGAACTTGGGAGGAGCTTTACGGATCTCATTGTTGTGCGTCTCAGCATCCATTGCGTGAACAATGTTAGGTGCGCTTGCTCCATAAAAATTGAGAGTGCTGCCTCTTTTCATCCCGGCATTTATTTTATTTGCAAGCTGAAGAGGCGGCCCTTCATCTCTCCCTGTTTTCTTTTCCCTGTTCAGCTGTGTAATCGATTTCTCAGGTTTATGAGTCAGCCAATCAGGGGTGATGCTGTTGAATTCTACGTCCTTGAGCAGAGACAACTTATGATTTACGTGCGCCTGATATGCTTTGCAAGGGTCTTGGATGTGTCTGAACTCGGGCATAACAAAACGCATGGGAGCTGTAAAGTGTTCATACGTGAGATTTTCAGGCGCTGTCATCAAGACATTCTGCAAGTTGTGGTACTCGTGTTTTTCGCCGTGCTGCCTCTCATAGAGGGTACACGCACGGATGAAGCACAGAACCAGCCAAGTGTAATTGGCGGTAGACTCACACAGCCAATTCACACAAGGGTGTTCCAAGTTCACACCGGCAAGCAGTATGTAACCTGTCAGGCGAGGCTTCTTACCACTTTCATCCAGAGTGTCTGTGTGATGCACCCACCACTTGCGGTCATTGCCGTCGTGCTTAACCCACAGTGGGCCGAACCCGTCCAGCTTTCGGTGTGCTGAAGACAGCAGCATTGCGTAGTGTGGGATTTTCTCCCGCAGATGCACATTGCAGAGCTCTTCGGCGGAAATGCGCGGATCTTTGTTTGTGTAGAAAATGTTCATATTGTCTCCATAATGTAGTAAAACAGTTCAATTCCCTTGTCCTTATCTATGGAAATCCTGGAAGACTTCGCCGTAAAGTACTGCGTTGGTAGCTCGCCTCCTTCTATTCGCAACGCTTTTGTGTCCCCTGATAACACCCAAGCAACAGCAAAAGGAAGTGACTCCAACGGGAGACTCATTTTGCACTCTTTCATCGGAGCTTCTCCAAGAGCTGCATCAGTTGCTCTTTAGCGGTCTCTACATCTTCTTCATACGAGCCAACCTCAAACAACAAGGCGGTTATTTCTACAAGCTCAGCGTACAATTCTCCATAAATATAGCTTTTAAAATGATGCGCCACTTTTCTTTTAGCGGTTTCTTTCTCCACACTGCCTGCATTACCCGGCAAAGCATAATTCACTGCCACTTCTAAAGTGTATCTATGAACTCTCATACGGTCATTAGTGTATGCTTCCTGCAGTGAGTCATGCTTTATTTCAAAACTCAAAGGCCCGACTTTTTGCAGCTTGAATCTGTCTTGGCCGGTGTAAACTGAATTGATCCCTTCCAATATTTTAAGCATGATTACACCATATGTTTGAGTTCAGCCATTGACACTTCAAGGCCGAAATAGATACAGAATCTCACAAATACTCTGAGACTTGGAGACTCAACCTCTCCTCTGGACCAACTATCATAGGTCCCTCCGCACACTCCCACGTTTTCAATTACGGTGGCACGGCTTGTTTGCTTGAGTTTCATCTTAATGATTTCAAAAGCTTCCAGATAAGTCATTAACTGATTCCGTCTAAATGTGATCTGATATCTATGCAGAGTTGTTTTGCCACTAACTCAGCGCCGGCATTGGGTTTTCTTAGTATTACACTTTCAGCTATACCCCAAAGTTTTAGTTTAAAATCTGCAATTTTTTTCCTCTTCTTTTCTTCGCAAAGCTTCCAGACTCTATAGTAGGCATTAAGGTGGCCGTCATAGTAACCTTGCTCGCTCCTTGTGTTAAATGCCGCTGCGGGTATTTTAAAATTACCACGCATTACCTCCTCAAACTCTGTTCGGTCATTTATCATTTTAATTTCTCGCGCATTGACAAGTTATAAGCAGGCAGCATGCAGTCCATAAACTGGCTGCCGGTGAGAACGCCGTCTTGATTGACAGCTTTACTTCTGCTGCACTGCGTAAAATAGGTAACAAATGCCACTTCGTTTATTACGTCTTGTGAACTGAAATTAACAGTAAGATCGCTTAAGCAGCCTGTAAACAACATCAAAAGCGGGACGATCACAATTAATTTCATTTTGCCTCCAGTCGAACCATTTCACGGTATACCCAGTAGATGACTCTCTCGATTGGTATCTCAGAATCTTGCGCCAGTAGACTACCATTTGTGGCGGTCCGCACGCCTACATCAATAGCCTCTTGAGAAGGTGTCCTTTCTACAATAGCTGGACGCATTTGCACAAAATTCTCCAGACGTTGGATTGCGTCTGAACCGTCAGGAGTTGCATTTATTTTGCTCTCATAGCCTAACTCTTCAAATGTATCCAGTAAAGCGCTTAAGTCATCAAGTAGCATTTTTAATCTCCTGTGTCATCATATCAGACAACTCTTTTGCTTTCTGTGGTTCGTGCATTGCCAGATTGACCAGCGCCTCTACTGTAATACTCCTCAGTTCTTTCACTCTGACGCGCAGCACTGCAATCTCGTCGGGATGCTTGTGAGAGTCCCCCGGCAGAGGCATATCTCGCCATGTCTCATCATTGTCCAAAGCTGACTGGGCGCGCTGGACTATCCATTTGAACCGCCGTGTATTGGGGCCATTTGCCGCAATTATAATGTCGTCAAATGCATCTTCCAACCTGCTGAGCATGCCCAAAAGCTCTGGGATGTCATTTAATGATGTGGCTTGTTTGGTCAGTTTTCTCATTCAGTCATGCTCCTGTGTCTTGCTTCGACCATTTCTTTGGCAATACGATAGGCAGTATCAGTGCAGAGCCTAGCTATTGCCTCGTCTGTATTTAAGTTGAGAGAACTGTTTTCTAATGCAAAAGACATAAATCTTCCAGCAAAGTCATCGGTCAGTCTGTCAAGATATTTTTTCTCTTCACTCTGTTGGCTGTGGTACGCAACTCCGTTATATAGAATTCTGTGGTACAACGCTTTGGCCTCGTTGCGCGTCATCACTTCACCGTGCTCTTCTAATGCATTTTGAAATCGTAAGTGTTTGTCTAGCGCATTACCGTCAATGTAAGAATTCTCAAATATCTTAAGCAAAGTTACTGGTGCAATTTTCATAAGTCAAACACCTTGTTCGGCATGTCGCTGAGGAATGTGTGTCGCTTCTCACTTAGAACATACCCTGCAAGTTCGGGAGGAAATACGCCGTCACTATCAAGCCTCCAAATTATTGCTAAGCATTCGTCTTTCATGGCTTTGACAGAGGTATTTCCGAGTGCTTGCTCTTCTTGGCACCACTGCCACAATTCTACCATGTCTACTGACTTAAGCCAGAAAGTTTCTTCGGCAGTCAACTCAATTTCAGGGTGAATTTGTTTGAGGATTGCTTTTTCAAATGCGTATATTTCAGCTTTCATTCCGGGGGCCAAATACTTTACGGGAGTCGGCAGATCACCTGTCCACCGTTCCGGGACATCATGCAGCACAACTGCTTTCATTAAGTTTGTAGAAGGATTGGGGTGAAACACCATCAGCAGTGCCAGCATGTTGAAGCTGTGTTGACCTACTGTATACTCTCGATGCATAAATTTTGTGTGACAGCGTTTGACAAATCCGCCTTCACGTATTGCCTTTATCCGGTCAGAGCTATTCATAATTATTCCACATTGTTTCTAAATCTAGTTTGCAATCTATTATTTTTCTGGGATGCGTTGTATTTAATTGCAGACAAGCCGACTTAATGCACTCAGAGACAGTCTTGTTAACTTGAGTATTAAAAACATAAAAGACCGAGTCTTCTATAGTTATTTTAAAAGTAGTATTACTTAAAAGGAGTGTAAAGATTTCAAAATCTTGAACGTAATACTCACCATTCGGCTCAATTGAAAACATCATATAGTCGTCAAAATGATCGAGAGCGTCGCCTTTTTCATGTGTTGCGTTTTTATAACTGTTCCAACCAACAGAACAGAAGAAAACAGTGCGGTTAGTAGGTGTCACAATTTTATACATTTCCTTGCATCTCCTCAATGTACATTTTTACAATCTGTGTAGCACCGAAGCGATCTTTTAAAAAGACTTTTGAATTAGCAACGGCATTTGACAATTGGAATGTGTTAGATGTTTCTTTCATTTCTTTAAAAATAGAAGTCGCCATAAAGTATGAAGTCTCATTAAACCTTATTTCCACATGGTCTGAAAAAGCCACTCTTAAAAATTTTCTGAGGTCTTCAGGGTAAATATAAAAATTCATAAAGTCTTTATAAGCACAAATGCAAAGTTCGGCTAAGTCGCCACCTTCATGTAAATCCGCCTCGTCAACTAAATAGGTGACATCGTTAGACGCCGTGAGAAGTATTAACATAACTGCTCCTTTTGATTTTAACCCCCAACATTATGTCGGGGGCTTTTTAATCTAACTGTTAAACTTTTTCCACTCATGCTGCCTGAACAAGGCTTCCGCCTGTCTACCCAGCATTTCGGCTCCGCTGAGTGTCTGCCTTTCTTTGAGCTCCTCCTCAATCTTTTTAGCGTGCTCGGGATGGAGCCTTGCCATCATTCGGCGATGTAAATCTGCATTCACATCCCACCAAGTTTGATTACTCAGCATTGCGCCGTTGTCTTCTTGGGGGCGCTCTTGCTTGACAACCAACTCGCTGTAGAAGCGGAGAGCTTCAATAACGGCTACTTGCGTCAAGCCGCCGAAGTCTGAGAACTCCATTAGCTCTGTCACAAATTCTGTATTACTAGGTTGCATTTTTTGCTCTCCTTATTGCTTGCAACATGACTAATAAATCGTCTTCACCAAAATACGTGTCATTACCTATCTTAATGTCAAGATCCGCGTCAACTAACCAGGGTGGAGACTCTTGCAAAAAGCCTTTAAGTGGCAGTTCAGCCAGCATATCCAGCAAATTATTTCGGGTTAATGAGACGCTTTGGTTATCCGGAAATATGTAAACAACCGGTGCGTTTTCAGATACTACCCATTCATCATTTGATGCTGTAAGCATTTAGTGTATGTCTCTTAGCAGTCTTGCGAGTATTGCTGGATCACTGAACTCGAAACCGGCGTCAGTTTCATTGTCTAGTATTGCCAGCAGCATTTTTGCTAGATCTTTTTTGGAAAGATTTGTAGACTGGCCATCAGAGTATACACTAATATCTTTCCCTAAAAGCTTCCACTCGTCCATTGCGCTTGTTAACATTTAATACTCCATCGGCTGCGGTTTGGGTGGTACATATTTTTCAAGGGCCTCTGTCATTCTTTTTAAATCCGCTTTGTCAATTTCCAGGTCTTGCAGATTATTTGAGAAGCAAATGATACCCATGTCAACATACCATACATGGCCTGACGCTGTTCTTTTCATATAAGATACCTAAATCATCGCTTTTATAGACTCGTAGCTGTCGGTGTCATCTTTGTCAAATCTGAACTCTTTGAACCTGGGCAGAAACAATGAGAACGTCTCTCTGTTTCTTTTGCTGAGCAAGTCATTGAAGGTCAGCTCCATCAAGCGACCTTCGTAAACATTCTCCCAGTTCTCATAGATGTCTTTTCTCAGCTCGTCGGTGTAGCCTGAAACATCTACAATGACATTCCCATCGTCTGTTGCGCAGGTGATTGAGCCGAATGTAGCTTCATTCTTGCCCGTACCCGGCGTCAACGACAACATCCGAAGATCTGCAGTGTGTTCAGCTTTAATCTTGATCTCATGCTTCGAAGTTGTCTTTTTCCATAGGCCATTGGGATGTTTCAATACAGTACCTTCACCGCCCGAATCCATAACTTCTTGCGCATGTGCTTGTGCTTCTTCCAAGCTGAAGACTTGCCGTGTCTCCACAAAGCTTATGTCACTGAAATCTTGGAAAGATAAGATGCTCAGCAGTGCGGCTTTACGTTGGGCTCTTGTGCGGTCATAGAAATTATCTGCGGCGGCTTGTAGAGGCACCATATCCCACACTGTGTACGCAACGTGGCAATCATCAGGCAACGTGTCATTGCCGTTTAACAGTGCATTGATGAAACCGTTACCGGTTTGACGCTTCATTGTTTGCCCGTTTCTGACAACAATCAGCTCGCCGGAAAAGCGGAAACCGGGAGGCAACAATCGAATGTCTTTATTCAGACCCTCCCAAGACGCCAAGCCAAGATCAAATAGCTGACCCTTGCGTGTGTGCATCTGTCCTCCGCTGCCCACTACAGACAGGCTGGCAAACATACCGTCGAGTTTCACTTCACTGTCAATGCCTGAGGCCCAGGGCCATTCTTCGAGATTCACATGCTTGGGTAATGAGCACCGCATGTAAGGAAAGTCAGTGATCAAGGCAGAGCCATTAACCTTCTTTGAAGCTTTGTTTATGATTGCTGTACCAAAGCCTGCCCGTAAATCTTTCTTAAGGATTCGGCGAAACAACTCTTGAGAGTCTGCTGTTAGACTCCCCAGGTGGTCAGTAACAAGATCAATTGTATCAATGGAACGTCGAACCTCACCTGAGGCGAGACAATCTAAGATTCGCCAAGACTCATCATTCAAGGTATTGTAACCTGAAGTTACGGCAGGCATGTCTAACAGACCAAACCTAAGAAGTGGTTCACAAGCAAATTTGATTACTTTTTTGAATAGTTCGGTTTCTAGGCACGCTTCAATAATATCTTGTTTAGCCTTTGTACTGGACGTTGCGGCGATGTACTCAATAATTTCAAACACATCATCTGAGTTGTTAATCATCCTTTTAAACCTTTTATGAGAAGTGAGGATTGCCCTTTGTCTAATGTCCACGGCGTCTCTTTGCCGCAGTCTACACATTTCTTTAAATTAAGGGACATCAAGCTTACTGTAGTGTTACATTCACAAGATGTCGACTGCGACAATTTTAGTTCCTTTTTCTGTTTTGTTGAAGGATTCTTCACTTGCTTTTTCCTCAATAAAATCTACTGCAGCCATTCGGCCTGTTGACGGAATAAATCGCAGACCTGCAACTCTGCCTGTTAAGCCAATTGTTCTGGCTTTCAGCACTGCCATGTCTATCGTGTTTCTTTCTGTCTCTGACTCGGCTGTCATGTTTCTTGCAAAGGCCACTATGTCAAATGAGATTTGCTTTATTGACGCAGATCCTTTTATATCATCTAATGACGGTAACCTGCCTTCTTCAAATGACTTTTTGTCGTTAGGCGTCTTGCGTAGATGCGACACAAGACCGATCCATACGTCAGGATAGCGCTTCACAATACGCAGCAAGTCGTTCATTATCTTATCTTGAGCCTCATTGCCTTGTAAGTTTTCAGCTCCCTCCGATACAAGTATTGTGATGTGGTCAATGAAAATCTTTTTGCAGCCGACTAGACACATGTACTCAATGCGATCCACAATACTGCCGTCGTTGGCTGAGCCCTGGTGATCCAATAACTCAATTCGATCTTCTTTAAAGACTTCATTAAAGCCGACTTCAAGATCTTCCAAAGAGATCTCTTCCGAGGCTTTATTACGCTTCAACTGCATGCTTGCAAGAGATTTACCGGTCTCACCGGGGGCTTCCTCTAGGCTTATTACGCCAATCTTTTCTTTAGATGTCTCTAGAACATGCAAGATTATTTCTCGCATTATTGTACTCTTACCGGAACCTGTACCGGAGATAAAGAGAGTGATCTCTCCACCTCTCATCCCCTTCAGCTTGCTGTTGAGACCGGCAAGACAAGGCGGAAATGGAATTGAGACAACTTTACTTGCTGCTACAATTGCTTCCCATATAGCAGTTCGCTTTATGATCCCGGAGGGTACAAACGTAGTTGCGTCAAAGACACATTGAAGTAGCTCTTTGCCACCCATTTCGACAAGCACGTCATTTGCATCATTTTTCGGGAGTTTTGTGACACGCGCTTTATCGTAACCAATGATTCTTATAGCTTCTTTTTGTGCTTTCAAGCCTGCGTCGTCTTCATCAAAACAAATCACAACTTCTTGAAAAGAGCGAATCCAAGAGCGATGCTCTACAAGGTGCTCTGCCATTGCGGAAGAAGAAATACCCACTATTGGGTAAAACTTATTGTATCTTTGGTGGGATGCCTCGGCTACTGCAAGAGTGTCGCATTCACCTTCGCATATAATTAAACGCTTGCCGCCGCCGTTAAAGTGTTCCATACCAAATAGGGACTTGGAACCGGACGGTGTCCATTGAAACTCTTTGGGGAGTTTGCGGATTTTATAATGTGTTTCTTTTTCATAGGGGTAGTAATGTGTGTCAATATTACCGTCTGAATTGTAAGAAACTCTCACATTGTAAAAAGCACAGACTGCTTTGGTAATAGCTCTTGCTTCAAAGCCTCTTGTTGCGTATGTTTTTATTTCTTCTGGATTTATCCTTTTAGGACTGTACATTCTGGGTGCTGGCTTGACTGCTTCATCAGATTTAAAACTTTTGTCGCATGAGAAGCATTTTGAACCGCCGTCTTCATATATCTGACGTGCATCAGTTGAGTCACAAGCCAAGCAGGGCTGATTTCGCTTGACGATTTTGCCCATTACTTCCTCATTGTGTTCGCAATAAAGCCTAATATTAAAGAAGATAGCATTAATTTAATGTTGGACAGGCCGTTGTCTTCAGCAACCCCCAATGCTTCCATTCCCATCAAAATGCAGCTGGCAATTAAACCCACAGCGGCAATGAGTGTGAGGATTACAAATAAAAAACGTTTGAACTTAAGCATCGGGGTCTCCCATGTTGATGATTATATCCAGTCTGCGTTTATGCCTTTCAGATAATTTTTCGCTGACATTCCATGCAACTTTTTCAATGCGCTTGTTATACCAACGATCTGTTGTAGGCGCCTCCACTAGACACAAGGACCATGTCTCTGCGTAGCTCACAGTACCCGTCATCCTGTATTGCTCAAGACAAAAGAAATCAAAGTCTGATTTATCACCTGCTTCCAGCAAGCTATTTAATATGTTTGAGGAAGACGTGTACTTACGCCAGTTTGTCTCATAGCCACTGCTGACTCTGAAAGATTTTTTGCCTAAGTAAAATTTCTCCATTAAATTATCGCGGATTATGTAAACAAAGCCCGCCCCTTTGCCCATCTGTTGGTCAAACTTCCAATGACCGTTGTTGAACTTTGAGGCGGAGGGTACGTAGTTATCTGGTACTGAAAGTTTCATTGGGTTCTCTCAGTCGAGGAACCGACAACCTACTCATCTGGGAGGGTTATTCTTTGACGATTACTGAATGTATGTTTAGTGGCTCTAAAGTGGAGTCAGGAGTAAGTAGCATTAGCTTTGGATCAAAACTCCCATCCCAACTACCTTGCTTACATTGTACACGGATTGCGTCTTCACCATCCATTGCAAAACATTCAAAATCCCATTTATCGAGTTCTATCATTAAGTTTCTATCCACGCAACTCTTTAACGATGGGCCATTCTCGAATAGTAAAGTGTGCATTCCAGTGCTCCTGAATGTAGATCATTTTGCCATTAGAAAGCAAATGGCTTTCCCAATCATCTCCGTAGGCTTCTAAGTACATTGCCACCACTGCCTCTTGACAGTCTTCCTCTGTTCCTGCAATTGCCTTTTGTGCTTTAACAGGTCCAATGCCAGGAAGCCCCGGTATATGATCTGTAGGGTCACCGGAAAGGAGCTGAGCGTAGTAAAGCCACATGCCTTCTTCTTTACTGACTTTTGAGAGCTCTTTTTTACTGAGATGGTAATGTGTGCCTTCAATGCATCTCAAGTCTTTGTCAATAGTGCCCACCACAAATTCAATTCCGTGCTCTTTGCACTCGGTTGCCCATGTCCTTACTAAGTCATCTGCCTCTTTGCCTGTGGCACCCAGCGCAAGATCTTCTTTTATAGCTCGCTTTCGAAGATACTCCACAAAAGGATTGTGCACATTGTACTTGCCGCGTTTCAGCTTATACTGAGGGTAGATCACGTCTCGATACGACTTGCCATCTTTGACCGCCATGACGTACTCTGTGCAATAACTTGCCTCCACTGCAGCCTCAAGCATTTCCAGAAAAGTGGCCCAGCATTTTTCTTGCATAGCTAAGTCTGTTGTGTAATCATAGCCGGGTACATAGCCCAGCCCCTTGAGAGGCGCAATATTAAGGCCGTGCAACTCCCACTGACTGACCTTCTTACGCCAGTGGAGGTCTGCGGCATCATGACAGATAATATCTCCGTCAATTATGGCTACTCTTCGCATTGATCCTTCTCCATGTAGCACTGATTACATTCTTCTTCGTCAAACGCACCTTCCAACTCTTCTTGGGAATCCACCATTTGACCACAGCCGCTGCATTTGTAAATCATTAGACTCGCCTCAGAAAACAGTCATTGCACTGTTGCAGTGATAATGCATCTTCAAGTTGACTTGGGCCATATACCCGATCGCCGCAGTCTATACACTCGTACCATTCCCTGTAACAATCTCTGCAGAGACCTAGACTGGTATTGGCCCAAGGCTGTGACTCGACACTAACCTCGCAGTGCGCACATTTAAAAGTCATTGGACTCTCCTTATGGTGGTTTGCTGCGCATTGCTCTGCACAATTATTGTGATGTCACCTCCGAAAACTTCGTAAACAAGCTTCAGCCGCTTATTAAGTTCGGCGTGCTTGCTAGCCTCACAGGCAAGTTGCCATTCAATATCAGTTTTTATATTAACTAACAGAGTCTCTCGCATGCTTTTTCAAGACCTCAGCAAGATGTTTTTGCAATATTGAAATCTCTTCAAGGCTGAGGTATACAGATACATAATTCTCGTAGTCCTCCAGTGCTAAGCAGAGGTCGTTATCTGCATCAACACAGCTATTTACCCATAGCCTGCTAAATTTGGATTGTTTGCAATTAATTTTCATCAGGGAATGCCACAGATCTTGCCTTGTATTAGTGGGTGTCATACCAGTCTTTTCCTATTTTACTATCGCCATTCATAATTGTAACTCCAAACAGCTTAGGGCCTTCTTGAAACGCCTTTACGCCCAGCTCTGCAGCTCTTTCAGCGTGCTCTTCAGGGACTATAAATTGTAATTCATCGTGCATAAATATACAAGGGCTGTAAGGAATGTTTTCTTCCTTTAGCCATTGGGTCAGCAGCAGGCATGCACCCGCGCAAGTAATCTTCTCAAGTGACTGCAGCAGGTAAACAAGCAGTTTATGCTTAGAGTCAACATATATGCGAGTGCCGGCAATAGACGGAATAAAACCATAGCCTTTGTTCTCTCTCTTGGTTTGATTGAATACACGATCCAGTTTATCTAAGAGATCCTTGAACCCTGGAACTGCCTTTGTAAAGCCTTTCTTCAGAGTTGCGCCACGTTTTTCATTGGGCTGTCCAAAGATATAGCCCCAGAGCTTCCCACCAGAAGCTCCGAACAAGAAAGCATACAAAATCCTCTTTGCAACGCTTCTCTCTACAACGTGATCCATTCCCATCTCACGCAAAACTTCTGTCAACTTTTGCGCGTTATAAGTATGGATATCGTCATGCAGCAGGATTCTGGTGAACTCATCGTTGTTCAGGTAGTGTGCGAGACCACGCGCCTGGTTGCCGGAGGAGTCGCACCCGACAAGTTTCCAGCCCGGCTTGGATCGGAACAGGCGGCGCATTTCGGGGCCGTAGTCGGAGTCTGCGCTTGGTACGTTCACAATAATCTTGTGTCTGGCCCGCATACTCGGCGTGCCTATTGGGAAGCAATCACCCCTCAGACAACCGTCTTCACCAACGTTCTCTACCCAAGTTTTTGTGATGCCGTAGCGGGACTGTACTGTAAGATACTCTATGTAGAGCTTGCCGTCACTCCCAAGAAACTCAAGGGAGCTGTCTGTTATTTTCGGTGAAGTTCTTGTCTTCTCAAAAGTCACGGGATTGACTTTAGTGTTCCATTGATCAGGAATCCAGCCGTTGCGGTAGAGAAACACTTTAACATCTGCAGGAGAGCTTAACTTTAGTTTTTTAAACTCAACTCTGCAGTACTCTCCGTTAATCTCTCTTGTACCATCCTCTTGTCCCTCCTCGGGCTCAATGCCAAACCATGCGCATGTGTGATGATTGTAATCGCCATCCTTTTTCCATTTAGGCTTTTTGACTTCACAGACACCTTTGACCATGTCAGTCGCCACAGTCTTGATACCAAGTTTTGCTTCAAGTGTTTCTGTGGTGGAGTCTAACAAAGCCTTGAGAGTTGTGAGAAGCTCAATTGCGCCCTCTTTGTCAAAAGGCCAGCCATACTCTGCTGCGTCCGCGCACCATTGGCCGACTGCGTGTTCAGCTCGCATATAAGGTATTATGCTCTCATTACGCTCAGCAAGCGCCTCAAATTCAGTTAACAGAACTCTGTAAACTTCAGTGTTGAGATCAACGTCTTGTTGACCGTAAGTGAGCATTTCGGGAGTATAAGCAGAGTAGTCATCAAACTCTATTTTAGGGTAGTCCAGGTACTCGCCCCAAACTTTTAAGCCGTGGCCCTTTTCTCCAAATCGCTTGTAGTCCTGAACCTGACTCATAATAAGAGTATCATGAATTCGAGTGTCTGGGCTCAAAGTGAAGCCATAAATCTTTTTAAGCGCTTTTAAATCAAAATTAATAATGTTATGGCCTACAACAAGCTCGGCTTCTTGCAGCACTTTTTTCCAACGCATATCCTCTTGAGTACAATAGAAGCGCTCATCTGTTTCTATATCTCTGAAACAAATAAGCCACATGCAGGTCAACTTGTCAAGCAAATTGTCAGTTTCAATGTCGAATACGTATCTTGACATAAGTTAAAGAGGGCCACTACAGCCCTCTCTCCTTTACATAGTCTTGTGTGGCATGGCAGGCATTGCCGCAATCCACTTGTGAACTTCGTCAGCCTTTATCGGCAGACAGCCATTCTCCATGTACAGTATTGCGTACATTTTGTAGAACAAGCTCTTTTTGCGCTCTTGAAGCGGCTCGTCTTTTTGGCCCAGACGTTCCATGTATTTACTTTCTTGCAAATCCACCGCGCCAAGAAACACTGTGGGGTCTTTGTACTTGGCTTTTCGACTCTCAATGTCAATCCAGCCGTAGTCAGGGAGTCCCGCCAGCATACCGCGATAGTGGCTCGGGTCAACTGCTGAGGATACTCCAATATGAGCTGTTTCGATTAATGGCTCTGCAAGGTCTTTACCTGTCATTTTTTCTTCTATACCAGATTGCCAAGCAGTTGCTCTTTCAAGACCAATAATCCAACCTTCATAGTCTTCAAAATTGCTTAAGGTAATGTCTTGACGACCATTGACCGATACTGAAAGATTGTGACCTATGAAGAGTTCACTGACTTCGGCCAGCTTCAAGTCACTTAGAACATTAAGCAGAAGCGGATCTGTTGTGGTTGCGACTCGATAATCACGTTTGTAGTCTATTACGTCTATTACGTATTTCATATATCAGTCTCAGAATTTAACGGATTCACGAGCCTTGTCTGAACCTTCCGGTGGCGCTGTTTTCTTGAAAGACTCAGAAGGAGCTCTGTCGGCGTCATCTTCACTCTCATACTTGGGGAGCTCACCCAGTACTTTTGTCTTGGTTACAGCGAATTCTTCACGGTCTTCAGACGGCTTGGGGACATATACTCTGTGCACTGTCACTTGAACGCCCATCAGTATGCTGACAAGCTTAGCTGGCATTGCAGGCTTGTCGCCGCTTGCTGCCATTGCTTCCTGGTTGTATTGGAAAATTCGGACGTGGCCTTCAGAGCCGTTTCCGACAGTACGCGGATCAATGCTTTTCAGGTCTCCGTCAATCAGCTCTGGGCATACCACAGGCGTCATGTCTGCTTTGACTGCTCTGCGCTTCAAGTTCACAAAATAGAAGAGATTATCGTGGTCGTCTGTTTGAGGTGTTACCTTCAGACCGGCAGCTTGCCACTCTTTCATTTGCTCTTTCTTAGTTGTTCTGATTTGAATTTCCCAAGAAGGGCGCACTTTGCTAAACTTGGTGTTTGGGTTTGCAGGGTCAAGCCTAATATACCATAATTCGCAATCGTATAACATCATTTTAGAAAATTCCTATGTGTTTGGTTGAAACCCTTTCAGGGTTAATCTAACGGGTTGATTGGTTAAAAACAGACAGCGCAGCTCGTACTCTCTGAGGGATATCTATGTCATTTCTGAACAAATAAACAACACCGAACTCATCGTTTACAAGGTGCAAGATTTCCCATGCATTCTCGTACTCTTCTAAATACTCCCAATTTACAAAGGCTTCATCATGTGCAACCATTGTCAGATGCAATAAAAAACCTTTATCACTTGTTAGATAAGCTTCCTCCTTGCTAAAGTCTTCAGCTGTTTCTAAAATAACAATTATGCCGATCTCTGACATCTTGTTACCCTGTCCCACCCACTCTTCAATACTTAGTTGATAGTTATTAAGAGCAAGTCTGTTGAGCATAGGATCTTCAATTGCTTCAATGTCTTCAAGTGTTCTGCAGATTATCATGCGAATGCGTACTCCGAGTCAAGAACCAGTGTCAAGTCTAATTTACCTTTCTCTATTGTTGTGATGTCTGCTCCTATGTCATTGAAAATCGATGTCAGTGGGTCTTTAAGATACAGCTCAACAAAAGTCTCTCTGACAATCCTGAACAGGTCATTCATGTCACCTAGCAGTGCTCCGTAGGAATCATGGACTGTTGTCACCGGGAATGGCGCTCTGCAGACTGTCAGTATGAGATGGCCCGCATCAAGGCTGTGAATTATGTTCGGTGCGGCACCTTGAGATTGCTTATTTTTAGAGGGCTTTGGCTGCTCCAGATAAGAGATCATCAGTTGGTACGTATTCTCGTAGTACCCTGTGTTCAATCTCTTGCCTTTAGGCGCTCCGTATTGCACCCAAGTCTTCTTAACTTCGCCTTCAATGTAATGCTGCACTACAGGAAAGTTGGTTATTGGAACAGTCCAGGACAGGAACTCACCGCGTTGTTCCGCTGCTTTGCCCGCTTGCTCAAATGTTGAGAGTAGACGCATCGGCTTTTTAAGACAATCCATACAAACTCTGAAAAGATCTCTTCCGAAATAAGCACCCCAAGTGTGTTCCATGTAAGTTAATAACTCAATGCCGTGTTTGCGAGAGTCATTTATTACTTGCTCTCCCAGACCATAAGGCTTAGAGCCGTACGGGAGAGTCATTACACCTCTCTTGCATATCTTTCTTTTTTGCTTATCTTCGTTGACTCTCAACCAGAAGACCGGAGCAGCCCTTTTAATGATCTCCTTGTTTTTCAGCTTGTAATTCTTATAGATCTCAATAAGCTTTTGGCGTTGCTCGCTCTTAGCTTCTGTTGCATTGATCTGCTTCTTCATTTCGATGAGGGTATCAATGCATTTGTCCAGACTCTTCTTAGTCCTTGAAGTCATTTCACTGACTTCTTTCTCAAGTTCAGCCCACATGTGGTATGCGACAAACATATAAAGGTCGCCCGGAAGATCTGAGGGCACTAAGTTCACATGTGGTGCCGTCTCCTCATCTAGCATCAAAGCCGATAGATGTTGACTTCCGTTGTTGGACATTAAAATATTCGCCTAGAGTCGTTAATTCTAGACCGCTTGGCGGCAAGTCTATTAAATGTGTGTCCAGGATTTTTGCATTTTTATAGAGTAAATGCATCCGCAAGACACTCCGAATTCTTTTCCAATGGCAGTATTCCCCATCCCCTCTTTAATCATTGCGCGGATCACCGGTATATCTGCATCACATAATTTTACTTTTCTACCTGCTTTTCTGCCTTCTCCTACAGAGTGGAGGCCTGTTTGGAAACCGTGACGCATATTGTCACCTGCGCTCATCCACTCTAAGTTAGTATTGTGGTTATTTGTCTTTTCCCCATCCTTGTGATTAACAGTAGCGAGCTGATTGGGATTTGCCAAAAATGCCAGTGCCACAAGTCTGTGCACTTTCCTAGTAGCAGCTATGTTATTTGTCCACAAGGTTATTATGAGATAGCCGTATTTATCTATTCTTGGCCTAATTATTTGAAGCGTTTCGCTGTTCCTAATAAGCCCTGTATTCGATACTTCATACTTGCCTTCAATTAATTTCCAAATCATTTCTATTCCTTATGTTTAGCCGCCAAGCTGCTACATGTTACCATGTAGATTAGACTATATCTTCAGCCTTTTACAGCTGCTGTGCGCTTCCACTCACTTGAGTGTACTCCCTTTCGGGATAGTCGTTACACCTAGAAACGCTATTTGCGTAGCTTTGGCTCGGTATTGCCCACGTGGGGTGTTCACCGAATTCACACAGTTTAACGACGGCCCCATTACAAACCGTCAAGATATGCTTCTAATCCTGATTCATAAGAGAAGTCCTCGAAATCACCCATTTGATGCTGTCTCAATTTCAACATCTCAAAGCATGCAGCAATAAACTGCCAGGGCTTATCTGCCTTCATCCACCCTTGGTTCAACTTAGGATTTTCTGCGTACGCAACTATAATCTCTTCATTGTCAAGAACCCACATGTAGCGATCTTTCAGAGGTATCTTGTCTGTTTTTAACTCGTCTTCTCTCCCGGCGTCTCCACCCCAATTAGAAGCAATGCTGACACATAGCCAGAAAAATCCGCTTTCTCCAATTGCCTTTCTGTCGTTTCGTATCAAAAGACCTTTGGCCAGATCGGAGCCTTGCTCGTTGAGATAAGCGGTTGCCACATACTTTCTTCCTCTAAAATCCATGTATTGTAAATGGTAGAAAGTGTCATCTAAGAATCGTTCAGCAATGCTGCTGATTGACTTTGTCTCCCTGATCTTTGTAGATCTTGCTTCAGGGCTGTGCGCCTTCCAGACATCGTTGAATGCGTCTGCCTTGTTTCTGAAAGACCACAGCTGTAACTCGTGGACAGCTTTGTTGATGTTCCATCCAACTGATTGCGATTTGTTAATAGCCTCATATATCAATGGATGTGTTAGCGGAGTTACTGTAGATCTAATTTTGTGGTTTGTTTTGATAAGCAATGCACCGGTTGAATGGCGAAAGCTTGTCCATGCGTCATAAGGTAGAAGTGATGGTAGCTTTTCTAAAGTAGCCGGTGGAAGTTCGTTCCATAGTTTGATGAGAGCTGCATCGTCCACTACTTCTACAATATAGGCTTGGTGTCCATTTGAACCTTTGCTTTTCACTACTTTCAGCAAATTAAGTTCCTCAAAAGAGTAAAGAATAAATGCGCCTGTTTTAGCAGCCAACGCTGAATCTTTTTTGAGTTGCTCTTTGGACATAAGCTTTTTACCAATAGCACACACAATTTCTGTAAGGAACGTGAATTGTGCTCCCGACTTTACTCCCTTTTTAGGTCTAGTGTAAAGATACACGACGCCTATGATATCGTTGATGTGTTTTTCAAGGAACAACGCCTTCAAGTATTTTAGAGGCATTCTGATTGAAATTTCAGAACCAACTCGGGTTTCAAGACTATTCAAAATTTTGTTGCGCATGTCTCTCCTAAGCGTCTAGGTTTGGGATGATTTGGAACCTTTTCGCAATAAGTATAGGATACCAACGAGTAACATTGCAGCATCTAATCTGAATCTTGTAACACAGATAATCAATAAGATTATAAGTATTGCTTCAATCAGGTCACGAAGTTGCAAGGTTATTCCTCTGAAAAAAAAAAAGTTCATGAAGCCCTCTCCCACAACCCCGAAGGGATGTGAGAGAGGTAACGCCTAGAACAGGTCTTTGTATGGCAATATTAAATTCTTTAGTTTATTGTACGTTGAACTCTCTACGTATATTGGCACACCTCCATTTGATCTCATATCTGCTATTGCGTGGACTTTTGCCCCAATTAGATTGGAGCCCATAAAGTGCTTTTGATTTAAATCCATTAAGTCTGAACCGTTGAAGGTTCTGACAGTCTTTAGCCACTGTTCCTTGTCTAGAAACCTTGCGGCTGTCGGATTCTTGAATGACGACTTTTTACCTTTATCGTCAACTGCACCGATAAAGGCGTAACAAACAAGATTCACTTTCCCCTCCTTTTCGCTACAATGCCCAGTATTACTACTTCGGCGAGCTTGTAGACTAGGTAGATCTGCAAGGAAGTTATCAGTGCAGCTACGATGACGCCTCCTGAGACTAATAAAATCCCCATAATTGAAGGTGCAAATAGCAGCGCCAGAGCACCCACAACACCGACAATCGCCGCGTATTGTAAGAGCATCTCAAATATCCCTGTCTTCTTCATGATCTTTGTCATGAAGAAAAATGCACAACACGTCAGTACTACTAACACAAAATTTGCCATTATTTTGTCACCTCAAAGTAGATGCTCACCAGCATCCTTACGATGCTTACGACAATTAACACTCCCAACAAAATGCTCATTTGCCACGTCCTTTTAGAGTTTGGTAAATTTCCAGGCCCATGTGGACTAGGGATACAAGTAAGACGGCTACAACTAAAATGCCCATTATTCTTTCCTCGTCAATTTGCAGGTACTTGAGTACCCGTTATTGAAAATCCAAGTGCCGTCGATAATGTCAACGACACGCTCTTTGTCTATTTTTGCCCAGCCCTGTTGCAGGTGACAGTGTAATTGTGCCTCCCCGCTTTGCACTTCTTCAAGCGCCGCCGGTGCACATCCTGACATCAGTGCTAAAATACACACTATTGCCAATGTGCGCGAAATCATTCGCCCATTCGCTTTTCTAAATCTAACTTGAAGTACTTTTCACACGCTGTTTTTTCAACAGCAATATATAGAGCTACTGACACTACCGCAACACCGATAACAATAATAATCATTTGATTTTCTTCCTTTTTTCTTCCATTTCTGCCCAACGGTCTGGGGCAAAGAATTTGATGAGAACCGCTAGGATAAAGAAAAACAATATCCCTCCCAAGATTACAATAATAGAACCGAAAAATCCCCATATGAACGCTTCAAAGAACATTGTCGTCGTCCTCTTTCTTGCCCTTTTTAATTCCTTGATAGAGCCCTACGACTCCTCCTATAATAAACATTACCATGAAGACTATTGCCAGGCCAACTAAAATCAATAACATTAGATGTAGCATAATATTTCCTTTGATTGATGTTTCTTCATATAAGATACTCTATTTCCCGCATTTTACTGGATAGCCCAGTTCCGTAACTGGGCCCGCATAAGCGCAATCTCTTGCGCACTCACGCCTGTTCGAAAAACTTCTTGATCATCCTGCTGGGCGAAAACTAGAGGCAATGGGAACAGATCCCCGTTACTCCTCTTTACAAAATGGTAAGCCAAGAAGTAAGGCATCCCATCTGAATTGACAAATAGTTCTGACTTTTGTCCCCTGAATATTTTATTCAGTTCTGCTTTTATACAGGGGTCTGGATCGGTACTCACATGTTGAGTACTAAAGGACAGCTCCATACCATTCTGGTACTCGCCCCACTGCATATGGGTTTTGAGCACCGGGCCTTTGTACGCCCCATGCGTTATCACTAGGGTTAAGTCGTCTCTTATGAAATAGGTATCTGATCCTTCTACCCATTTTCTTCCGCGAACAGCGCTGAGCGCGCCATCCTGGCAGAGCCGCTGCCAGTAGTGATAGTCCACCGATTCCCGATGCCCAGGGTCATTTATCCCTTCCAACTCCTTCTTCAATCCTAGAAACATATTCTCAATAGCTACAATTGCACTGTTCATAACAATTCCTCAAATTGATAAATTACGCGGGCTCTCTGCTTGCCAGTACGTCCCAGGCGTCAGCCCACTTCATCTGTTTTTCAATGACTATCTCATGTTTCTGTTTTTCACAGTTCACAAGGTGTCCTTCGAAATTACAGATGAAGTGCCAACCGATATACGGATTTCCTTTCGGCGACCTATGTTGGGTTGTGTGCGCCAGTGTCATATGTGTAACTTTGACGCCCAACTCTTCCAGCATCTCTCTTCGGCAGGCTTGCTCGGGTGTTTCTCCCGCGTCTACTTTGCCTGTGGGAAGCGTTACTGTCCCTCTCTTCTTGTGGTACAAGAGAGCAATGCCTGTGGAGCTTTCCAGTATTGCGCTTATGTAATCAGTTGCCATATTTTTCTCCGAAAGTTTTTTCATAAAGACGACTCTGCTCTGTCGTCAGATGCGTGCACTTTAAGATCGCTCTTATCTCTTGAAATGCAAGTTCTTCCTCGCGCCCTGTATCAAGATATTCTTTGATAGACTCAACGGGCATGAATCTTTTATCATGCAAATTGATTGCAAGGCGGCCTGCATCTTCCAAGTCGTAATTTCTGTACTGATCTGCTAAGTCAAAATGATTCATAATAAATACCCTAAATTGATTTTAAAGGCACCCGAAGGTGCCAGATTTCTTTTATTGCTTTTCTAAAGAAAGCTCATCATAACGCTCTAGACCAAATGCCCAAGTAGCATTCCAATCATGCAGTCTATCTCCGAGGGCTGCAGGCATGAACATCATCATCGGGTGTACTATGCAATTGTGCGCAAAAGCTTTAAGCCAAGTTTTCATGTCAATTCCTTATATGAGGGATTCTTCATATAAGATACCCTATTTTCCGCAGTTATTGTTGCGCCAAAATCTTGAAGAAAGTCTTGGGATCATTCTGAAAGTATACATAGCCGTGCACTTCGTCTCGTACCCACATGAGCCTGTCATCTCGCATGTCCAGATGAATCATGGGCATTTTCTTGCCGCCTAATTGGGTGTCCGTGTACAAGCCGATGCCGCCGAAATTCATCTGAATCGCTCTGTTCCATATCGCAAAAGCAATTTTCCAGTTAGGCATAAACAAGTCGGTTGCATCGGACTGTCTTGTGCCCTTCTTTGTGGAGTGTCTTGAGTTTCCTTCGTTACGTATATGCGCACCAAATATTGGGGATGGCGTCATGAAGTGCGAACTCGGCACTGACTCACGCAAGCGGAATAGCTCGTGCATAAGTCGTAAGTCTAAGGCTTCCGCAACTCCACTTGGCCATTCATTTGGTGAGAAACGTGAGGTTAAACTCCAGTCAGTATTTTGCATAATCGATTCCTTGGAAAAATGGGCCTCCGGAGAGGCCGCTGGTGAGACGTTTGAGAGTGCCCGAGGTCAGAGGCATGGGACAAATTGGGGCACCGTGACGGCTGACTCTCGAGATGGGCTCAAGAGGGCGTCTGAGGGCCACGCTGCTGGAGTCTGCGGGCTGCCCTGCCTGTCGGCCTGGGCTTGTGAAACTTGCCGTCTGCGGCCTTCTCAGGGCTGTAGTGCGCGGTTTGTTGCAGGGCAAGGTACCCACGGCGCTCCCACCCGCACAGCCTCTCCAACATTTTGGCGAATCTGTTATCTTCGTCAAAATGTGAGCCTGTAGACATTACCATCCAATACCCTCTATCTTCCGCAAACTGCAATAATTCATTGTGCAATACTTTTACGGCTTTCGCACCGGACTCCCAAGAGCAAAAGTACCTTTGTTTGTACACCGGAAAAGGCATGTGCATTATTTCTTCAGGAGCAGCATATAAAAAGGCCACTATTTCTCCTTTGTCATTTTCCATAACTCTCAAGAAATGACCGGAAGTTCTGAATGAGGCCGCAAAAGCCTTTGCCTGCAAAGTTGTAGTAGGCAGCCAATTATCAAAAGTGGTGTACTTTTCAAAGCACATCAAAATTTCAGCTGTGGATGGTATTCTTGTATTCATTTAATATTCTCCGAGCATATTTTAAATCGGCATCGAATGATGATTTGCAATGGTTATCGTGAAAGAAAAACAATTTATTAAAAAATTTATACGCTGTTTTCCAGTGCTTTTGGTTGCGTTGTAAGTAACAACGTGAAGAGACCGTCATGTCGGGGTCTCCTCTTAAAAACACTACGTTCAGCATTTGAGAGAATAAAATGGCTAGCTTTATAATCATGACGTCATCCAGAACGAAAGGTCAGCCAGTTGTGCCGGAGTCGGCGAGGTGGCCATTTGTTGGAACATGGAAGCCTTAACGTGAAGCACTGCGCTGCGCAAAGCCGCCAGGTGTTTCAATTCGGTGTATCCAGTCTGAAGTTCGGCTTTTGTGAAGTTGTGATACACCGGACCGGGACACTTCCACGTCAGCGTGCCGTCGGCATTGAGTGTCGGCAGATCATTAAACTGCTCAATGGCCCCTTTCATGCGCTGCTCAACCGAGAGGTTGTCTGCGTGAAACGTGCCAACGGTGGTGGTGACTGGGGATAGTTCGTGGGTGTCGCGCCATTGTTTGATCTGCTCCCAGGATGCAGGCCGATTGTTTTCGTTAAGTTGCAGCGATCGCTTCAATGGTTATCTCCTTGTCTAAATAAGGTACGGCGGTAAATCGGAACGTGTAGGTGCCTGCAAGGTCTACCGAAAAGCGGATCTCGCCGTCGGTTACGATGTCAGTCTGACCGTCCGGCCATTGAACTTGGGTGTTGCTGGGAATACCGAAAACAGTGGCTTCGTCATTTCCATCAGCAATAATTAAAAAGTTGCTTGGGCTACTGGTAAATACAAAATCAGTCTTTGGCTGCACCGTAAATGTCGCCATATCAACGTAACTGTTATGGCTTTCTTGCTCGTTTGATAACTCAATCACTGTCAAATCTACTCCACCCTGAAGTGTTATCATATGTTCAGGGCAGGTAATTATTGTGTCTATTTGCCCATTAGAAAGGCACAACCCAATTTTTTTCATCGTTTACCTCCGATAACTGCTATAGACCCTTTAGCATTGCCAGCTACACCAGTACGGGCGCGCAATTCAATATCATAACTACCAGTGGGTAGTAAAACGTAAGACGACATATTTAGATTAATATGATAAGCAAACCCTCTAATAGCTGTAGCTATTTCTATTAATGCGTTATTAACATAAATAGCTACCCCATAGCTTGTCTGTGTGGTGGCAGAATTGTTCATATACATTGTAATATACGCTGTGACAAGCCCCCCTATGGCAAAATCCTCTTCGTGATCGTAAGTAAAGGAAGCGATAGTTTTCCATGAGTTATTTGTAGATGTATAATTTGGCCTGCGGCCACCTGCCGGAACCGTAACCGCGTTACCTTTAATCTGAAGCGTATCCACATACGCATCGCCGGTGAATATTTTGTTGCCGTCGATGAGAGTGCTGTTAGGACGTACCCAGCTATTGACCCGAGCCGTGGTTGCCCCGGCATTTGCTGCCTGATCCCTGACGGTTGTTGCCGCCGTGCCTGCCAATGCGTTGGTGTCGGCGGAGGTGTTGCTGCCGGTATTGTCCGCGTCCGTTGGCGGCTTAGTGCCCGACACTTCGTCATAGAACAACGAGCTTTTGTACGCAAAGGCTCCCAGCCCGTCAATAGTAACGTTTGAAGCAATTGTGCCGGATTCCACGTAGACATTGCCACGGAAGATTCCGTTGTTAAACTCAGCTTGGCCGGATCTCAAAATACGCCAGCCAGTGCCATTATCCCCAAAGTTGTCAGATTGCAATACATTACCAATTTTGAGACTGGTAATACTACCGTCTGCTATCTTTGCAGAGTTCACTGCCAAGTCATCAATATTCGCTTCTTTTATTGCTGCAAGTCCTATCTTTGCATTGTCAATTGTGCCGTCCTGAATGTAAGCTCCACTCATTACAGTCTTGCCATCTGCAACTCCAAATACTAATTGCTGAGTGGCACCGGGATGAAATATGGCAAATTGGTCCGCAAGGACTTCAAACAGAGAAGGCGTGCCTGTCGAATTGAGAAGACCTATGCCTGCCACTCTTCCGTTAACGTCAGTCTTGACAGTCCATTGCGCACTCAAGCCGTCAGTGGCTTCACCTATGATTTCAATAGCGGCTGTGTTCTCGCCTGTCGAAGTCTCGATGGAGTCAATCCGATTAGCAAGTCCCAAAGCCAAAGAGCCTTCG
>Ga0306898_1000090_pt1 | contig 39367 bp, 47 predicted proteins | sample AntRauMFilla1564_FD_190424 | JGI IMG/M metagenome (GOLD analysis project Ga0306898, IMG submission 190424) | Saline lake microbial communities from Rauer Islands, Antarctica - Metagenome Filla 1 #564 (v2) (version 2) | ecosystem: Environmental > Aquatic > Non-marine Saline and Alkaline > Saline ...
CAGCTTGTCTGTGGCTGTGCCAGCTTCCGCTTGGGCTTTTGTGGCTAAGTTATCAACACTGCCTCCCGCAAACTCAATCGCGTTGCCATTCACATCCAAATCGCCGCCGAGTTGGGGGGTTAAATCGTCAACAACGGAAAAAGACACAGTAGAAACAAGTGTATCCAACTCGTCGATAGCAGCCTGTACATTTATAGCCGTGAGGCCAGATGTGGCATTACTATAAGAAACGGTTGTAGCACTACGTGCGGCAGATGCTTGAGCTTTCAGTGCCCAGTGGCGAGCACTAAACTGCCCTGTTACAACAGCCACGTCTTCATTTTCAGTAGCCCATTTTTGAGCGAGTATCGCGCTGGCTGTTGAATTTGAAGCGTTTGTAGCTGTGGTAGACACGGCTCCGAGTACAGACGACGCAGAGGTAGCCGCCTCTGAGGCACTTGTACTTGCCGCCGTAGCCGAAGCCTGAGCGGCACTAAGAGTAGAGTTAGCAAGAGAGGTTGTGGCAAGTAACTGTGTCATTGTAGCAGAGTCAGTAGCTGCTACGCCCGGTGCCAAGTTAGTGAGCTTATAAGCACCCATATTAACGTCCTGCCCAATAACTCCAAATCTACCGTCGAGGGCTTCCTGAGCAAGCATCAAAGCCTGTAGGAAACTCTCGTCGAGGTTACGCTCAATGAGGAGCGCACCGTCTTGGTAATCATGTTGTACAGACCCTTTAGGGATAGTACGTTCAAACACTAGACTATCCCCCGACACCAAAGAGGCACCACCCACACTTACCGTGCCAGATGTTACCCACGTAAGGGGTCGGTACAGTGGGTTACCCGAGCCATCAACCTCATCGTTTACGCGACAAGTAACATGGCTGCGGGACAAATAACCCAAGGTGAAGTCTACTGCGAACACGGTCTGATCCGTATAAGTGTAGTTTATCCTTGTAAATGGCATAATGCCTCCTATTGTTCGTAGAATTTATCTAGTAGTAATGGAACTCCGTAAAGCCTACCCATGACTGGTATAGCCTTGAGTGAGTTTACAGTAGCCCGATCTAGCTGACCGTCGTCCAGCAGGTCTGCGGGGGTACGTATTACACCAGCTAACTGCCCTACGGCAGATATAGGCGCAGGCATACCAATAAGACCATCGTTAGCGTAACGATAGCGTTGTAAAGGTGACGTATTGTTTTCCTGCCCCATGTAGTCCAGACCCAGCATGTAGGATATGGGGTCTGTAACCATCAAAAGAGGCGATACGTGAGCGGACCAGCTTAGTGTACGGCGTGCTAGAGTTTCTGCATCCAAATCGTCCAGTTTACCGTTAATCGTTGCACTGGCTGTAACCGCTAGACCAGACCATGCCATGTTATATGCAAGTTCTGCTGCGGCCTGTCTATCAGCAAGACGAGCATTACGCATCGCTTTACTGAACATTGCGTTCATAGCGAATGTTTTGAGACTGGTCATAACAGAGGTTAGATCGTTTCTATTTGCAAAAGCATGACCCTGACCGCGTCGTGTTTTCTGTACGTCGTAATCAACACTTAGCTTGTTTACACTGCGTAGGGTGTCCAGATCATCTGGGTCCCAGTTCTCAATGTTTAAATTAACAATGTGCCCTTTGTCATTACGAGTTATGACTGTCTGGTAATTATCTATAATGTTTCTCATGTTCTGATCTACACCCATCGAGCGTAAGCGTTTGTCAGAAATAGACCCATCTTTTATACCATTGAACAGAAAGTTTACGTTGATCTCGGAAGACAGTTTTTGCTGCCACCCGGTTACTTTATAAAACATACTCACGTGACCCATAAGTCTTTGGCCTTTATCGAGAGCCATATCTATACTCTTGCCCAAGTTAGGTGTGTCCCACATAGGGAGTTTTCCAGAGTCGCCCCGACCATACGTGACCTCATCCAAGTTAAGGATGCGTCCTTGTAACTCGTCCGGGCGGTAGTACGTCCCAGCCGCAGACATAGCGTCTACAACATCGTTTGGCATACCTTTTAAATGCTCTAAAAACGACTTTCCTGTTTGTCTTTTAAAACCTACAGCATTGGACTTAGCCATTAGAATACCTGTCTCAGCAATCTGAGTGATACCTAATTGCGATAAGTAGGCCAAACGCCCTGCACGATTCAACCGGCTCGTAAATGGAGTAACACCACCACTGTACGCACCCTCGTTGAACATAGAGAATATGTCTTCCGCAATAGCTGCGGCTCTACGAGGATCGGTACCCTGTTGGCGAGCAGCGTCTTCTGCGGCCTGTACCCATGCTGCGACATCGCGCTTTTGCATGAGACCGTCCGAAGCAGCTACACGACCTATTTCACCAGACTGTCCCCGAGAGGCGTTGTCCAGTGCACCGTAAACATCGTTGTTAATCAAATCAAGAATAGTCTTGTCTGTGCCTGTAATCGGCTGAGTGTAGTCCATACCAATACGACTACGTGTAGTTTTAGAAGTACCTTTTTCTGGGTTGGTGTAAAGGATCGAGTTTACACGTTTCGTAATCTCTGCATCTGTCATACCGCGTTCTCTCATCACGTCTTCTATCGTAGCCCTACCGTCTTGCGACACACCCATAAGAGAACTCATGGGGCTACCCTGTTTGAAGTCTTGAGCGTGGCGCTTTATGGCTGTCGCCAAGTCAAATGCTAAGTCTTCGTCTATGTCCGGGCTGTACGTAATGATTGCCTGCTTTACATCCTGTACGAGTTGCTTGGTCGTAACTTGACGCTCCATGCGGTTCCATGCGTCTTTATCCCAAGATACATGGAAGTGACCCTCAACTTCTTTTACGTCCTCAAAGCCCTCTGTCTTGTACTTTTTATGGTACCCAAACAAAACCTTGTAACCCGCACCAATATCTTCGGCAGCGGCTATGACGTGAGGATCAGCAGGTATCGTACGACCCATTTTTTTATGGGCCATGTATTTCTGCACTTCTCTTCCAAACTCAAGGTGCCCCTCGTTGTGGACCCAGCGGCGTACAAGACTGTACCCTTTGTTCTTGGCCCAGCCCTGATAGCGACTACCGTAAAACGGTGTATAGGCTGATCGGGCTTTGTCTTCTACGAGGTTAGCAATGTTATCTGCACTGCGAGAGTTCGCAATTTGTCCCAGCGGACTGCTTAACATCGTGATAGCCATCTTTTGCAATACAGGGTTACCAGAGTTTATAGCTTTGTCGTAATCAGGAGTCATACCGACTTTTTCGAACCCATCGTATATTTTACCCATGACTGTTTGTAAACCCTGTACAGGTAAGCTGGCAAACTCATCACGTTGTACACCAAGCTCCCGTAATCCGTACGAATATTCGTCGTTGGTAGCAAGGCTGTTTTCAGCGTACTCAATGATCTCTTTAGACTTAGGACCGACCATAACGATGTCGTCCTGCGCTGTGAGCTTCCCAGAGCCTACAGAGGCGTTTAAATCCATTTCAGGTGGGTTGTTTAACTCTTGGCGTAAACGTCCCGCTAGAGTAGGCTCGGAGTCCACAACCTTAGAACCCATGACTTTATCACGGAGGTTGTTTACTCTGTTCTCCCAACCATCGGCAAACTGCTCTTGATTGGGGTTACCTGCTCTCTCTTTATGATACGCTGATCTGAGATTGAGGAAGTCTTCCACATTACCTTTAGCTTTTTTAAATAAGTCCTGAGCTACTTTGGGCCCGGCAATAACAGCAGTGTCCAGCATAACTGTCTTCTGTGCGTCTGTCATGTCGTTCGTTACAACTTTAGCATCGAACTCATTTTTATAAAACGTACGTGCGTATTTTTTAGCAGCAGGCTCGCCCCGCTTCTCACGAATGTTCATGATCTCTTGGAATTGTTGGGGGTACCACCTTTCGGAAATACCCATCATTGTACGACCACCAAGGTCTCCGACCACGTTGGCATACTTACCTTCTGATTTCATAACAAAGTCGATACGGTCTTCCTGAGCTTTCAAGGGTTTGTCTTTACTCACACCCTTACGGAGCCGAGAAGCCAACCGCATAGTCTCTGTATCATCCATGAACTCGTTGAACTTCGATCCCGGCAACGCGGAACCGATACCCGCACCTAAGAGTGTATTGAACGCAATAACTCCGGGGAGGTCGCTAGTATCCACTTGGGGATCAACCGCAGCGCGGCTACCCTCAACCATAAGAGCAGACGCAGCACCCGCCATAGCACCGTCTATAGTGTTGTCGAGTTTACGTGCTTTTATCCGGGTACCTGTTTCTTTTAGCTTCTGTATTCTACGGACATTCTTCATCTTTGAATACAGGCCACCACCTACGACAACATCCACATCTGGGATACTGCCTATAAAGTACGGTACAACGCCTGTCCAAAAACCGGAGTTAGCGATGTGGCGAAGCTGCTCTTGTGTCGTAGCAATCTCCTCTTTACGCATACCGTATTCTAAACCACCCGCAGCAGTACCCAAGGAAGCTGCCTCAGGGCCCCGTGGGTCCAATCCCAACTCTGCTACGTCTCTGTCGATCATAGCGCGAGTTTCAGGATCAGAGTTGTCCCACGAGTCCTCTTTGTACGGATCGTTAAACATAACGTCCAGCATACCGTCAGGAATACTGTCGTTCTCCATAACCATTGCTACGTCCCGGGCTATAGCGTCCGTGATGCTATCATAAGCGGACATGTTTGCAGCCGCCTTTAGAGAACCACCAATCTGCTCTAATACAGTGGTGTTCTCCCGGAACTCTTCTTGTTCTGCGTCAGCTTGTGCTTTATTAGAGTCCTGTACAATACCGAAACGATTAGGGTCTCCACCTATAGTAGAAGCAATACCTAATGCAGCGTTTTTACGATCAATAATTTTAGACGTGGTAGACTCTGCCTCTACTTTAGCAGCAGCCTCGCGGGCTAATGCGCGGTCTCTCATGTTGGTTAGTACGCTATCATCAGTCATGCAGACTCCTATTCATATTTTATATCTTTCAAGACTTGTTTGTAGTGGTCCCCAATTTCAGTAGCAGGTACAGCGATGGTACCCAAAGGTCGTCTTTTTCGAGTATCACGTTCGGCGTACACTGTTATCAAAACAGTATTGTTACTGAGTGGGCGCACGTCCATAGGTAGCCGGGTACGCTCACGGCCCTGATACCCTATACGTGAACCGCTAGTAGGTAACGTAATGTCGGGAAACAGGGCTTCTTTATTGTCGTGTACGTACGAATACACTGCTGTTGTGGAAGCCATAACTTCGGGTATATCAGTAATCCCCAGCATTTCTCTAAAGGCTTGCCCGTTCATTGGGGGGACCATTGTCCCAGCAACCAACTCCCATCGTGACAGGTCTTTTTTAACCATATTCGCAATACCTTCTGGGCGCATGTTAGAGTATATATTAGTGTACTCCTCAGCCCTACGCATGGACCAATCTTTAATAGAGTCGCTGTTCTTAAAAGCATCCCGTACTTCTTGCTTTACGCTGGTAGTAACCAAACCGTCTGAGGGTGCGCCAACTATACTGGCCCACATCGACGGTTCTAAATCTTTAAAAAAGTTAGCAATGTCGTGATCCACTTTTTTCTTAACTTCCGATACTTTAGTACGCGGTGCGGGTTTCTGATCTTCCGGAATACGGGTTAATTCCCACGCACTCGTTAAAGCCATCGTGGGGTCCATAGAGCCGTTTTGTAGAAACGCAGCCGTGTTAAAATAATCGTATGTGTCACCTGCGTACTTTTTGAGTGTGCTTTCACTCACACCCCCTTGACGCATAGCCAAGAAGTAATGTAAGGAACTTTCCACCGCTGGTGAAACTTTACCGTCAACAAGTGGATGAGATGATCCGGCAAGGGCAAACACCCGCGCTACTTCTTTGTCCACAACTGATGTGGTTCTAAGAAACTCTACGTGTAAGTCTGCCTGATCCTCGGGTTTGTCGGAGGATTGCTGCACAATGTTACGCTGCATAGCCATAGAAATCTGCTGCTCATCCGGGTCTAATTCGTGAATTGTACCATTAGACAAAGCATGAGATGCCCGCTTTTCTTTACGAGCTTGCTCTCTAATTGCTGCCGTATGCCGCTCCATGTCTTTAATCTCAGTGTCTATAATATTGTCCTGAGCGTTGCGGGCCGTTTCCATTAGGCCCATAACCATATCGTGAGGAAGCTTGAACTTATCGGCAATGAGGAGCCCCAAGTTTGTGATTTCTTCGGTATTTCCCTCAGCCGCTGCTGCAATAGTAAACTGTGTAAGTGCTTGTACAAAAGCGTCGTCGTGCATTATAGCGAGTTTGTCCACATCATCCTGTTGTCCGATCAGATCGTCAATGACCTCGTTCACATTAGAGCGTACAAAGTCTTCGCTGAACAGCATCTCCTGTTGAACTTGTGCCAGCTCTTCTTGAGCCTGTTGAGGACCGATATCACCAGTCTTCGCACGCGTCTTAATATCACGGATACGCATACGGGTGTCGATAGAGGCTTCCTCTTCACGAATGGCCTGTGCGCTTTTTACTCCAAGCGTGATACTTTCCATTTGCGCGGGACTAAACCCCCTATCTCGTAAGCCCTCAGAGCCACCGAAAGCGTCGTACAGCATAAAGTTACCTTCTTTAAGCTGGGGTACGATAGCGTTCATAGCGGCTAGTCGTTTTTTGTCCGGGTGCACATCATCGAACTCATCGTACAACTCCACAGACTCTTGTACCATAGCAGGGTCGCCTGTAGAGGCATCCGCAAACAACATGCTACTAATCGTTGAGGTTGTCTCAGAGTCTAGGAACTCGGTGTTGGCCTCGACCTGTTTAGAAACAAGTTTACCAAAACCCTCACTGCCCATAGACTGAAACATCTCACGGGCAAAGGAGTCGTTCGGATCGAGACCATTCATGACCTCTTTTAGTTGGGGCATTAGGACAGTCTTCTGGTACTCTGTGGAGTCCATACCCGCGTGTTCGTTGATTGCGTCATGTGCTGCTTTAGCGTACCACTCGGAGTATCCCGTTTTCATTTTAAGAGTTTGGTAGCCCTTTAAAACGTGTCGGTTGTATCCGGCATCAGCCATGTCTTGCTCAGACTTTCCCTGTGCCCGGAGCATAGCCCCAGTCACTTCGTCCTCACTTCTTTTCTTATCGAGGTATCCTTGTAAAGCCTGACCGCCCATACGGACACCTTCTGCGAGTGCCCGACCAGCAGCCCCGACTTGGCTCATGTCTCCCCCACGTGGGGCTTGAACACTAACCATACCGAGCTGTCTGACTGGTACATTGGCTTGCCCGCTAGGACCGCCTGAAGGAATAACCTGTCGTGTCTCTAATCCATCTACCATATTATCTCCTATTAACCCATGCCAGTCATATTGCCAGATTGTCTTACGTTGTTCCTTAATGCTTTAAACATGTACATACCCAAGCTTGGCTTAGGTAAATAAGACAAGTCTTGGTTCTGTACAGCCGATAGAGCAGAGCTTCTACGTTGTTGCTTCTCTTGCAAGAAGTATTGCTGTAGATCGTCTGCTCTCTGTTTTTCCATCATACCCGCATTGCGCTTAACATCTAAAATAGACGCATCGACACTCCTGCCCCTAACACCCGCAGCCCCTGCGGCAACTACCGTGGAGCCTAGGGCACTAAGTTCGTCCCTCCGCATGTGTACTGCCCGCTTTGCGGACTGTTGGATGGTGAGGGTTGTGTTTTGCGTAATGCTATTTTGGTTCATAGCATTCGCAATATTCGTCATCTTATTACGGTAAGCCTGCATAGCCTTTTGGGCTTCCCAGCGTTTTTTATCGGCCCGGTATTCGAGGCCAGCACTGATATATTCTAGTACCATATTATCCTCCTTCTATTCTCCGGCCCTTCTTACGCCACTGTCCAATCCACTCGATCTCAGTGAGTGACATAGGCAGGTGGCTGTCCGTATTGATTTCTATTTTTGATGTGTCTGCATTTTTCTTACAAGGAGCTGAAAACGCTCCCGAGAGGACTACAGGACGACCTATAAGGTTAGTAGGGGCACCAAGGGTGCGACCGTTGTATGTAACGCTTGCAGTGTAGCCATAGCTGTCTGTAATCACCACACGGAAGAACCCTGTGTCATCGAAGTGCACAGTGTACTGTTTAATGATGAGTGTACCAGAACCGACCTTAACCCCGTTTTGATCGCGGACGTAAGGTGTGGTTGGTATGTAACGACTCAGGTACCGTCTACCGAAATAAATGGTGCCCCCGTTGAGATCATCTGCAAGGGTGACTGTATTCCCGGCTATACCCTGTATTGGGGCACGGAGTCCGGGGTTGGGGCATCCTGCGCCCTGTACTGCCACATAGTTGGCTATGTCGTCCACTGTGTACGGTACTTCAAACTCTGTATCCACACTGTCTCGTTTAATCTTGTGATCGAGGTAAACTCTGTACTGAACGCCTACATCGGATGTGTCGTCCAAATCAAGAGTGTGTAGCTGATAAGAGTTGCCCTGCTTTTGAACAAGGTACAATAAGCTATCCACGAAGAACATGTGCTCCACGTCAAAGGCAAAACTCCAACGGCTCCATGATGTCTGTACTTTTTGACCGTTAAGCCAAATGTACTCATAAATGTACACAACTTTTGGGTCCGCATCTGTACGAACAATCAGTTTACTAAAGTTTGTGGTGTTGATAAGCTGTATAGCTGTACCCACTACGTACTGTAGAACATGCTGTGTGATCGGGCGAGAGTCGTTTACGTCTTGTGTACCATCTGTAAAGAACTCTTGGATACCGGAGTACGTACCGTACGGGAACGAGAAGAAGATATTTCTTCCGGCACCGACAGGCTTTGCAGTCAGGTCCGTTTCAAACTCGGTTGTCAAAACAAGAGAGCTATTACGAGGTGTCAAAGAGTTTCTACCAAACATGATAAACTGTGCCCGGTCTGAGAACAGGATCAAGTCACGGTTATGAGGCACCACTGCCCGCAGAACAAACGTACCCAGAGAACTTGATATGTCAATGGGATCGTCGTCTGCAAGGGTTGTTGCGGACTGGTTAAAGAAGTCTGTGTGTTTGTTGGTGCGAGACAGGATCACGTTTACATTGGAGGTAAGAACCAACCTACCCTGAAATGAACTGATATCGTTCAGGGTGTGTCCAACAAATGAGGGCAGTGGGTTTGTTTCATCGTCTCCAACTGCGCGTCCTCCCCACGCACCAGCGATAAAATCGAAGGTACCGTCTCCGGTCTTTCTAAGAATATGTGGCATAGTGGCGGGGTCTAGCTTGTACTCTAGACCGGGGGCAACTGTCTCAACCCATGTACCGCTTTTACCAAAACCCTGACCTACGGTCGTACCGGGTTCATCTACAAGAAACTCAAGGTACCAATCATCAGCCGTAGCATTTACGCTTTCGCTAACTTTAACAAGGTACCCGTGCGGTGCAAACCGTGGTAGTCTACCTGTGTCATCCACTTGGTTGTTCACGGCAAACATATTTGATCCACCATCCCCATCACTCACAGTCACAGTAAAGGTACGTGTAGCGTGGGTAATGTACAACACATCGGAAACACGTACAGTGGTAAACCCGCCGATTGCAGCCAACTGTGTCATGATAGCATCTGTAGCAATGTCGTTAATGTGTGTGGATGTTGATCCGTTGGGTGCAGTGTATGTTGAAGTAGCAGTATTTGTAGACCCATTGGCCTCAGTATAGTCAATGGTGATGGTGTACTTACGTCCGTACTGCCCACCCAGCAAGAATACAATAGCCGAGCCCTGCACGTAACTTCGAGTGTCCGGAAGCATGGCTACGACCTTGTTGGGGTCCACCACGTAGATATCTTCGTCGATACCTATAAAGTTTACAGGCCCGGCAGGAAGGTAGTCCGCAGCGTCGTCTACAACGGTTACCGTGTTTTCTGTACCGTCGAGGTTAAACATTTTGATCTCGCCAGCTTTGTGGGCCATCTCAAAATGTCCTAAAGAGCCGCCATCGTAGTCCCGGAAGTTAAAACTGTCCGCACTGTCGATAAGCTGGGCCACGTAATTTGTAGGCCCTCTTCGGGTAAGACCATTCACCGGATCACTTGAGCAATTCTCTTGCAGCTCGGCTTGACCGGGTAACCGCTCACGAGCTGGTTGTTGACTTACTCCTTGGATTAGGCTTGATATAGAACCGTCTACCTTACTCATACTTAGGCTCCTCTGTCAATAAAATCGTTGTTTGATCCGCGAGTGTGGCGCAGAAGTTGTAGGCCCATGGGGCTCTGTCTAATGTTGACATCCTCGTTTGCGAGGTTATCTCTTTGGAGGTACGCAAAACTTTCGTTTTCGTCTTCTCGTAAATCTCTTACAGTACCAGCATCACCATCTTCGTTACGGTAATATTCACGTACTGCCTTAGCTTCGATAAACGCAGAAGCTGCCTCGGGCAAGTCCTCGATATCTAGCTGCAACACGACCGTACAGCGTACATCTTTTGAAATTATGTACGTATTGTTTCCACGGTCGTAAAGTCTGCTCCCTCTTTTTACATACTGAGACTGGCTGTCTACAGGATCAGCAGAGAGTGTGTTTTGAGGTAAGACTACCTCCCCTGTCAAGTTGGGCGACAGGGTAATGTCTTCTCTATTAAAGTACCAACCACGCGATTGTACGCGGGTGTCGATACGGTTCAATAAATTACTAGCTTGGATCGCAGCGGGGTCGGTGCTGTTCGTCGAACTCACCGGGGCCTCGCCGTTCACAGCAAGCATAGAGTTTATGATTTCTAATCTTGTTGTCATGATGTCTCCATATATAAAAAGAGGGAACCCTGTTACGGGCTCCCTCAAGGCGTAACCCTAGTAGTATAATCAGTAGATCAGGGACATCTAGGGCCTTACATTAGGCGCGGTACTTGAATACAGCACCACAAACGTCGGGTCGGTTGATGGTTACACCAAAGGACATGTAGCTGTCAATAAAGTATTGAAGCTCTACTTCTGAGTAGTGGATTTTAGACGTAAGTGGGATCGTCTCACCAGCAAGGAGTGAACGTGGGTGCAGGATTACTGCTACCGCGTCTGACTCGGCAAGTGACACATCGTAAGCAGAGCCGTTAGCAGCGTTCGACAGCTTGTGGTTAGCAATAGCTGCTGTCGGGATACGTGCTGTAGCTGCAATACGTGAGCCTGCAAGGGTCATGATCTTACCGTTGGCGAAGTCGCCGTTACCGTCTGAGAAGTCTTTGTCGATCAACTTGTCATTCTTGTAAAGCGTACGGTACTCAGTAGGGCGCACAAAGATAACACACTCGGCGGTATCAATGTCTTCCTCTTGCATCTCGACCAACAAGCCAGCAATCGCGTCTTCCAGTTTGTCTGGATCAGCTTCATCAGTAGCCGCAGCTAACTCTACGTTCTTACCTGCGCCGATTGAACCATTAAGGTTTGTCGGGGCGGCACTTAGAGCACCTTTGATTGCTTGAATGATAAACGCTTCGTCGAAGAACTTACCGAGTTCCATACCCTGATCTTCTGCAAGAGCGGAGCGAACATCGAAGTCTGCTTGGAATGAGTTTAGCAAGTCTTGGTTGTCACGGGCAAGAATAACTGTATCGACAGTCAATGATACACGACCATGATTGGTTGGTGTGGCGTTCGGACGAACACCGCCTGTAACTTTAGACAAAGTTGTTTTGCCAAGACGACGACTGATAATACTGTCGGTCATCTTAACAGCGCGTACTTTAGCGTACGAGCGCATGATTGAAGTTTTAGCAAATTGCTTTTCGACCATGCCTGTAAATTGTTCTACCATCTCTTCGGAAGGTAAAGACGATAGGTGGGAACTGTCTGATGGTAAAGTAGTCATAGGGTATTCTCCTTAGATGTTGTTTTTAATTCCGGATTGACGACGGGCCCAAAGAGCCTTACTTTCTTGATCGTACGTACCGTTTTTGTGGGCTTTTTCGACTGCATTGATGTAGTCCATTCGGCTCATTGGTTCTAAACCAGCCGAACCGGGGGTCTTGTCACCGACTTCGAGCTTCGCTGCGATAGTTGTTTCAGGGTCTGCGCGATACAGGTCAAACAGCTCTGTGATTGCAGCCTTGACAGCACGGGGGTTCCGGCTATCTACCATTTGGCGAATTTCTAGTAGGTCCTTAGCGAACTGTGGGTCTGCGGCCTCTTTTTCTCGTGCCCAGTCCCGCATTGCGTTAAAGTTGTCTTCACCTTCGGTAATGGCGTAGGAAGACTCCTTGATTTCGTTCATAGCCTTGAACTCAGTGTTAAGGTAACTTTCAGTTAGCATCTTAACGACTTCGGCTTTGTCCTTGCCCAGCTTATCTACTAGGGCCTGCATGTCCAGCTTACTCATGTCGCCTGTGTCGGAAACGCCTGCAAAGATAGCTTCGGTGTCCTCATCAGACAGTTTAGCTTCTTTGAGCATACTGTCTACTTGGCGCAAAGCGGGGTGGTCATGCTGCTCTTCATCGTCCGAGGTATCTTCCTCGGGTTCGTCAGGCTCTTCCGTAGGCTCCGGTTCCGGGTCAGCCTCCGGCGCAGGTTCCTCTACAACAGGCTCTTCTTTAGGAACGTCCTGTGAGGGCTCTTCAACCTTTACAGTCTCCTCGGCTGGTGTGTCGGGGGTTTCTGGGGTATCGGGGTTGTTATCAACCATGTTATATGTCCTTCGCTATTTCTTTGCCTGCGTCTGCTGCCATTGCTGAACCTGCTTCTGCCTGCATCATTTGCTCTTGTTGTTGTTGCGCTGCGGCCCGCTCTTCCTGTACTTGTTGTAATGTCTTAACAAATTTGGAATAGTCGATGCCGCGATTGTTACCAACCCACGTAAGCAGCTCACCGAACTTCATGAACTCTAAGAACGGCTCCGGTATGGAACCGACCAAGGACAGGTCCTGTGTAAACATACGGTAGTTGTCGATATCACCCATGCGGGAAAGCGTATCCATCCCTGTCACGATGACCGGGTAGATGGTATCAGTACCAACACGGATGTCTTCTCGTGCCAGCATTAAACGCGCTACAGGCTCCTGCCAGTCTTCCGTAAAGCGGGAGTAAATCCCACCGAAAGACATCTCAAGTTCCTGAGCATCCTTACGTATCTCTTCTGCGGTGACACGTTCTGCGTCACGTGTAACCTCTGAGTTAAGTAGGAACGCCTGTCCAATCTGTCGATGGTAATCTTCCAGCACCATACGGACTTGTTGGAAGTCCATGTGCTTGTCAGATTTAACCGTCGTGATGTCGTTTTCCCTACCTGAGTGGTACGACCCGTTCTTTGCCTTGTTCAGCACAGATACGTCCACTACGGATGCCGGGTTTACCAAAAACTTAACAGACGCGGAACTGATAACACCCTCAATCAAAGACTGGGATAATACTGCACTCGCTCCGAAAGCAGCCCGGTAGTCTTCAACCATACCACGCCCGTAGTCATCACCCCGTTTGAGGTTCCATGCTAGGGCAACCCACGGAAGGTCCTTGCGACTGTACTCGTTTGAGTTGATAGTCAGCTCGACCATGTCCGCAGCTTGGCGTACTTTGAATTTACCGTTATTTTCCAGCTTAATGCACGTGTACAGTGTCACGTTTGTACCGTCTTCATAGCGACGATCCATCTTGTCCGCACGGATGGCCTGTTGTACTTTTTTCGAGAATGTTTCAAACGCTTTCATGTCACGTGTGATAATCTCAATGACGGTGCCAGACAGGTCCCGTACAACGCAGTAATCACGTGTACTGTATACTTGAGCCTTACCGTTAGGGTAATACATCAAGGAGTTACCCGTTACCACGAGGTACTTAGCTGCCATCGTTGCAGCGGTCCTGTGCCCGATCCTGTCGAGGGAACGGATTACTTTTTTCTCGCCTTTGACGAGGGCCTTGTCCATCTCTTCCATTGGTACGCCTGCGGCGACCATTTCATCGCGGGCAGCGTCTGCCAGCTCCAACCGTAAAAACGGGCGGTACGATGGGAACAGAGTTTCTGTGAGTTTATTACTCAGGTGGTTTACAGCACGTGCACCTATACTCGATAGGTTAGTATGCAGCTCTTCATCTTTTTCACCCTCCTCAGCATAGAGGTAGGGCAGGGTCCATTTAGCGTATCGTTCATTCCGGGTGTGTAGAGTTCCTTTACGACCTTCTAGGGTATCCCATCTTTTCTTTAGAGAACTATCCGTCATGTTAAATACTTAAACCCCCTCTGCCCAAAGAGCCAAGGGCATCACCCCGGGAGCTTGTTGATCCTGTCCCGGACTTACGGCCCGAAACTCGTTTATTTTTACTCGCGTCTTTACCCACCACAATTTTTGCCCCGGTGTCTTCCCGTCGGGTTGGTGCAGGTACTGCGGGTATCTCTGCTGGTGGAATAACCACAGCGGGGGCAGAGGGTGCATCACCTCCGAACAACGAGTCGAACGCAGAGGCGATCTTCTTAAATATTTTTTTAAACATTGTAATAATTACCTTACTTTAAATGTTATGTACAACACTTCTATGCTGTAAATACGTATTTGAACTTATCCCATATAGTAGTAAATACAGGACCTTCCTCAGTATCACTATCTACAACCACCTTATGTATATAATCTAGTACCTCTTGTTGAGCAGCACTTCGTTGTATATCTATCATATCTGTACCCTTATGTATATCAAGAGGGTTGATAGGGGGAAATACTAATAATAGTTTATTGTAGAACTTCCGTGATACGGGTGGTAATCTAATGTGGTCTATGTTCATCCTATATATCCTTATATACCTATACGGGTTTATGTGTCTAAAATGTGCCCTATAAGCCTTATTACGTAACAAATAGGGTATGGACACAAACTATGCAAAAAAGTACTCAGACTCAAGTATTCTGTTGAGGTCTAAATCACCCCGATCCGGGGTCGGTGGGATACCACCATTAGGTAGCGACATGGCTGTTGTGATGTACAGATCGTATAGCGGATCATGGTCTTTGTACATGTTCACAAATACTCTTTGTATTACATTACGAAACCGCTCTACGTCACAAGCATGTGTACCGAAGTCATCGTGTATCATAGAAAATCTGGTAATACCGTGGTCCACGGCCTCGTTTATAGTCAGCATCATGTGTGCTGAGTCAAGACTGTGTACAAAGTTAGGGGCAATACCCTGCATCTGCTTTTCTGGACTGATTATTTTCGTGTCTACTGATAACCTAAGCCGTATGTCGCCCATGAGTGAGGTGTGGACCCGTGTGCTGGTAGTCTTCTTGACAGCCATATACACTGGGAAGCCTGCGGGGTTTACCCACCAAACAGGGAGGTTACTGCCTGCGGTCTGTTTGGCAACTTCCTGTAGCCACGTCATAGCGTCCCTCGCGGATACAACAATGTCACTGATGGACTCCCACAGGCTATTGTTAAAGTAGCTAGCAGCCTTATTCACATCCTCGAAGAAGTACCTATCGAGCTCCATGAGAGCATCCACGACAAACCCGAAACAGGAATATTTAGTAGAGCCGTAGGGTAAAGTCATTACAGGACGCTTGGCAATCTTACGAGATATACCTCCGTGCTTATCTGCAAAAGCCAACCACTGAGTACGCTCCTCCGAATACGGCATTTCCTTGATCCGTTCCAAGGCCCTGTCCGCTACCTGTTGGTAAACATCAGCGGGTTGGTCGGATGGTACCAGATTGGTAGCGGCACCGCCCACAGTGTCCCGTAGCAGGGCTGAGAAGTTTTGTAAGCCATTACAGCTACCGTCCATACCTACAGGGAGATAACTGATAAACGCATCGGGATCATACACCGCTTCGGCGTATTCCAAACAGAACGCTAGGAACATATACGGTGAGTCTGCATCGGACCAGAAGTCAAGGTACCCTAGCGGGTCCTCGGCTGTGCGTTGGATGTGCTGGATGTTATCCGTAACCCACCGTACGCGGTCGTCGAAGCTGACTTTGTCCACCCCGAAGCAGTTAGCACCGTGTACCGCCAACCAGTAAAGCCCATTCTCACCCAGCACCTTACCCTCTTTGAAAGTGAGCAACGCGCGGTTGAAGTCGGACCCTTGTGGGTTCAGCCCCGAGCTTGAAGCGTACACACGCCCTCTAAAATCGCACTGGTACACGAACCATATTTCTTTGTACTGGCTATAGTTAGAAGCCATCTGTATTACACGTGCAACCTCGTAAGCCCGAGAGGCTCGGCTGATCTCATCTGTGTACAACTGAGATATCTCTGCTTTCCAGACTAAGAACTCCTTGAAGGTTGCCGCATCCATCTCCTTAGGTGGGGTGTCCACCCGGAACTTCGGCATGTCTCTAGGCTCCTTATTCGGTAGGCCCACAGCAAGATTACGGCCCCATACATCTTTGAGGATGCCAAGGACAGCCCGGTTTATTTTCCACGGGGTTCGTTGCATCGCGTTCACAGCAGAGTAAACCACACTCAGGTCATGATCTTGTACGAAATCTTGCTCGGGCCCGTTCAGGCCCTTAATAAAGGGTGTTCGTTGGCGCATGGCCTCAGACCAGTACCCACCACTGTTCAAGCCCGTCCAGTCGTCTGGTGGAATGATGCAGGGCTTCGTATAAGGGTGCAGGAGAGAGGCGTACTCGTTGTACGATCCTATCCACTCCACGGCCTCCGGGGTAGCAACGACAATATAGCTGTACCGATTGTTTCGGAGCTTCTTTTTGGAGATGGTAACAAGGTCTGTTGCTTTCAGAACTTGGTCCAGTAACGCGGTACCCACGCCCACTCTAACGTCCTTAGGCCACGAGTCCCACTGCATACCCTTTTTCTTGGAGGTCACTGCTAGTACATTACGCATGTGTCGGTAAGCCTTGGTGTTTTTACGGCTAAAGTCTTTCATGATCGTAGCGTAATACTCCGGGTTCATCTGCTTAAAAGCTGAGAACCTTTGCTCATCCTCTAGGAACAGACCAATGTCCATAGACACTTGTGTTACTGTGCGGGACAGGTGCAGCTTGTTAAGTACTGTCTTTAGGACTATGTAAGCTACAGACTCGTAGTTCATACCCTTGAGCATCTTTTTGTAACGCCCGTGTTTTCTGGCACCCTCATCGCAAAACTCTTCTATCTGTGCGGCTAATGGTCGGACCAGCTTGTTTAAAAGCTGTTGCCCATAGCCCGTGTCCGCACCGCGTCCTTGGTCCTGAGCAGCGGTTGCACTCGTAGTGTACCGCTCTACGCCTTGGAGTACCAAGTCGTCTTCTAACAATAGTTGATCCTGTAGCTCCATTACTTTGCCTTTATGTTTTGAATTGCTTTCGCTTTTGCACGAGCCATACGTGTCTTCTTATTCCGTAACAGTCTTTTCTCGTCTTCTGTTTTGTGGGTTGGGTGGTAGACTGCGCTTGCACCGGGGTCCCCAAAGGTCACCCAGTATGCGATGATACGGTTTAAGAAGTCCTGCGGTCCGCGACCTCGGGCACCTCTCCGAGCAAGGTTGAGCACCTTACCCTCAATGCCGTTACAGTTACGGCATAGAACGCCTCGGACATGTCCCTGACTATGATCGTGATCCAGACACCAATCTTTAGTAGGGATCGTCGCCAAGTCGATGGAGCAAATAGCGCACTCATACTTTTGCGCTTCCGCTAGTTTCTTCTTGTGCGAAAGTACCTGAGCGGTTGACAATCTCTTCATACGATTTCCTTACCATGTTGTTGATGTAATCCTCTAGAAAGTCTGCATCTCGGGAAAACGTAGTGTGTCGAAACTTCCAGATACGGTATAGAGTGGTTTTGCAAACAGTAATACCAATCTCTTTACTGTACCAATTACGGATGGCCCGAAATGCTCTACGGCGATCCACTTTATTGTCGCACGTGATCGTGAGGGCACAATAGTTAAGCTCTCCCTCAAAATCAAACCACGGCATTAACATTTGAACGATCATCTTCTTAGTCATACTGTTTATCCACCTCTCTGATTACAGCGCGTACAGTTCGTAGGCACTGGGCGATCTTCTCTGCTAGTTCAGGATGGTCATCGTAAACTGCCCAATACACCTCAAGGAGCATAGTGACGTGGGCCCTCAAGATTATGTCCTCTAGGATCATTTTGTCCAGAGGGTTGTACTCCGCGATAAGAGCGATCAAGTTTTCTACGGACTCATACGCGGCGATACATGTGGTTGCCTCTTCTGGGCTCATCATGTTTTTCATTTACACTCCTTAAAGTATTTTAGCACATCGAACTCACCGGGTTCGCGCCGCATCCAGAGTAGCTGTGCTTCTGCTACAAATACTTTCTGCCACGGGGCCTTTTTACCAGTCTCCCAGTGCTTAAACCCTACATCCTGTCCATACGCTTTATACAGACTGCACACTAAGGCGTATGCCTGTGCGTCGGTCTTTACCCGTTTCAACAGCTCGTAAGCTACTACAGGACCGCATGGTCCGGGTTTACGGTTGTCGAGTAAACCTTGGGCCTTAGAGCGGGCCTGTAGTGTCCCTGCGGGGTCTTGGAGTGTCTTTAGAGCTTTGGTTACAGCAGCAGTCGGTTTAACTGCATTTAAAACCCGTCCCGGTAGTGCCGGGATACCCTGTATGTTGTCGGCTGTGTCTCCTGTGAGCATCTGGGCCCAAAAGAACGCATTACCTTTACCCACGATCTTAGGGGAAGACTTAGAACGATCCAGCTCAACGTACCCAAAACCTTCGACGGTTTCGAGGTCCCCGGTGTCCCAGTCAAGGTGGATACCCTGACACATCTGTAGGTCCTTATCTTTAGACACGAGAACAGATAATTCTGGGGTACCCGCCTGAATAGCGGACCAGTTCGCTTGGCATAAACCATCATCCGCTTCCTGTGTTTCCCAGCTCTTAGCATGACGCTTACGCTCCATCCACGACTTGATCGTATGCAGGTGCTTGGGCTTGACCTTGTCCTTGCGGTTGCCTTGGTATTCTTTTTGGATCGCTAGAGTGTAGCGGTTACCTTTATCCCCGTGAGAAGCAGTCAGGTGCGATAACACCGTCTCTGCCCCCGCTAGTAAACGAAGGGTCTCAATGGCTACATCGTGATTGTGCATCATGGTGTCTAAGGACTTTGTGTCGTCCGCAGATACCTGATAAGCCAAAAAGTCCCCGTCTACGTGCAGGACACGCCCCGAAACCATCGTAGGGTATATTGGTTCTGGTAGGGCATGTCCTGTTACGGTAGAGGGATCAAGGCCGAATAGGTTTTTTAACTTCTCGGCCTTATCCATTAGTCTAAGCCTAACTCTGCAAGCATGTCGTCTGCATCATCAGAAGGGGATGTCGTCGCACTCCCAGCACTCCCAGTTGCCTTGGACTTTGTGGAGGTTTTCTTTTGAGGAGCAGGACCAGCATCTTTTTTCGCTACGGTCTTTTTTACAGGTGCTTTAGTGACCTCTTCTTCTACTTCCTCTTCTTTGGGCTCTTCCTCTTGGTCGTCAAGACCCAGCAGGAGTGTCTGCATGGCAGAACCTTCCCAATCCAGCGCGTCTTTGATCTTCTGCTGGATAAAGTTAGAAGATACTTCCTCTTCGATTTCTTCACCCGTCTTCTCGTTCTTCGTCTTTTTCTTGTATGTACCTTCGATCTCGATACTATCCCACTGTTCAAACGTGGGGTTTTCTACCAAGAACAACTGTAAGGGGTATGACGCAGGTGGTACCTTATTCGTGATGTCTGTGTGTCCCACCACGTCTCCTGTTTCTGGGTCCACTTTCTCGATCAGTGGGGACTCAATGATGTCGATAGAAGCATAGGGATTACCCGAGCCCTTGGCGACACCGTGCGAGATGGTGAGGCGAAACACGTCGTCGAGCATGTGGTACATGTGATCCAGACCACGATTGTAATCCATGTCCTTGAACAGCTTGTAAAATTTAGCTCTTTCGTTGACCTTCATACTCATGGGGAACGGACGGACGATACGACCTACGATCTTTTTCTTACCATCGACCTCGATCTCGTCCATGTTGTTTTTACCGAAGCACTCAAAGACTAGCTGGACTTCCATCTCGGGAGACTTGGCTTGGCCCTTGTAGTCCCCTTGTGGGTGTGTACCCAGCTCAATATATCCCACGAGTCGAGCGGGACACTTACCGACTTCCGGGAGGCGCATACCGCCGCCTTTGGTTGGCTCACTGTGGTTAACTGAGCCCTTTGTGGACTTGGCTTGTTTTAGTAGTGATTGATTATTAGACATTACTGTACCTTTTCGTTCGTTGTTATTTATGTTTTAATTCTAGCATGTTTGGCCCTACTTCAACTTCTACGGGAAATGGGACCGTGATCTCCACCCCGAATTGACGGAACCAATCGTCTACGGACTCCATTATCCGCTTTACATCGGCGCACACCTGATCGACTACGTCGGGGTGGCTGTCCACCCATACACAGTCATGTACTGTATTGCACAGGAACGCCCTGCCACCGTAATTGTCGTTGGAGACGAAGTGCCTCCACAACCAGCCACAGGTGCCCTGTACAATTTCCCCGCCCGTACCCTGTATCGGGTAGTTTTTCATCTCTGTAGGGCTAAAGGACTCCTCGATCCCACGATCACGCTGCCAGTCTTGAGCAGGCCATGATCTAAAGTGGTACATACAACCAGTGGGGGCTTGCCAGAACCCCCTACGGAAAGTACCTTGGTTTGTAGGATCAAAGAAATACGTTACATCTTTTTTGACCCGTTCTTCAACCTCCTCGTTAAATTTAACAATGCCCGGGTATGTAGCCTCATCTGCCGCGATGAGTTCTTTTACCTCATCGACCTCCATACCCGTAAAACTAGCAATCAAAACAGCACCCGCACCGTACGCCCGTTGAAACGAGAATATCTTAGCGGCTGTCCGTCTCTTCTTCCAAAGTGCGTGATCTGGGTGATCCTCATCCTTTACCAGAGCGAGGACCTCTTCGTAAGACACACCGTACTTCGGTTGGATCGCTACCCGCTTACAGTGAAAGTCGATCTTATTACGCAAGTCTTTTAACAAATTGTAGTCTTTAGTGAGTACACCCTGCACGACAACTTCGAGCTGGCTGTAATCAGCTTCAACCATAGTACCATCTTTAAAACGAGATGTAAACACCCTTTTTAAATTAGATTTATCAGCCCTCGGTACGTTTTGGAGGTTAGGGTTGTCTGAACTCAATCGTGACGTTACCGTAGCGCAGTGATTTAAGTTGTGATGTATGCGATTATCCCGCTGGTCTACTGCTGTGAGCATCCCTGTGAGCTGCCCGTCTTTTCCTCGGGACAAGAAGTACGTGTTGATCTCCTTGTTTAAGTCCTCATAGCGTGAAAGAACCTCACAGAAGGGTACGCCACTGTGCTTCAAAGCTGAGATGGTGCCCCCGGAGGTGCTATAGAGGGGATTGCCCGCACCATCGAAGCTCTTGGTCTCCCAGTGAGGATATCCACGGGTGTATCCGGGGAAGGTGTAGTAAAAATCTTGGTACTTGGTTTTGTAATCCCCGGGAACCTTTACTTTCTTTGTCTTCGGCTCACCCTTCTTCTTACCACTGAGATAGTACAGCACGGATAGGCCCGACTCGGGGTCTACCAGCTCCCCTGAGGGCGACTGGGTAGCTTTGTCCTGTTGGATGGTAGACCCGTCACTCAGGACATAATGGTCCTGCTGTAGCGTACTCCGTGCGAGCTCACCTGTTTTCGGATCAGGGTACGTATCCTGCTTTCGATACTTCACCACCCCTCCAAAAATCAGACACGATTTATGCACACGTGATCCCCAGTTAAAAACAAGTTCTTCCGGCAGCACGGGTACGAACTCTTCCAAGGAGGCACTAGCCTCTACCCGTTGGGCACTGAGGTCCCTGAACTGTGCTGCGGCTTCCTCCATGTCTATCTGTAACCCGTTGTACTCCATCTCCGTCGTAGCACACAGACCGTCCATACGGGACCAGATGGCCTTAATCATACCTAATTCTTTGGCCCGCTTAATCTGACCGAGGAATATCTTTTCGGTATTGCCGATGTCTCCACCGTTACGCCCCTCTTCCAAAGTTCCAACCGTGTAGTCGATCAAGAGGTCTGGGTTTATGTCGGATGTTTGTACACCCGCATCCCAGAGAACTTTGATCTCATCAATTTTCTCTGTGCCACCGTATCGCGGAGCTGTCTCTGTTAGGGAGCAATAGTGGAACCGCTGGTCCTGACCGTGTAGTAGGTACTCTACGTACTGGCAATCCCAGATACGCCCACCACGTTTAAAGAACGCTTTGAGGGCTGGGTTGGCCCACTGCCAAAGCATGTCGAACTTGTAGTTAAAGCCAACAAGTAGCGTGACGTGCTCCGGGATGTCTACCCACTGCGCGTCGTACCTGTCCTTGCAATACGTCCAACTACACTTGTCGTCACCCTGTATCTTCCAACCGTGCATAACGATGTAGTTGTCAGGGTGCCACGGGGACCCTTTGCGCTTCTTGAAAACGCCCGTCTGTGTCTCTGTGTCGTGTACCATATAAACCATTGTGTTGTCCTTGTTAGGGTGCAGAGCCCCACCATGCTATAAACACTACGAGGCATAAGAAATAGAGCATGAGAATGAGGAAAAGTCGTGGGTCCGGCGCGTTAGAGTTCATAGCCTAGTTCCTCAAGGTCTGACCGACAGTTTTCTGCATGTTGGAACGCTTTGTACCGGGCAGATTTGTCCTCGTACGCACACGCTGCCCAGTATTGATTTTGGCGGCTCATGACCGGGTCGATTACAGCCCTGTCAGGATTAAAGCTGGCAAAGCGGCGGGCCTGTTCTATGGTGTCAAATCGGAACCCATCGACTTCATACGTATATGGGTGAGAAACCACCGTGATATATTTACCTAGACTTTTTTTACTCTTTAACATGTTATACTTCCTCGTTACTGTATTGTTTATCTGTACGCCATCTTTTAAATCGCGCTTCTCTAAGAGCTGTATAGCTGCTGTCCGTCATGTACTGGACCTCCGCAATCAAACCTTTGCCTGTGAGGTCAGGGCACCCGTGTTTGCTGTAACGCATCCATAAGTCTCTGCGCTCCCGGTGAGTCAAAGACCCCGGGCCCACACCGATGGGCTCGCCGTTAAACATGGCTACAATTCGACCCACGGCCCGTAAACCTTGCCCGGGCTGCATCTCTTCTCCTAGAAATGACATGACCTTGTTTGCAGTGGCTTCCTCAAAGGATATCACCTCTAAGTCTACGGTAGGCTGTGGCTTGTATTTCATCATGTTACGAGACCGCCCGCCCACTTTGTAATGTGAGTCTACACCGCGTAAACAGCGGACCATCATACCCTCAAATAGCTTAGAAGAGGCCAAAAGATCGGTCATCGTCTCGAAGTATTCAAACAACTCGGCTTTACTTCCTGCTACCCCGGTCACGGGAACTCTACGAATACGTTGCCATACGAGAGTACCGTCTTGAACCGTGGACAAGCTGGTTAGGTTGTCGATGAAATCTCGGATACGTCGAACACGTGTCTCGTACGGCTCAGTCTCCTTGCCCGCTACATAAACATCGTACACGTTCAGTACAATACGATTATCTGCGACACCGCGTCGGATGATACCAGCCGCGTCTTTAAACACATCGACACCCATAACGGTCAGCTCTCCAATGATGTGGGTGTTTACATCTACCCCGTCATGGCTAGAGTTGAGGTAGCGGATAATCTTGCCAGTGCTCGGTAGGGGTTTACCCTGACGACTTTGAGCCACCCAGCCCGTAGGTGTCTTGTAGAAGTCTGCGGCTACGCCATCCAACTTTACACTAACCTCGACGGGATACGTGACTTTGTTCTCATCAAAGTTCACACCCAACATAATCTCGCTACTCATTTCAACGCAGCCTCAGCTACGGCCTCTGCGAAGGTTATACTGGAACTCATACGCACAACCTCTAACGCCATCTCGTAGCGGGCTACACGCTCTAGTAGTTCAGCAAAAGACTTATTGGCTTGTTTGTTCATGGGTATTCGCCTCCTTAGCGTCTGGGTATTTATTTAAAATAAAGTTAACTTGATCTTGAATACGCGCCTGCCAGCCCTCTTTGGCCTTTGGTGGCCGGTCATCCACTATACGACCGTTCATCTGCGCGTCCCGTAGTACTACCAAACACGCCATTGCTTTGGTGACGTGGGGTAGACCACTATCGGGGTCGATGTCTTCGCCCTCGAAGTAGCTAAACAGGTGACGCAGGGCTGCATCATAATACACCCGGGCACTCACATCAGCTACACGGAAGTTAAACGCCCCGTACTTGCAGGACCCCTCCGTAAAGGCTGCGCCCAACTCTAACAATACCGTAGCAGGCACCGCTGACATAGAGGGCTTGTTTCGCCCAATCGCGTCCTTGGGGTTGGTGTCCACCAGATTGCAGACTTTTCTAAACCGTGCAGGGTCACACGTTGGCTTGGGATTTTCCTCGAATGTAACGATGTCTGCCGACGACGATTTTACCGTTAGGACTGGGTACGTCGTTGGGTTAAAGTTGAAAAACAAGGACGAGGCCTTCTTAATCTGTACGACTTTATCTCCGGGTTCAAACATTAGGCTCTCCATTTTCCATTTTTCATTGTGATAATCGCTCGTTTACCGTTAGGGTAGGTAACGATATGGGACTGGGACCAGCTACTCGGGCCCTTGTTATACCCCATATCCATCTGACAGGAGATACCTGCCACGTAGATACCGTCCATAATAGCGGCGGTGTGGGAATGTCCTACGTTACACTTGCGGCCCAAATTACGCAGAGCGTTCGGGTTACCCCTAGAGCCGTTTGGTCCCCGGTGCCCGTGCATACCGCACTCGATACCGTTTTTACCGCAGATAACAAAGGAGTCGTCTTCGTCCAAAAAAGTAGTGTTATTGAGTTCGGCAACTCTCCGTACGGCCCACTCGAATACGTGGAACCTGCTGTTACCTGCCCTGATCTGGCTGTGAAGCTCGGCGTTGGCGGTGTGGAAGTACACGGCATTTTCTGGGTCTGTGCGAATATCGGCCTCAGCCAGCCAGCGTTTAAATGCTTGGTCATGATTACTCTCCACTACGATGGTTTGGCAGTACGACCGCTCTAATTGTTTGAGTAAAGCGGAGGCTTGTATCATGCCGACCTCTACGTTCCCGGTGTCATCAAAGTGCCGCTCCGCTAAAAAGTGCGGGTTCTTTATGTTATGGTGGTTGCGGGCACGGAAATCTGTGAGGTCATGAATGAACTGGTATGCTGGCAAAAGGGTGTCCATCATTGAGTCCGCTGTGCCCCACGCTCGTTGCTGTACCTCAGGGTCAATAAGCTCAGCGTGGATGTCGCCCCAGTTAATAGCCTCTACGAAATGACCTGTCTCGACCCCACCGTTTGTAAACTTGTCTGTAAGGTCGTAGAATGACCCCTCGCTGTCAGCGATAAGTTGGCGTACAAAGAACTCCCCACTATCGTCGATCTCGACAAACAACGCTCCGAATACATGGTGAAACTCTGCCTTTTGTCCCGCCTTACGTTGAATATAGTTTCGTTGTGTACAGGCTCCCGTGGTATAAAGCATCTTTAAAGGGTCCCCACGTAACACTGGGACGCTCTTGAGCTGTACCTTGGTGTGCGGCACAATCGAGCTGGCAGTGTGCGTGTAGCTGTCTAGGCCCGACAATGGGTTTACGGCTGTTGGCAGAATGTCCAGCTCACCGCACCAAACAAGGCCGCTGGTCGCCTCTTCAATCTCCATAGAGGAACTGAGTACGTACGGTAGCACCTTGGGATCGAACCATAGGTCCTGATCGTCTACCTTGGTGTGGTTCTGGAAGCCCGCCTTATTGTAGCGGAACTGGCCCACCACCATCTGAGCGTCACGTGCTTCACAGAATGTCATGAGGTTATCCCAAAACGTATGGTGCACAAAAGTATTATTCTGAGCAGACGTGAACACAAAGCGTCGCCCGGGTAGTTTACCCCTGCGGCGATCTGGTGGCTCTACGGTGCCGCCTGCGACGGGTCGGGCATCAACCTGATCGTCTTTAGCAGGTGAGGGTACCTGTCTCTCGTGCACCCACTGGGCTACACGTCTCTGAAATGTACGTTCCGAGATCGGTTCACCATCCTCGGGTTTCAATAAAGCGTTGAACCTCACGTGCAGGCCAAGTGCCTCGTGGTACAGTTCAATAAATCTTTCTTTTTTAGGGCCTTTCATAGTACGTCTCCGTTTGTAAGTGCATGTTCTGTGTAATCTCCGTGGTAAAACTCGTATTCTATGGGCTCAGAATGGACGTGGGTTACCACGGCATCCTCGTCAACCGACCATACCTCAACCGACTCAGAGAATAGTTCTCCGGGTCTTGGGTTCCAGTCTTCGACCATGTCCATAAACCGTAGCGTAGCCCCAATCACTGCCGAAGCTATGGTGGTAAACTCGTAATTTGAAATCTCTCCACCGCTAATACTGTATTCATAAAAAACCATGTCTACTCCTGTTTAATCTCTCTGTATCTAGCTTTGTCTCTATCGAACACAACTTGTGCTCTAAGGGAGTCTGATCCCATACGGCGCAGTTTGTTCTTCGCAAGAGACAACCACCGAGTACTTGCAAACTCGGCTTGAGTCTCTTTAGACCCGATCATGAGCTGGAAGTCGGACGCGCCCTGTTTACCAGTCTTACTATCTTTTAGCATACCCAGCCCGGGGTACATCTCATCTATACCCTCCGCTGAAATCTGGGAGGTGGCTAGAGATATAGCATCATACTTGACTGCCATGTTACGTGCCCATTGGTACATCTTCTCCAAAACCAAGTCTGTACGGGCGGCATCTCCAAAGCCGTTAATGTTATCCACCATGTCGTACACGAGTAAACCCGGTGTAACCTCGGCTATGAGAGCTTCTACTTGCCCGGTGTTCCACCCGTGAATGTCCATCACACGGATACGGTCTTTACCGCCCACCGCCTCGTAATACGCGCTGTACAGGGTGCCCTCATCCTTCATGCGTAGGAGCCCTTCTGTGTTACAGTTAAGAGCGGCCTGCATGAGACGGGGACGTATGGCGTAACCCGGCCCCTCATTATTCATCCAGAGGATCGGACGACCCTCCGGGAGTTGTGGTGCCATGAATGTAAGCTCACTGCACACAAAACTTGTTTTACCCTGATCGGGACGTGCCGCGAGCACACCAAAGTCACCACCGCGTAATGGGCGCATAGCCTCATTAAGGCAAGGTAGTCTCCAATGCACCCCTGCGTCGTTGTTGAGGTTGTCCAGTAAGTCGTCGATGTTTTCGGGCACCTCGGGCAGTGCCAGCTTACCAATAGCCATATCGTACGTACCCACGAGCTCCCGAAACTCTTGAATGAGCTCCACCTCTTCGCCCGCTGTGTAGTCCTCGATCACCTTGTAGGCGGCGTGGGCTAGGTTCGCGTCATGGATTGACTCAAGGATATACCCGCGTGTCGTAGCGTCTGGGTAGTTCTTAGCCATGTTCTTGGCGATACTTCTGTACACTTCTACATCGGTCTCATCGAAGCCAGAGAACACAGCACGTTCCATAAAGGGTATGAATACTGTAAAGTCGATCTGTCCATGAGATTTGTGCTTGGTGTAGTACCTCCCGATAGCCTTGACCATGTTCCGCGTCTTGGCATCCAGTGCCTCCAGATTGATCGCACCGATAATTCGGTTGTAATCTGAGCGGACGCGCATCAGTTTTAAAATTTGAATGTCGATCATAAGTAATCCTTTAAAATTTGACGTATCTCTGTGTTAGAATACGCCTTTGGGTCTTGGGTTGTTTTTATAATTGTACACGGTAAGCCCACTAAGTCAAGGGTTCTTTTTATCTTTAGTGCACCCTTGACTCCTGCGGGATCGCCATCGTACCAAACGTAAACAGGTGATTGCGCCTCCCGTAAGAGCGATACAGCGACTCTGTCACCCATTCTGGTACCAAGTGTCGCTATGGAGGGTATAATGCGCCCAGTGCGGATACACGAGAGTATATCCTCGGTTATAACCCTTCCCTCTATAGGGGTACCATCCAACAGTAAGCTGTCATCGGATCGAAACACTGGGGACGAGTACGCCCCACCCGTGCTGTTCATGTACTTAGGCCGCTGTCCTTGGTAGACTGCCCGGGACTGTACAGCCACGAGCTCTTCGCCTTTCCAAACAGGTATGACAATACGCGATAACTTCTCAGACCATCCAAAACCGTAGTGCGCCGCTACCGACGACGACACCCCCGCTTTGAGTACCCATGCTAAAACTGCTGGGGGTATGGTGGTGGTAAAGTCATCTGGTAGTTTCACTGTGCCTGCTTTTACAAAGGCTTCCGCTTCCTTCTTACTTTGGAGGCGTTCGGCTACGCTGCGAGCTCCATGACCTTTAAATCGTCGGCTGTCCTCACCGCACCGAAAACAATACGCGCTGTATCCTCTATCCGAATGGGTTATAACTTGGGAGCGGTCGGTTTGACAACACTTTACGCGTATGCTCCTGCCTGCTGGCAACTTCCTCGCAATCTTCTCCCATTCTTCCATCATTCAGCTCCATGTATCTGTCTGTTGTTGTACCTGCACCCAGTCCGATAGAGTCGTCGTACTCGTGATCTAATAGTTGGTGCTCCCTATCCCGGAGAGCGTCGAGGGATACTGTTTTCATTGAGTCTTCCTGATCTGTAAAAGGTTAAACATGCGGCGTAGTAAGTAGGATCGTGCAAGGCTCACAAAGGTAAAGAGTACCCCGATCAGCACGTGCTCCGTTATACCAATGTGGATACCAAACCACGGGAATATAACCATCTGTGCCGCGATGGCGATGGTGTACCCTATGGCTACGTTACACACAGCCTCTACTAAGGAGGACTTACGTGATTGGCCTTTATTTTCCAAGGTGCTATCGTAGTCTTGTAGGGCTTGTAAGGCTGTGAGCTCGTAGGCATACAGGGCATCAAAGGCACCCTCATCGCCCATTGTCTTTGAATACTCCCGTGCTTCGTTTAATAGAGCGTCCAGCGAGGCCACTGCGTCTTTAAGGGGTGTTGTCATTTCTGCTCCTTCGGGTGTTCCATGCTTTGATTGCTTCGTCTTCAGTTTCGTAGTTGCCAATACTTGCGCGACATCTTCCATAAACGAAGCAACAATTAACACTAAAAACGTCCTGATAACTACATGAGGTTTTTGCGAGTACTCCTTTACCCCCGCAAAAGGGGCAGGGAAGTAGCTTTAGCGTATCTTCACTTGTCATTCTTTAATCCTCCTCAATTATCTCACATTCTGTTAGTCGTTTCATATCTTCTAAAGCGTCTTCATTGCGCATCCACTAGGGCTTGTTGCATCTGGGTCAATCCCCGTGCTCTAGCACCTTGGTACCGAAGGATAAGACCCTCGTTAGCGGACACCGTCTCCTTTTTCTTTTGCAGGTTGTTCTCTAACTGGTTCAAAAGGTTCCGTTTGTAATTATTGAGTTGGGCAGCGTTACTTTGCGTGATCTGGTCAACTTTGTTTTTGATCTGTGTGCGTAAATTCATTTTGATTTCCCCTTGAAGTAAAAGATTGCGTAGATTAAAAAGTACGCTCCCAGCATAGCCAGAATGAGCGCGGCAAGAGCAGACGGTACCCAGAATGGTGCTAGTACCCACCACCACGACCACGCTATGTGCCCGGTCAGTTTCAGGGTAATAAACACAATACCGAGCAATCCGAGTAAAGGGAAAGCAGTCTGCGCCTGTACGTTTGGTTTTGTAATCATGATGGTCTCCACTGGTTATTTTAATTGAGAGGGCGGCTGGCTCAACACCCGCTCAATTAAAACAATCAATAAAGACTGGGAGTGTCTCTCAACCGTTGCTCCCAGCCTGTACGTACCCCAACCGTAGCTAACGGTTCAGGGGTGTAGGGATAAAGCCCTACCCTTACTTGTCTTTACACGGGAGACAAGTAAACCAGTCTGCACATGAACACCTCGCCTAAAAAGACTTTGGAGGATACTAATCGTATCATCTTCCGGGCATTAGTGCTCGACTGCTGCTGTGCTACATTACAGTCGAAACCGTTTTACCAGTGTGGCGGGCAGGCCACAGGTTCTGGATCAAACTCCTAGCCTCATTGTAACGCGGACGGTTACCCGTGTCAATAGCACTTCGTGCTATAGTTATGAGGTACTTAATTCCTTCTTGTACGGTCAGGTCATTCATGGCTGATCTCCACGAGTCTTTGAGCTAACTCAGCCGCTGCACGGTGTGCCGCGATGGTGCCCTCAAGTGCTTCCGTAAGTCCTGCCGCAATGGTTCCGTCGATCTTCGTCCCGAGCTTCATGATAATGGTGATGAGCTGAGGGATATCCGATGGGTACATGGTACGGTTACCCGTAATGCGATAGGTCTCTTTTTTATGGTTATAGTCGATCTTACCCACCACGAACCCGTACTCGTAGGGTTCAACGCCCCATCCGCTTGTACCGACGCGGGTGATGTAGGCTGGCTTGTCTTTTCGTTTTAGTAACCGCTCCCACGGTTGGGGTGTCTGTTCGGGCATGTCAGCCTCCAATAATGACTGTTTCATGTATTCTTCTTCAAATAATCGGTACATCAGCATATCACCCGGCTCGGGCTGTGTCAAGAGCTTTTTGTAGTACCTCCGCACCTCGCTGAGTAAAGGTTTATATTCGCCTGTCTGCGCCCGGTAGAAATCCACCATACAACACAGTCGGAGGTTGTCCGTAACGCGGGTTAGTAAATCCGTAAGAGACTGGTCTGCGTTCATTGTCCTGCACTCCTCTTTTTGTAAACACCTGCACCATTACTCATTGAGCCTAGTTTGACGAGGTCTCCAAAACTCTTTTCAAACTTCGGGGTGATTTGGTTGCACCATGCCATAGACAGGCCATAGTTATCAACGTCCTGCACATCGCCTTTACACACTAGCCAAATAGAGGCCAGCCCACAATACTCACTCACCCCGATATACGCATGAGCGTTCTCCATGATGGAGAAATCTTCGTCCCCAAGCCAATTATAGCAGGGCTCCATGCTTGGGAATAGGTTTTCAACCTTCTCTTGAAGGTACCCCAGCCAATCCTCCCAGTCGTACTGCTCTTGTGCCTCGCAGTAAGGCCAGCTTTCGGGATCATCCCCGTTAATCTCATCCCCTGTGTCGGGATCAAACTCCGGCGCATAGCCGTGTCTGCTGATATCATCGTACGCTACAGCAAGGCTGTATTTGTGTCTTGAAACTGATCTGCCCATCGTATTTCTCCTATTGTGTTAAGTTATGTTAGCAATATTCTGCGGCTTTTGTCTCTATTTGTTTGTGTTGTTATCATCTTATTCTTTATATTCTCCTGTATTTAACAGAGTGTCAAGGCTTATCTGTCCAAGCCTTTCCAGTATCTTTTAAGCTTAAAATATTGTGTAAAAAGCAACGTTTATAAAAATTATCAACATTCACATAAGAATGACCCGCGACTCCTTTCGTTATTGTGTCTAGTAACAAGCCTTTTATTTTATCGCCTGTTTCATGATCTTTATAAGTGATAGTCATTTTATTATGCGGGTTATATTCTTTTAAAAAAGTTTCTCTTTCCATGTTATGCACCCCCTATAAAACATCTCATTGCATGATTACTTTCTAGTGATTTTATTAAAACGGTTGCTACCTGCATTGTATCCTCCTATTGTGCGGTCATATAGCGCGGTGGGTAGTACGTCCATCCTGTCTTTTTTGACCAGCGTTTAAAACCTATCGTCGTACGGATCAACCAAACAAACAAGGACAACGTGAGCCCTGCTATGACCGCAACCATCATACCCGTCAACGTACCTGCAAAGAGCATACAAAACAGCACACTGCCTGCCACGTCCACGATCACAGGATACCCCATGAATTTTCGTATATCCATACGTGCCATGATTATAGTTAGGGCTATGGCACTGAGAAACCCCATGAATATTCCAGTAAGCATATTGTCATCTCCCTAATCATCACGGTGGTTCAGGATCACGGTGCCGTCGTGTCCAAAGTAGTGTACACCATAAGGATCAATGGCTGTCAATACCTCTTTACCATCCTCACAGCGCCAATCCGAGAAGTATGCACCATGATTGCGCTGGACAAATCTGCCCGGAGCTATACTGTCCAGTAACCCATTTACACGGTCTCGGGTTGTTACAGTATTCCAGCCTGCCAACGACACACGGATACCGTCCAGCGTGTCTGTTTTATAGTGTTCAGCGATCATGTTACCGTGCAGCCATACACGTGCCCCATCGGTTACTGTGTTATTACTGGTTTTCTTTTTGCCTGCGTAGAACGCTCTACGGATATCGGCTGTAACTTGTCTCATTTTAAAACTCCCTCTTCAACGTACACAGTACGCCCTAATTCATGATCGTAATACGTCCGGTCTGCTATGTCAAGGGTTTTTATCACCCCAATATACAGAGACACAAAGAAGCCTGCTAGGCATATAGCGAGTAACAGGCAGGATATTGGTTCATCTCTAATCATACAAAGGCCACCTTTCCCAGTGTCACAAAATACATGCACTCTTGTTTCAAGACTTCTCGCATATGCTCTACATGCTTCGTTAAGCCTGCTAGGTCATCCGTAGCCACTTCTAGCACAAACATCTTTTCGACGTAGTCTTTATCATTATCACGCCATGCCCCAACAATAGGCATCGGATTAAAGCTGTAGCCTCCGAACAATTCTAAAGTTTTATCCAAAAACTCCTCAATGGTCTGCGTAGGTACAGCTCGACCGTCATTAAAAGTTTGCGGTATGTGAATTTTGTATGCAATGGTCATTGTGTTACTCCACTTGTTAATTTATAGGCACGTGCTACAGCTCCGTGCATAATGCACATAGCTCCGTCCTTGGTTGATATGCACTGATATTCAGCGTCGGCTTCGTCTATGATCCTTAACAGATCACGAATTAAGTCTAAATTATCCTTTGGCATTTGTCAAGCCCTCCTCAGGCATAAGCTCGCATTGCCGCGTGAACGTGTCTACAGACTCTTTGTCTACAACCATGTCTTTGTTAGTGGCTTGGTTAGTCACCACCGCGCAGACACGCCCTACGGCTGCTACTTTCCAGCGTATAATGTCCCCGTAGTCTTTATCGCTGTATTCACGATAGACTTGTCCTTCTACTAATCCTAGCATAGTACCCTCCTTGGTATCGGTTTACAAGAATACAGTGGGAGGTCACTTGATAAGCGGGCTGGATAAGCCCTACAAGCCTTGTGTCTTTCATGCACGTGTCTCCACTATGCACCGTCCGGAACGACCTTTACCTCTCAGCGGTTCATCTGCCCGAGAACCACTGTATTCATATAAACGGATAAGACCTAGACCACGCCCGCAGACTACTGCGTTTCGTTCAGCTACTACAGCCGAAGCGTAAGGTAATAAGAGCATCACAGCTCACTATCCAATCACAGGCATTCACTTTGTAAGAGTGAATTTTAACGGTCGTTATCCGCTAACGAAGAGCCAGCCCCTCCGAGTGTCTTAAACCGTGCCTACTATATTCAGCCTTATAGGTTTAATCCCGTATGTTACTATCAAGCCTTGCGGCCTGTCTTTATCGTCTTTTCAGTATATCCAGTCTTTATCGGCTTGTCAATACTTATTTTCGATTTGTTTGGATAAAAGAATTTGACTGCCAGTAATAGTGAAGCTCATTCGGCTTTTATATCGGCGTTATTGTCTTTTCGTTTTATCTTTCCTTATCGTCCTTATAGTATATCCAATATAATTCAGCTTGTCAATACTTATTTATCGTTTTCGTAAATAATGCGTTGGCTTGTTTGCCGTTGCCTTATTGTGTTTACATTATGCCATAAGGTTTTGGCATTGTAAAGAGAAAAATACAAATAAAAGCAAAATAGTTTGTGTCCATACCCTAAACCATATTACAAGCCATGTTTACGCCATGTAGGCCCGTATAGGTATAACCATATATTATAGTATAAACCTAGGTATACTTATGAATGTATAAGAATGATACATATATAGTGATATACTAATGACTGAATGATCCTGATAGAATAGTAGTATATATACACTTGTATAAAGAATAGTATAAAGATAGATTGCGTGACGTATAAAGATAGATACCCCCTACACGTACACGTATAATCATGATGAATAATAATATGACTGGTAAAGAGTTAATGAGGGTTAATGATATAACCTGATATTATTATACCAGTACACAAGCACGATAGAGATTGATTGATATAGTATAGTATAACCTTATATTATAACATAACGATACGACAGTGTATAGCCTTATAAATAGGGTATATACCCCTTTAATACCCATTGACATGCAAGGTATGATCCTGTATAATGATAAGGCGGTGATGCTACTGTAGAAAAGTGACGATGGGGACTTCGCGGACTCCTACTGTTTAATCGGTACGTCGCATATTCTCAATATTTTTCCAAAGTGATTTTCAGGAGGCTATTATGAATACCCGTTACACTCCATGAATTACGCTTACAATACTCTTACAATACTCTTACAATACTCTTACAATACTCTTTAAGGTTACGCACAGGGACGCTGGAGAGGTTTAATCGTGTGGTTAGTTAAATCATACACGAGCATTACACTGTCGTACTGTAGCGGTCTCTGGGGAGATAAATAAAATCCAGATACAAGAAAACCCGATGCTCCGAAGAACACCGGGTTGACTGTATTGTCTGTAAAGTAGTAAAGGTTAAGAAGGAGTAACGACTGTACCACCTGTGCCGATGATTGCCCATTTGCCTGTTGGGCCCGCTTCGATTGGGATAGCAATGTCGTAATCGTTAGAGCCGTTATTGCGAAGATACATAGCACCGACGACTTTACCGAGACCAGCTTGACCGTTGAACTGTGAGCTGGATACGGTGTTGATTGGGTGATCCCGGTCTGCGATGTCCGCAGCCATGATTACACTCATTGCGCCTAATTTTGTTACGTTAGCCATGATAATATCCTATTCGTTAAATGAAGGTTTGATTGGTTTGGTAGTAGGTAGAGGAGCTGAGGGTGCCGGATGGACGAGAGGTCCAGTCCGTTTAGTATCCACCCCGTTTAGTTTATCGAAGCTACGCATGGCCCCTACACCAAGCATAGCCATTACAAGTGTTAGCAGAGGGTCTGTGTCGAGTAAAGGGAACTCTCCCTCGTACCCAGCAACAGTGGCAAACCACACGAGAAGTGGGTGTACCAAAAAAGTCCATGCAAGGGACACGCCACCGACCCAGCCAATGAAGGGTCGCCAACCAGCCACAAAGATTGAGGCGTGTTGGGCTTCCATTTTGTTTAGCTCGACTTGCGACGTACGCTGCTCCGCTTCGATGCGTACCAACTCTAGGGTGAGGTCCTGCTTTGCTTTAGCGCGGGCCTCCGGGTTGGGTATCATGTCCAGTATTCGATCCAAGAAAGGAAGGAACGCAGACACTATAACAGGTATAGCCATAGAAGTCTCCTTAGTTAAGGGTAAGCATGGTGACAGACAACAGCCTGCTCATCCACCCCTCACCGAATGTATTGAAATTAGGGTTTCGTGCGTACCGTAAGTAACGGTTCATAGCAAATCGGTGAACCGCTGTGGTCACATCAACCGAATTGGCTGCACGAAGGGTAACAGGACCGATAACGCCATCTGCCCGTACGGATACAGAAGACTGTAAGGCACGAGTAGCATAGTTTACGCCCTGATTGACTCCGCAGTCCACTGTCATAAGCCGTAGACCGGAAGGAAGATCATCGCAATGAAGAGCGTCCCAGTAGTCTCTGCGGTACAACTCGCCTGCTTTCGCTGGCGTGAGCTTACGGATGCCCTGTGCTCCCAAGTGAGGGTACGCCCGGAGGCTAATACCGTACTTGGTGATACCCCCGGGGTCCTTTGGATGGTCCACGAGCCCGCCCTCATACAGAAGTATGTGTTTGAGTGCCGTGTTAAAGTCCATTACTCAGTACCAGAGGTTAGCTCTTGGTACGCAGCAGCGACATCTTCCATTTTACGGGTCTTCGGCTTGACGCTAGAGGCGCTCAAAGCTTCCAGCATGTCTTTGTAGCTCTTCTCATCTTCATCGACCTCTAGTGCAGCTTCTGCGTCCTCAGGAGAACGAGTGTTGACACGTTGCTTGAGTGTAACACCTGTTTTGTTTTCCTTGAAGCGAGCTTCTACGTGCTTGACGAGGATTTCAAGAGTGTCATTCAGAAGTTTCAGGCTACGCTCATCAGTGCCTACCTTAGAAGCAGCACGGATTAAAGAGGCTTTAACCTCAGTGGTTAAGCCCAGACGGTCCGTAGGGAATACTAGCAACGCGCTGTTAGCGAAAGACTCACCAACCTCAGACATGCGGCGAGGTGCTACCAGTGCCATTTTACGTGGAGTGCGGGCTACCTTGGCAACCGTGTCACTGCGACGTACTTTAAGTCCTGTTACCGGATGTGTCTCTTGCTTAGTTTTGTTTGTAGTTTTGTTTTTAGACATATTAACTCCTAAATCTGTCAAATATTGTTTCAGCATCTCTAAAGCGGGTGCCTCCTAAATTGGAGCCATCACCCAGAGGGTCCCGCATAAGTTTACGGTATTCGTCGTTCTTTACTTTAGCCAGCTCTTTGTCTTTGTCGATAGAGAGTAGGTCGTTCCAATGGCGACAAGAGCCTGCGAGAGCATCCAGTCTATCATCGTGCGACAGACATTTGCGCTCACGGGTCAAGCGAGCCATCTGGAAGAACAGACTATAGGTACCACGATCTTCTGCCGCGTACTGTCTGCATTGCTCCCAGTCACGTTTGATGAGGGCAGTGTCTACAACCAATCTCTGTGAACCTATGATGGGCTCTAGGATGTCGATTATGCGTAATTCCTTTTGACCACTCTCCCACTTACCCTCAACAGCACAAGCACGGGGCTCGTCTTTAAACTTCTTGAGGATTTTAGGGGTTATGATCTGCCGGAATGTACCAGCTCCGAAGTTATCCTCGAAGTCAACCTGATTTACACGCCACTTAAAGGCGATGTCTGCAATCAGCTCTTGGTTCTTTTCCGATAGCCCACCGGGTACACCACCAATATCCACGAGGTAGATCGTACCACCTCTGAATTTAGTAACGGCATACGCCATCTCATCTCCGTTTTTACCGCCACCGGATGGATCGACATACATGTGCGTTCCTTTGAAATCTGCCCATTCATCGCTGTGCCCGGATATCTCGTAGAACGAGGTTTCAATCGGGAAGTCAGCGGGTGGGTGGATACGGTATTCAGGTGAGGCCATCCAGTTCAGTGTCATGGGCACCCTGTCTTTGGGTATGTGCATAAACACGAGGTCTTCGGGTTTCAGTGGGTACCGCTCGGCATCCATTAGTTTGGTATCGAGCATGTGCTGTAACTGAAAGTACGCTACGCCCTGATCTATCTCTTTTTTGGATAGGTCAGCTTCGCCCAGCAGTACCGGGTCTACAGGCTTACCACGCTCACCGCTTGGGCCCCCACCAGTACGCAGAGAGGGGTCTGCATCCATTCTAGCTTTGATAAGAGGTGCTAGAGCGTTGCCGTAGTTCTCCTCTTCATCATGCGTAGGGAACCTGCCGGGCCATACTCTTACGAGATAACCCCTGCTAGGGAGACCGTTGTACACAGAGTCTACACTCTGAGGCGTACCAAGATACACAATTTTACCTTTAGAGCAGATAGACGTGAAGTCTCGTGTAAGATCACGGAGAAGTTCACGCTGGGTGTCGGTACGAGAGTTCTTTTTAGACTCAATGTCATCGGCAATCAGCAAATCAGCACGCTTACCTTGAATGTTCGAGGTAACGCCCATACAGGCCACAGAAGGAGACTTCTCGGGACCTTTAAGGGTGTAGTGCGCATCAAAAGCCTCTACAGACTCCCTGTCACCATTACTGGGGTCAGGGCGCATACACTCAAGCTCTTCCATACCATTGATAATCTGAATTATCCAGTTTGAAATCTCTTTAGCCATAGACCCACCAGCCGATACAATCATGATACGGGTACTCGGGTCGTGTATAAGGCACCACACAGCGTATATAGCCGTTACGGTAGTCTTAGCCTGACCACGCTGCGCCTGTAGCATAGACCGGGAGGGCCCTTTAGACAAGAAGTTACCAATGTCGATTTGAATGTCTGTACACTGGAAGCCCATGAACTCTTCGATCACCTCAGTAAGAAGTGTATCAAAGTCTCTGTAGTGCTCTTGTAGCAGTTCTAGCTTATTCCAGCGTAGCTCTGCATCCTGTAGGGACTCTCTGGGCATGGTCTCTCCTAATCAAATGGGATGGTCGTTACATTACTCTTTTTCTTAGCTTTCAAACGAGCCTCTAAGTTGGCAAGGTTTTCGTCTTCGGCACCGTCGCAAGAAATGTTGTTATCTTTTAAAAACTTAGTAACGGATGATAGCAATGAGGGGTTTACCTCACGCGCATCCTCTAAGAACTTCCGCACTTTGTTAGGAAGCTCCTCTTTGAACTCAACCAATAAAGCACCTGCCCGGTCGGACTGATGTAAAGCTGTGGTCATAGTTTCTGCCAGCTTACCGTGTAGTGCAGCAAGCTGGTGTTCGGTTGCTTTGTTCATGAAGTTCCTCCTAGATGTAAAAGGCCCGCAACGTACGAGGCTAGGGTAACTGCCCCGGCACCAATACCCAGTATCCACGACTGCTTGCGCTCAACTGTACGAATACGTGCGTCTTGCGACACAATGGTACTGTCGATGCGTGTTTGGTGTAGTAGAAGGGCATCGGTGTTAGCCTCGATACGGGCTAGTTGGATTAAGACTTCGTTGGCCATATATACCTACCAGTTCTTCCAAAACACACACTTACCAATCAGTAGTGCTAGGTGTTTTTTAATACGTTGTACGCGACTATCTGCGGGATTTGGTACAATGAAAATACGATCCACTATTTTACGGGGCCAATAAGAATAGAGTGTGACCCACTCGCCGTGCTTATACTCATAGAACGTACCCAAAGGTGTGTTTCCTTTTTGCATGTATAAGTACATGTAGGCTAAAAAGGCACTTTCTGAAAGACCCGCAAATTTTACCCACAAAGGTACCTCATTTAAAGAAATCACTGTACCTACAGGCACACTTAATTTGTATGTACCGTCCTTGTACCTAAATACAATGTCCCAGTGTTCTTGGGAAAGATGAGGCGTATCCCAAATGCCTATTAGTACTTTTTTAGTTTTTTTAGTTCCGGGGACCCACACTACAATGGGAACACTTTGGTTGTTATTATCTTTTGTCATAATTTTACTCTCAATACAATTTTTCCCACAGAATGCGCCTGAAACGCGCCAAAGATAAACACAGCGGCAAGCGATGCAGGAACGCGCTTGAAGCCGCTGTGTGAGGCCACAAAGCCCTTAATGAATGCCCAATCAGCACAAAGGCGGCAATCACCGC
>Ga0306898_1000094_pt1 | contig 38413 bp, 63 predicted proteins | sample AntRauMFilla1564_FD_190424 | JGI IMG/M metagenome (GOLD analysis project Ga0306898, IMG submission 190424) | Saline lake microbial communities from Rauer Islands, Antarctica - Metagenome Filla 1 #564 (v2) (version 2) | ecosystem: Environmental > Aquatic > Non-marine Saline and Alkaline > Saline ...
CTATCCCAATGAACAGGTGTATTAGGGTTATGCTTTTCGTTAGCTTTCCAAGAATGATTTGCTACTGCCATTACAGCATCAGGAAAGTATTTTAAGAAGCCTTCGTATACTGGGTATGTTTTTCTTTTTTCGCTAGTCATATTATTGTGTTAGTAATTTAGCGTCTGTATCTGATAATGTATACTTACTTCTAATTTGCTCTACAGTCCATTTACCACTTTTAACTGCCTCTAGTGCTGTTTCCCACTTATCACTTGCTGGTGTTAGCTTAGATTTTTCTCCACCCTTTTTACCATCATCATCTTCTGATTCAAGTCCTAAGAATGATTGTAAAGCATAACGTCTGTAGTAAGTAATAGTTGAGCCTTGCTTTTGTGGATCTGAATTATCTAAGAACGGGAATGTTTCCTCTATTTTTTCTCCTGATTCTGTATCTACTATAACAGTTTTAATTGCTGGCTTTCCATCTACGTTAGTTAATGGTTGTAGTATGTATAGTCCATGCTTTTCAAATACAGGTTTAATCTTTTCTAGTATCTGGTTGATGTCAAAGTATTTATAGTTATACCCTTTTGTGTCTTTCTTCATTGCTGGCAATTCTGATATTGCCTTAGCTAGTTTTTTGTATATTTCCATATTATAAATAATTAATTACTTCTGCTCCGTTAATAATATTCTGTGTCATACTCTCTACTTCTGCTTGTACATCTATACTACCATTCAGCAGCATTTCCTCATCATAATGACGAGTGACACTGCCCTCTGATGTTTCTATTGTTATTTTTGCAATCATGTTAATAATCTGGGTGAGAATTATCGTCAATGTAGTTTGATACATATTCGTCATCTCCGTTAAGTAGAAAGTCTACCTCTTGTAATAGTTTTGACCGACCTTCTGTATATGCCTTGTCAAATTCTGTAACTGTGTTTGCTTTTGCTAATTTATATTCGTTCATAGTGTTTTTGATTAACTTACTAATAACTATACTATACTCCTATTAGTATAATGTACAAGTAAAAAAGCACCTACGTTTAAGTAAGTGCCATAAAATTATACAAGTGTCAATAAAGCATACTTACCACTTTTATATAAAATACCATGTGCGTTCATCCAAGAACCTGCACCCTTAGTATAAGATAGTTTTAAGTGTGTAGATGTTCCAACAACCATTCCATTACCATACATCTTAGGTGTATGTTCATGTCCAGTAATCATTTTAAGATTAAACTTATCAAAGCTCGAAGAAGAACCTCTTGCTCCGTTAAGACCTCTATGTCCATGATAACCAAGCTCAATACCTGATACTCTGTTTTCCTGATCTTCTATTAGGAAATTAAAGTTGCTCGGTACTTTTCCAATTAAGGATAAGGCTACTTCCAAAGATGCTTTTTTTGTATTCTCTACAATCGGTGCAAATAGTTTACTCGCAATAATAGAGTTATAACCATCTTTTAACCAGTTGTGCAAACCAAGATATGTTGTTAAAAATATATCATGATTTGATTCAGATACTAGAAATTTTACATCAGGAAACTCTTTAGAAAAGAATTGTATTTCTGCCAATGTTTCCTCTAGCTCTTTCTTTAATACATGCCTTTTATTAAAAACTGATCTAGCCTTTGATATAAAGTTCTTTTCTTCATGGTGGTTAATAGAGTGTCCATTAAACAAGTCATGAAATACAACTCTACGAGGGTTTAAGTCGTGTATCATTTGTATAGTTCTTTTTCTAGTAGTAGGACAAGTGTCGCCAGTATGCCAATCTCCGAGAATCAATGCCTCTGGTATTTGGGATAATACTTTGCCACCTGAATAGTATTCTGTCAAGTAGTTAAACTTACCATTTTTAAGTGCTTCGACTTGGTGAATATCGAACTTCTTTCCGTTCTTAATCTCAACGAATACAAAACCATACTGATGCTCTAAGTTAGCTTTACGCCCTTGTGCTGTGTGTAGTTTATAGTTTCCGTCTGTAAGTGAGCCTGTAGTTGCAAAGAACCTAGGTAGTTTACTTGTGTTTGGGATAGACAAGTATCTTATCTTTGGACTTGGCAATATATACGAATGATCTCGCGAAAGTTTTTTGTTAAATCCAGTTAGAGGGTTAATCTGACTAGCTTTAATCATAGTATCATATATTTTAAGATTTGAATTAAGTGCTGTACCTGCTTTGTGCGGCACAATCAACTCAATACCTGAATCAAATACAATAGGGTCAATTTCAATGTCATCTTTATTTTTACCATCCATTACGAAGGCTTTTATAACGGTAACACCATGCTGTTTTGCAAAGGCTTGTAGATTCTTTAATAGAATTTTATTAACCCTTGCACCACGCTGAATTGTTGTAATAATTTGCTTATTCATAGTTATTTAGTTTAAGGTTATTTACCTTAATTATACCATATTGATATTTGACTTATTTCTGTTTTGTGTTAAGTTTTAGCCACAGTTTTGCCACTGCTTCTATTGGTGTTTTACCATACGACCTGTTTTCTACATAAAAATTAGAACCACAGCAGCCATAATCTTCTTCCCAAAACCCAGACTCCCATTCTTCTCCATCTACTCTTAATAAAAACTCTCTTGGTGATTTTAAATTACCTCCACACTTATCTATAAGTTATTCTAAAGTAGGTGCTAAGTCTGGTAAGAAGATGTCATCAAGTGCTTGTGGGTCTTTTACCATCCAATTTCTATCTATTGGAAACCCTGCGTCTTTTAATTGTTTTGCTAATTCATAATCCATATTATTTCTGTTTTAGGTTACAATCTTCACACAATCTTTTACCCTTATAAATATAAATTGTATTTACTTCTTTCTTACACTCTACGCACTTATACATTGTTTTCATTAATTATACTAATAAATTCTACAAATAACACACCAATACGATATTCTTTGCTTTCCTCATATTTATTTTTAGTCATTTTAACACCACTTCTCATACCTTTTTCCCATTCTAATTGTTTTTCTGTTTTATTCATATTCTTGTTTGATTGCTTTAATAATCTCATTAATAGCCATTTTATATCCTTCTTTAAAATCTTCAACTTCTTCTTTTTCGTTTATTAATAATTTTTTGTTTGCAATCCCATCACACTTCTCCCTCTCTTGTTGTACCATGTGTTCTGCGTATTGTTTGATAATCTGTATTTCCAAACAGTCTTTTTCATAATTAAATTCATCTGCAAGTAGTTTCTTAATTTTCTTTTCATCGTGTTTTATTATGCTGTTAAATTAACCACCTCAATAATCTCTGTATCTGGTGTTTCGTGTAATTGTCTAAATTTAATAATTGCTTCTTGTTCACTCTTTGCGAGTATTTGTACTTGGTCTTTTTCAGAGGTACACATGTAGCTGTTTAATGTCATAAAACCATTATTACATTTACTGTATTTTATGCAAGCAAAAAAGCCTTGACTTAACTAGGCTTTTGTGTTGTATTTAAATTGAACCTGATTCTAATACTGGTTCACAATCTTTATGCTTTTCAAAAAATTCTGATACTTTAGAATCGGAATATAACATATGACCATTTGTTCCTGAATAAGAACCATACATAACTGATTCTTCGTGCTTATCGCATACTAAATAATAATCTGTACTCATTGCATTTCTATAACTGCAGTTTTAAAATCACAGTTGTTAATTTTCTGATAAACCTTAATGCTATCTGCAGACTCCTCACAAGAAAAGCATTTAACAAAGTTCCCTTTCTTATGATAACTTAAACTTGGCGACTTGTCATTATGCCACAAGCACTCTATATTATTACGCCCTATATCTAGCATTGTGTCAATAGGTACATCTTTTGCCCTTGCTATCATCTCGTCATTAATCTTTCCTATACCTGTTTGTAGTGGTGCGAACTTCACAGCATCTTCATGTAGCGTTTTTTTCAGGTACGAATAAATCTCTTTGCGTGCTTCTGGCTCTTTACCTAATTCTCGTAGCATATACTTTTCTGTAATTGGAACAGGTCTCTGGTTATCTACCCAGTCTAGTTGTAGCTCGTTTACTATGCCACACTTATTGTATTTGTCTATGTAATAGAACTCTGCAATAGGTGATTTGTATTGAGGTGTCTTTACCCAGCGTTTTAGTTTAAGTTTCATATTAGTAGCCATCACCGAATTTTTCATGCTCAAATTCAATGTCATTATCTTCTACGAATCTAAAGTCTTTCATTTCTAATTTAATAGAACCTGTTTGACCTGTACGTCTGTTAGCTTGTACCATACACAATGTTTTGTTTGTTGTCTTTGCTTCCTTGCTATCCATGTATGTTTCTCGCCACAACATTATAATACCTGATGCCTCTTGAAAGATTGAACTTGAACCTTGCAATGCTTGTGTTGTTGGAATTTCTACAGGGTTATGTTTATTTATATGAACCAACGTAACTATAACTATGTCAAGCTCTGCAGCAATCCATTTAAGCCCGTGCATAAGTTTACGAATCTTTAAATGCTCGTTATGATTATAGTTCTTTTCGTCTGCTTCCAAATAGGCAAGGTGATCTATAAACACAATATCTGAATTGTATTTAATAACTGCCTCGGTAATTCTATCTTCAACCCATTTTAAGTCTGGTATCTTGTTTGTATAAGGTGCAAATGCTTTAGGTACTTTCATACCACGTTCTACCATAGTTTCTACAAGCTCTATTGCAGGTTGCTCTAATGGAATAATCATAGGCTCATTGTGTGGCATACGTGTTACTAATTCCATCATCATTGCTGTTTTACCTGACTTAGGTGGTGCAGATAAGATATAGTGGTTCTTTCTATAAAAACCACCTGCTTTTTTCCCCTCGTACCCTAGTAATTCGTCAAGACCAGTTATACCTGATGGTATTGGTACTGGTAGTGGTTTATTTCTTACCTCTTTTTCAATTTCAGATAAAGAAATAACTACATCTTTTCCGTCATACTTTACCAAGTGTTCATTTGTTCTAGCTAGCATTTCTCTTTTTGTTTCAGAGTCTGCCATACCCTCAATCTTTGTTCTTAAATCGTTTAGTTTTGATTCTACTGACATAATTTTTCTTTAATAAATTCAATAGAGTGCCAAGAACTATTTAGGTGGCCAAGCATACCTGAATCATCTAAATTAACTGGCGATAATTTTACGAGAGTTTTTTTTACTTCAAGAACTTCCATACTTGGATTATTCAAAAAACCTAAATAACCTTTTATTTTTATAACATCTCCTTCATTCATAATATTGTTTTTGATTAACTTTTAATACACCAACCATACACCAGTGAGTAATATAATACAACTTGACTAATTTTTAGTTTGTTGTGTTTCGGTTAGGGAAAGTAATCTTCCACGTTCTTGTAGAAGTAAAAATAATATGTTTTGTGTTTGTATTTTAAAATAATATTCTTCGCTTTCTGGGTTTGAGTTTGACATACAATCGTACATATCTTTTACTCTAAAAATAGCTTGATCTAATGTTGTTTTTCCTAATGTAATATCTTGTGTTAATTCATTCATAGTTTTATTTGGTTAAAAACTTATACACTGTTTCCAATGTAAATTTATAATTGTTTTCCTCGCTACTTTTCTTTGCTTCCCTGAATGCACTCCAAAGCAACTTACGCCCAGCTTCTTCCTCATACCATACAGCGAGTTTACTAGCATGGCGTAAATGCCTTCTAAATGTTTCTTGTGCTATCTTCTTTGTCGGTAATTGAACACGCTCTTTAATTAAATAAGTTCCTATTATTTTATCTATTGGTTTTTCAGAGTTTTTCATTACTTCTAAATAATCTTTTTGATTGTATGCGACCTCTTCGCTAACTTTCTTTTGATTACTTTCTTTCTCTTTCTTTTGTGAGTCAAGTGAGTTGACTAGATCTAGTACACTGAGTTGACTACTAGAGTCAAGTGAGTTGACTACCTGCTGGTCTACTAGGTTGACTACATAGTTTGTTGTTTTGTTTTTACGTTTAATTGTTTTTATTATTTCTTTTTCCTCTAACTGATTTAATACATTAATTAATCCCTGTCGAGACAATCCTGTTCCTGATTCTATCTTAATTCCATCCTTCTTAATTCCATTAAGCATTTGAGATAATGCAATATTATCTGCTTCTTTATGGAATCCAAATGTTCTACGACAAATATACATCATTACTTTAAATTGAGCATGAGATAAATCAGCCATATTATCTAACAGTACATTTGGTATCTGTGTATAATTTGGTTTATTCATAATTATTATTTAGTTAATCAAGCGAAAAGGAGAAATTCTAACTAGACCAATGACGTATCTAGGTAAAAATCCTCCTTTTTGCTGTCATTGTTATTAAGTTCAGTTAGTGCAATATTTGCACATACTGGATAGCAACGTGCTACCTCTCTATTATAACATACATATACTAATTCATGCAACTTTGCTACCCTCCATGGAATCGAACCACGCTTCTCTGTACCAAAAACAGATGTCCTACCGATAGACGAGAGGGTAATACTTAAATTATATCACAAATAAAAAAGCCACAAAGTCCCGTAGGATATTTGTCGCCTTTAAATTCAATTACAGAAACTTAATGTAATGACCATTTGTGTAACCATACCAAGGTTGCCAGTTTGTACCTCCATTAGAGATACGATAAGCCTCTTGAATATTACATACCATATCAAACGCACATTCTATTGAAACATCGGGATGCCAATATGAGTTTATCTGAAACAGCCCACGATCTATCGAGTTGTGCATATCGGTGTTTGTGTTGGTAACTTTTACCCTACCTGAACTTTCCGACATCATAACTGCATAAGCTAATTTCCAATCAGAACCAAATACTCGCTGTATTTCTTCCTTAATTGGATTTTCTTGTACTTGAGATACTTCGTCATTATCTACATTGGGTAATACCTCAACGTTCTGTATGACGCCTACTTCTTCATCTGGTTCTGCGTTCATTTCTGAGTTCGCATATAGAACAAGTGGAGTAAGCAAGGTAAGTATTAAAATTGTATTACGAATCAAATTCATAAAATGCCCGAAGGCTTTGTTAGTATAGCATGTTTTCATAATTATAAAAACGCTGTTTTAAGACGTTATTTATCTTGAGGTGGGTAAGTATTGCACAATAGCATTTAAACACTTCTAAGATACCATTTTGAGCTTCTGGTGGCTAATCTCGGTCCTCAATAGCCTCGTAATACCATGTAAAACAATTCCTTGCCATGGCTTCTTTGTATTTACTACATTCTCGGTCTGCATTTCGGTTTACACGTTCAACTCTTTCGGTTGGTGTTTCATGTAATTCTTGCTTGACAAAGTCTATAATAAATAGTATTGCTAATAATGTTATAATTACAAATATTGTATCTTTCATATACACACACTATATACGATTGTATAAGTTTGTCTATTGACATATTAAAAAAACCATGTCGCAATGACATGGTTTAGTGTATAGACTATACACTGTACTCTCGATAAGGGGTTAGCATATCAGTTGGATATAATACCTCCTCTTTGTATTAAATTTTTCATGATTTCTAGGTTTTAGATTAATCTTTTTGTTCTTTGAAATTTACAGTTATAGGTCTAAAAATGTCTAACCGTTTAGGGTCATCACATTCATCACAAGGTGTTTCTATTAAATAAGAATCTTGTGAGTGGGTGTGTACTACATGAGGTACAAAGTCTTCTGACTTATTTAACCATCTACCATTGGTAGTCTGGAATTTATCATGTACGGTGCAAACGGGAATTGTTTCTCTTGCCATTGTTTCTAGGTTTTAACTTAGTTCGTAATTTGTGTTTCGGAACATAACTAATGCGTTCCATTCTTTTAATGGTAGTTCAAGGCTCTGTACTTTTTTAAACAGAGGTGTTTTAGTTTTATCTTCTGCTTCTTTAAGCTCGATACCACAACCAACAATCCCGCAGCTAATTTCAATAGCCATAAACTTATTATCTCTAACAAGCCCTCCCCAAGAAATTAAATGAGGTGTTATACCATTCTTTACATTCCACTCTATTTTATAGAGTATCAATTTCTGTCTTGTACCTCCCCACACTACATAGTGCGTTGCCTTATCATGTATTTTATGATCAGGGCAATAAAAAGGTCTACTGATTAAGTCTGCCATAATTAAGAGTTTTGTTCTATGTAGAAATTTTCTGCATAGGTCATTAGTTCATGTGTTATCTCATAACTACCAATAGGGTTTAAGCTATGTATAGTCCAGTTAGGAAGTTGTAGATTATGCTTTTGGCAATAGTCTACTAAGTATTTAGCACAAGTTAATCCTGTTGGAAAAACTGTTTTATTTTCTTCTCTCCATATTCTGTAAGTTCCCACCCAATGTTCTTTAGGTGCATAATGTTCAGGACATAAATCATGGTCAAAACTGATTGAATCAGGAAGTCCATTTATAAATATCGAATTAACAAATTCAGGATAACAGGTTGCCCAAATAACTTTATCATATGACGATATGTCAATGTGAGTTTGTTTATGTGGGTTTCTTATATCATCTAAGTATAGTAATGTTTTCATAATTTATTTTTTTAGGTTCTATCTAATTATATCATAATAAAAACCCTGTACAAGGGTTTAAATCATATAATCAAATTTTGTTGTGTGCAATATTACAGCGTACTCACAAAAGATCATTTTGCTTTGGGTGTTTCGGGTTTCCTGATTATTGCTTTAACGTCTACTGCAAAACCTTTTTCGACCCTTCCAATATACACTAAACAAAAAACCTAGTCAATAGGTTGTGATGTTACGTATCGTAATAGACCTGAAATAAGTCCTATTACTGTTATAGCAATTCCTGCTACCTCTGATTCTTGTAGTGATTGGGTTACTGCTTCTAGGATTCCAATACCAGCAAGAGCTATTGAGAACCACATTGTTTTACTGTTGTACCATTTTTTCATATTAATATTCGTAGATAGTCGGATAAGGTTTATCACTGTAGTTAATGTCTAAGTGAACAAACTGTTTAGCTCTGTTGATTCCAATACGTTTGATACCAACTTCCATAGCTGCTTTAATTATACCATATGTTTCTGCTCCTGTCCTTGCTCGCAAGTCTACTGCAAGCCCTGATAGGTGTGCTGAATTAGCTACACCACCAACACGTTTGTTATGTTCTGGTGTTCTAAATCCTGAATTAATTACAAAAGGTATACCTGCTATATCTCGTGCCTTATCTAATAGAAGAACAAACTCATGCTCTAATCCCTTAACCTCTAGTTCGGAAAAGTTTTTATACTTAGGTTTTTTTGCTGCGTTTATAGCAAGAAACGATTTAATTAATTCTAATACAGCTTTAGGTAAACTTGACATAAAGTCTTGTGGTTCGTTTAAATACTTTGTAAAGGGATTGTATGATAGTAGTGTAACGTGATAGTTGCCTAGGTGGCTCTCAGGCACGTTGTTTTTGTAATAAGGTATAAGTTGCCCGTCTACTCTTGTAGAGTCCATCTGGTCTATTACACTGTGTCCAAGACTCTTTAGCTTTTTTCCTATTAGGTGCATAAGCTCATGAGGTAATACATGGTCGTTAGATCCGTCAGGGATTTCAGTTATAAAAGATCCATTAATAGGTTCTCTGCGAGAGTATGCAAAGTTTCCTGTATTTCTTTTAAACATAGGTACTCCGTCATACATAATTGCAACAAAGTCATAACCTAACGGAATTTTAGGTAATGATTTTAATGTGTAGCCAGTTTGACCATCTTTTGCTTTTCCTTTTTGTTTTATTTTAACATCAAAATCAGTTTCTATTACCGTAACTGTATATGGGATATTATTTAGTGCAAAGTTCTTATTTATATTAGAAAAGTATTTAAGGTTTTCAATCTCTTTTTCTACAAACTTATCGTTTACTCCTTTGTTTTTAAGTATTGCTATTTTCATATACCTATTATACCACGCAAAAACCCCTAATATCTAGGAGTTTTTCGTTTCTTTTTCTTTACTACTTTTTTTCCTTTCATAATATTATTTTAGTCTTTCTCGGATAAATTCAAGCGAAGTTTTAATTGATGCTATATCAATTTGTAGCAAGGTGTATTCTAAATTTCTTTGTTTTTGTGTCTGAACAATCTCTTGCTGAGTTATTTCCATAGCGGAAAGCCTATTGCTAAAGTTAGTCCACGTTACAATAAGAGTTCCAATAAAGAATACTAGAAACCACCATGATTTAATTTTTGTTAAATGTTGTTCCATAATAATTTAGCTCACGTCTGTGATTATCCCATTCTTTACTGTAACTGTATCTCCTGTTCCATTTTCAAATGTTCCTGTAAAGGGTGTATCTGTACTGGCAGGTAATGAAGGCACAATTACGTTCTCTGTTCCATTGTATATAAATAGTTCATCTGAATCTGTAGCATAGTGAAACTCACCTTGCTTTGCAACAGCTTTAGTTGCTGACGTATTTATGTTTGTTTTTAATCCTGATTTTAGAATTATTCTGTATACTAAGTTGTTTAATCGTTTACTCATAATACTATGTTAAGCTACCTGAACCAATACAAGGACTATCTCCTTTTAGATTATAGTTACCATTAACTCTATCAACAAGTTGTGGGTCATCCGTAGACACTCCAACCTCACTCCCTTGGTAAGAGCAATTATATACATATGAGTATGATGTTTTCACTTCACCAATTCCTGTTTTACGATAATAACCTTGAACTAATTCTCTCCCATCATTTACAATAATTGTATTTTTAACATCTATACTTTGTAAGACTCCTCCCTCACTTCTTGTTTGAAAAAGAAAATCAAATTCAGTAAATCCTGCTGGGTATTGGTTATCAATATAAATTGTACAGTTATCAAGAATTGTTTTTGTTAACTCTGCAGTCCTTGTTGTAAATAAACTACCTACTGAACCATCATTTTTCATTCTAGGTTTATTAAAAATGCAACTTCTAAACCTTGTACTACAACTAACAAACACTCCCCGTCTAATCGCACTAGAAGATATATCTTGTGAACCTGTCATCTCATCAAAAATACAATTATCTACAATTTCAAAGTTAAGATTTAATAAAAGACCATCGCCATTTTTAAATGTAATATCTCTAAATGAACCATTTAAAGTTCCGTCAAATTGACAAATAACATTTTGAAAATCTAAAATACAGTTATAAGGGTTTCCTCCAGAAGAACGAACTGTTCTATTTTGAAAACTTGTTACAACACCTATTTCAGATGTAAAGGTAATTAAATATGTTCCGTCATTTATAATAATTGTATCTGCTGTTCCTGAATTTGCTACTGCATATTGTATATTGAACCAAGGGCTAGCCTGTGATCCATCTCCTGTTGTATCGCTCCCATTAGGGTCTGTGTAAAATGTTGCCATATAATTAAAATGTTCCTCCGTTAATTTCTAAAGGTGTCTGTATTGCTCCTATATCCGTTTTCATGTTTTGCACTACTGGTGTTCCGTTTGCGTCTTTTGTATCATTATTACCTGTAATAAGACTTAGCTTATAAGGTTCAAAGTCTGTAAACTCTATATCTACAGGCGTTTCATGATTATCGGTTTCAATGTTTACTCCTGTAAGTGCTGTTTGCCACTCTCCATTTAAATAATATTGAGCAATTCTTCTATTAAGACTTGTTGAGAATATTGTTCTGATTCCACCTTCAATAGTATTTGAGTTTCCTTTTATACTTACGTCTGAAAGTGTTTTTTCTGAAATATAATCTTTACCATATCCATCAAGATTTGAATCTTGTATTGCTCCAATATCTAAAGCTCCAGTTCGTTCCTTGAATAAAGTAGATGCTTGTTGCCATCCATCTGAATAAAGATACTTTTCACCTTTATCAGTAGAGAATCCAATAGTTCCATTTTCAGGTGTTTGGGATAATACAAATTGACGAGTTCCAACTATTGTTTTAACCTTATCTAATGCTGCTTGCAGGTCTGTTTGATCTGCAAGAGTTCCTGTTATATCCCCCCATACAGTATCAGCTCCATCTCCTACTTTTACATAAACAGAACCAGTCCATATATAGGATAAATTTGAATCTATTGCTATATAAAGAATATCTGTTTTTCCTGTAGCTGGAAAGGCTGCAAGGTTTGCGTATTGCTCTAATCCACCACCTGATTCTTTAACTAGTTTTTCAACAGCATATCTAGTCATTCCACTTACACCTTTGGAGCTAGTATTTTGTAAGTTTCTTATTTGACTTGCATCTAATTCTATTTTATCTAAGTTCTTTAATTTAAGTACGTCAAGTTTTTCTTCGTCTGTCAAGTCTTCTAAAGAATCTCGTATTTCCTCTATACTCTTTTCTGCAAACTCAGGAATTTCCAATATAGGAACTAATGAGGCAATCTGCTCTTTATCATCTTCCGTTAGAATGTAATCTTTTCCATTAACGGCTATAGGAAGCTCTACAAGGCTTGCTATGGTCTCCTTATCCTCTTGAGTGAGTACATAGTCATTACCATCTTTAACTTCTGGCAACGTAACTAGGCTTGCAATTTCTGCGTAATCCTTATCTGTAATTGAATAAGCATCGCCTTGATCACCTTTCTGTAATTGAATTGCCTCTAGTTTATTAAAGAACTCTTTCTGTAGTTTGTCAAACTTAGTGTTATTTTCTTTTTGAATACCTTTTTTAAGTAAAAGTAATTGTACGAGTAGCTTTTTATCCATAGGTATATTATACCATAAAATGAGATAATGTATTGTCAAGTTGCTTTATTCGTGATTATGTGTAAATATAGATTATATGAAAATAACACCACTAGACGTAATCGTACTTATCCTGTGTATTATATTTCCACCATTAGGTTTTGTCATATTAATATTATTAGGGTTTCTATTTATATTAGGATTATTTAAGTAAACAAAAACACCTTATTTGGTGTTGTTTGTTGGTACAAAGTCTATAGCTTTTTTAACTTGTTGTAATTTATCAACATCTAAGAATTGTTTACCAGCACTTTTTAGAATACCAGTAAGTATACCTAGAGGTCGTCCTGAAACTAATTCAGCACCTAGTTCAGCACCTTCTCCTATTTGTTTTGCAAGTAAAGATCGGTTTACTCCATTAGATGGACTTGCTTCAATAAGTATTTTCATTAGTCGAGTGTAATCTCTTATATCTTTTCCAGTAGCTTCTTTAAGTGTTCTAGCGACTTTTTGCAAATCACCTGCTCTCATTGAGTCTTCCCTGTTAATAAGGGTTTTAATTTTATTATCAGATTTATTAAACTCGTCAATAACTGTTTTAGCTTTTGAATAACTAGTAAACCTTGAGGCTTCTTCTGTTGTCAATAATGAATCACGAATTTCCTTTAATTGTCTATTCGTTGTCTTAGATAATCCTTGCAAACTACGTGAAATATCTGTACTTAAATTAAAATCAATTTTATTACCTAGGCTCTCCATTCCTAATATAAGTTGTTCGTTTGTAGTTGCATTTTTAATGTTTTCAAGAACTTCTACAATTTCAATATTAATATTGTTAATATCTGTAGGTGTAAATGGTGTATTAGAACCTTTAATTTTTTCATACTCACCAATATCATTTTTTCTAAGTCCTGTCTTAGATAATCTAGAATCAATGTCGTCAATAACTGTTTGTATCTTTGGTTTATCTACTGGTAATGTATTTATTTTTTCTTTAATTTTTCCAATATCACTTCCAGTTTGTCTATTTATAGTTTCAAATTCATCAAATACTTTTTGTGTATCTTCTGTTGCAAGTTCAAATATTGGTGGTACTTCGTCATCAAGCTCACTTGCTTCTAGCCTATCAAGGTATCTGTTTCCTGTTTCTGGTTCTATCGGTAGTAGTCGTTTCTTATCTCTAGCTGAGAGTAAATCACCAGCCACTGCTTTCTGACCTACATTAGCATTTTCTTCTGTGATACCTGTTGCTGTATCTTTTAATGCTTCTTCAATAGTCTGTGGTTTTTTTACTACAGGTACATCATCAGCTACTTGACGAACTTGATTAAATTGGCTACGAAGTTCATCTACGTTTCTTGTTACTGAACCTACTACGTTATCAACTTGGTTTCCAGCTTGGTCTACAACTTCACTAACAACACGTTTAGCATTACCTGCTTGTCCTCCTGTTGCAAATTCTGCAACTCCTTCAACAATTTGTCCACCAGCTACTAAGTTTTTAGCTAGTTCTGGATTTTCTTTTGCAAAGAAATTAAACTCTTCTTCTAAGAATTTTAAACCTTCACCAACATTACCATCGCCAAGGTTTGTATAACCCTCTACTGCATTAACAAGAAATTGTTTTACTTGTTGCTCTTGTTCTGCTGGTAATACAACCTTAACAATACCCTTAAATAGTTCACCAACTATATCACCAGAGGTTCTAACTCCTTGACCTGCAATCTGTAAACCACCTGATCTATTTCCTTGTTCTCCACCTATAGTACGTTCACCTATTTCAATTTGGTTTGCTTGTCCTTCATTAGCTTGATTCATTACCCCTGTTGCTGTTTGTTTAATGTCTTCAAATGTTTCAGGTGCTTTTTCTATTGCGTTTCTTGCCATTCCAATAGGAGAAAATCTATTTGTAACATCAATAACTTGTTTTAATATTGGGTTTTGTTCTACTCTACCTTGTGTTTGAGTAGTTTCTTCTTCATTTAATCTTGTTAATACTGACTGACTGTCAATACCTTCAACATTGTTTCCATTCTTAATAAGACTATCCATAAAAGAAGCCTTAGGAATACCTCTAGCCTTTGCATTTTCTATTAATACTTTTGTTTGTTCTCTTGATAAATCCATATTATTTAGTAGCCAGCATTTTCATACTCATTAGTTTGTAAAATTGTTTGTATTTCATTAACATACTCATCAGCTAACTTGTCTGCTATTGGTTTTAACTCTGGTGTTACAACCCCTCCATTACGAAAGAAAGACTTAGCTGCATTTTCTTGAATAACTTGCATGGCATTAAATACGTTTGACTCTGAACCTCTAAACCTACCTGTTGGATTACCTACGTTGTCGTAAATAGCGAATCCTGCAAGTTCGTTAGCTGCTTGAGCAACTAATTGACGTTCACCATCTGACAATGCTCCAAATGTAGCACCTTGAGATTTTACATCAATTAAACTGTTAAGTGTATCTTTAGCTGTCAATGTTTTTGCATTAGCTCTAAATTTAGTGCTATCAGCTAAAAATAAAGGATTTGAAACTCTACCTAGTATTGTAGTACCTACAGAAGACTGTATACCTACTGGGTTTCCTATCATTCCTGTTACTAAATCAAGAGTAGCTTTAGAAGATGCTCTTCTTGCTTCTGCTTGAACTGGAGATGACTGTTGTAGTTTTTCTGCCTGAGCAACTTGCATAGCAATGTTATTTTTAGCAATAGTCTGTCGTTTAATCTGTAAATCAAGTTCAGCAATTTTCCCTAAACTCTTAGCTGATGCAATAGCACCATCTTTAGTTTTAGATTGTGTAATAGCTTGAATCTCATCAGCCCCAGCACCAGATTGCATAGCCTGTAGTGCAATACTTGAGATAGCATCACGTTCTTCTTCAAACTTCTTAGCTTCTGCTTGTAACTTATCTACTTCTTTTTGTTCTTCGTCTTGACTTACTCCAGTTATTTCTTTTAGTAAATTAATACGAGCTTGCTTTTCTCCTACCTCAGCTTTCTGTACTGCTTGACTAATTTGTAATGACTGGTTTAGTTTTTCCTGAGCGTTTGATAACATTCCATTCTTTGCATCTAACAAAGCTCCAAGACTAGCAATATCTGCTGCACCTCGTTGCTGAATGATTGCTTGGCGACCTGTTATAAAAGCACCTGGTATTCTGCGACCTTCTTCATCGATAAGTTGGTTTTGAATAGATCTAGTCTTTTGATTAATCAATGAGTTTAAGTCTTGAATATCTTTTTCAATAGGTTTTAATACTTCTTGACCTCTGTTAAATTCATTGCGTAATACATCACCACCTCCACCAATAGTTTGAGCCAATGACTCTTGTTCAGCGAATTGTTTTTGCTGGTCTACAATTCTTTGGTCAGTTAAGGTTTGTAAGTTTGTCTGTTCTTCTGTTTGAGCTTGAGCTGACTGTAGAGCTTGATTAGCTAAAGGTGCTGACTCTCGCATATTAATTTCAGGCACAACAAGTGTTGGCTGTGGTGCGATCACTGTTGATGCAGGAATAACGCCACTTGTTTGAGTAACGTCGTTTATAGCTTCCATATCGAATGTTGTGTTTTGTTCATCGTTCATAATTATAGTCTATCAAAGTATGTGAATAATGGGTCGTAAGCATCTGACGAAGGGTTTTGCTGAAAACTTGCAAACCTATTAGATACAAATACTCTTGAGTGAGTTTCTTGTCTTTTTATTAAATCAATTAAGAGTGATTGAGTTGCATTAACCCAAGCGTTTACTCTTCCTACTGATGGTTGATCTATTACGCCATCGTTAAATAATATTTGCGGTGCTGAACCAGCATAACCTGTAGCTGAACCATTGAATACGGCTTCTCCGTTAAATAAATAATCATTTCCTCCTGCTTTTGGTAGTAATTTCTTATTTACGTCAGTCAAGTTTATTTTAACTGAGTTAATACCATCATGTGTATGTCTTTTAACTTCTTGTGGTTGCTCAATGCTTGCTGTCTGTTCTCTTGTTTCTGTTACAATACTCATATTAGTTGGTTTCAAACTTCCATAATCCAGCTGTTGTATTCATTACAATCTTATACTGTATTTGTTCAGTTTTGGGTGTTCCTAATTGACCCTTAAATGCGAATAATCCAGAGTCTGCAACTAATTGCTCTGATGTTACAGTTTCTATGTGTTGCCATTCACCTGTAGTTGTTGTTCTAAAAAATAGCTTAACATATTCACCAGATCCAAAGGCATTATCAAAGTACATTGAATATATGCCCTGCTTTCCCTTATTAGCAACTGTACCTGTAATTTCCATATTAGAAACTATGTAAGCGTCATCATTTGTCCAATTAGCAACTGCTGTACCTGCAATATCTAATTCATAAATACCATCTAGTGTTGCGTATACCAATTTGTTAGGTGCTGATTTTCCTATAGCTGTAACCTGTTCCTCTGTTCCTATAAGACTCCATGCTCCGTTTTTAAATACCCATATACCTGTGTAAGTATCATCATTAATGATTTTAGCACCCATATAAGCTCCGTCATCAAAGAACTCCATACCCTTAGTAACAGCATCAAATTTAAACTTTGTCAATGAACATAAGTTTCTATTTTTCTGATACGAAGATAAGTTTGCAATATATACATTACCTGCTTTTTGTGATGTAATGTATAGTAAGTTATTTTTTGAACTCATAGCACCGATTGGCTCTCCAATGTTTACAGGAATGTCAAAGAATGCTGAGTTTAAATCCCAAAAGAATATTTTACCTGAATCTGTACCGATTGCCATATATAGACCAATATCAGCAAGTGCTGTAATTTTTGTGCTTAATGGTAAATCTAGTGCATCAACTAACAGTGTATATGTATCACTATCATCTGGGTCAAATGTATCTTGAGCTCCTCTTTCCTGTAGGGAAGCAATAGAACTACCATTTGCCCAATACATTGTATCTCTAATTATAATAGTTGGTGTAGAATCTACAGTACCTGTTGTAAATTTATAAACGGAGTAAGTAAGTCCTGATTTTATAACAAAGAAATCACCTGATCCACCTACTGATTTTATATTATTTGGTGCAATAATTGTAGAATCTCCGAGTTGAAGAAAAGATCCATCATAAGTAAAGAAATAAGTTTTATTACCAAATAGAATAAAACCATTATCATAAGAATCCATAGGAGCGTAATCTGTTCCAGATATTTGACCTAGTACACCAGATGTATTCCATCCAAGACCTGATGCTGTTGATACATATAGTCCTGCAACCCCTGCCTGTGTTCCATCTTCAAACAATGTTACAATATTTGTATTATCAATAGCTGATATATGAGGTTTGTTGTTAAATAAAACTTCACCATCATCACCACTAAATAATGTTTCACGAGATACGTTTGTAATAGAGTTACTTCCATTAAAGTCAAACCTTGTAAACTCTAAGAAACCTCTATCTTCATTTATTACTACTTCTTCATCGTTTATAATTTCTGTACGAGAATCAAACCTAATTGAATATCCAAGTACAACAATTTCATTATTATCAAACTGTTTTGCTTCTGCGTGTTGCAATGAATTACCTTTTGAAAAGTCATAAGCAATACTAGCTAATAGAGTACCTGATAGGTTGTAAACATAAATAGTATTTGTTGTTACAACTCCAAATGCTGTATCTGATACCTTTGTTACGTCTTGTATCGTTGCTGTGTATCCTGATGTATCAATGGTTGCATCTAATGTTCCGTCTTTATCCCTTAAAAATACATTTTGAGATTCAGTTACAACAAACTTGTCGTTAGTAATCATAGCTACATACTTTTCATTTCCTAATACGGGTGAAAATTGCTGTGTAAACTGTGATTGAGTTTGACCCTTTGTTATAAGTGTTTCAAATGAGCTAGATAAGAGATTAAATCTTCCATCATTATTTGTATCAGTCCATATACCTTCATCAGTATTAGGTATTGTTGGTAATGGGAAAAAGTAATCACGCCACACCATACCACCAGAAAAAGCACCATTACCACTTGATAAATAAGAGTTATTTTTTGACTGATATAATGCACCACTTCCAAGTGTTAATTCTGATAATTCACCACCTAGTGTATTACCAACTGACTTTACTACTGCATAATACTCATTACTAATATCATAATATCCTTTGTGAATTTCTAGTATTTCTCCTGGTATTTCACGAATCTTTGCAGGCTTGTTCATAACCCTTAAAACGCCCTCATCATCAATGCGAACGTTTCTTAGGTTAGCTACCCCAGTGTAGTGACTATTTGCTATTCCATTTTTCCATTGTTCTGATGTTAATTGCATAGTTTTTATTAGTTAGTTTACTGCTTAGCTTGAGCTGTCATGTTAAATCCCATATACTTTAATATTTTGTTTAATTTCTGGGATAGAAATCTTATATACAATTTCCCCTTCTCTTTTTTGTTTTGTCTTTGTTGTTTTCATATAATTTTGGTATGTTACTTTTCTTCGGGTGTCATAAAATTATACTGACATTATTTGTAATCTAGTTCCGTTGTTATTCCCAATAATAGCACTTGTTGCTGAGTAATAAATTTCTACTGTATCGGAAGATGATAAACTTAATATTGCATTTGCATAAATAGTTTGACCGACCTTACTTGTTCCATTTTCCCAACCTGTAGTTACTTCTGCTGAACCATTTTTGTATATAATTAAATCACCTCTATCACCAGTATCACTAGCGTTACCAGTAATACTACATAAAACAGAATATTCCCCATCTGAGGGTGCTGTAAATGTTGAACTTGCAAAACTAGAATCTCTATCAATTACCTCTGTTCCAAAGATTACTTTAGTGATAGTGCTTATATTTTGTGTTGCTGACGATTTAGCAATAATTAAAGTATTTGCTCCACCTCCTGATGCGTCTTGCCATGTTGCTGTTGTTCCACCTGTAGCTGTAAGCACTTGACCTGATGTTGGTGCTGCTGATGAATTTACGTTTACGACTGTAGTAGCTGAACTCAATGCACTTGTTTGTGTTGCGTTTCCTGCAGTAAGACCTGCTGCTGTTCCTGTTAAGTTTGTAGCAACCCCTGATGCTGGTGTACCTAATTCTGGTGCTACCATTGTTGCATTATTAATAGTTGGAGCTGTAAGTGTTTTATTTGTAAGTGTCTCTGTTCCAGCCAAGGTTGATGCCTTATCAGAGCCTGTTACTGTTGACAATTTATAATCATGTGTTGTAGTTACTGCTGAACCATCAATACCTACCTTTGTTTCTAATGCTTCTATTGCATCGTTTGCGTTTGCATGCTGGTCTGCATGATTAACAACAGATACTTTGTCTGTAGCTGTTGGGTTTGTTAGTACGTCTTTACTTGTTGGAAAATTTGTTGCCATATTATAATAAATCTAAGTTAGTCCACTCTGTTAATGTCCCTAGTCCGTTATACCTTACAGATAATTCAGCTAAAGGGTCTACTGCTATATCATAAGAAAGATTATCTTGGTTATAAGTCCAAGTACCTTCTCCACCTTGCTGTAGGTTACTCCACTCCGTATTTCTAGAACTCATATTACAGAGAATTAGGTACAAAAGGTGTAAGTCGCCCACGTTTTCGTCTTGATCCGTAATACTTCTTAATTCGTACGATTATATCTTGTAATAGTGCATCCATTTTCTGATACGTTGCATTCATGTCAGCTTGACTTGATGCGTAATGTCTTGCATTCCATAATGGAATAAACTCATGATAGATTTCTGCAAATCCTGCTTCCTTACTTGTATCAGTTGTAGCAAAGTAGCTTGCTGGTCGTGAGAAATAGATTCTCATACCGTCTGCTAGGTCATAGTTAGGTTTAGGATATAAGAAAAGTGATTCCCCTACTTTCTCGTAATAGATAGGTGTTCCAGTCTCTTCTCCTAGTTCAGATATAGGTGTTTTAATATCAGACTCAGCAATAGGTATCATAACTGATGCTTTACCTTCTGCGTTATCAATCTCAAGCCGAGATACTGTTAAATGCTTTACACTCATTGTGTATTGCCCTTGTCCTGATACAACGTCAGTTACAGCAATAGGTAAGTCTGGGTGATTCTTGTCATCCCACTGCCATGAACCATCAACTGCTAATATAATAGATGTAAGCTCATCCAACGCTCTATTAGAGTGTCTTGTAAGTGCATCTAGCGAGTAATTGACAAAGTTAATGTCATTTTCAAAACCTAATAGGAATTGAGTCTCTTTTTTAATCTCTGTAAACGTCATATCTATATTATACCATGATATATCAATATAATTTTGTCAAACAAAAACACTTATTTTTCTAAGTGTTTAATCCATCCATTATCAATCTCTGCAATACGTTGTTTAAGGTCAAGTTCTGCTGCCTCTAATGTCTTTGGTTTATGGTCTGTAAACTCTACCTCTACTTTTCCATCTACGATTTTAGGTTGGCTGAATGTTTCATACTCTCCCTTTTTTTCCAATACAAGTGGAATGAAAATCTTTGCAATTTTTCCTCGTAGCTTTACACTGCCTTCAAGTTCTGCCTTGTTTTCTTCTTGGATTTCTTTCATTCTAGCTGTAAGTTCTGCTACTTCCTTTTTAGCACCCTTTAAACTTTCTTCAATCTTCAATTCCTTCTCTAGTAATGTTAATAGCTTTTTATTTTCAATAATCATACCATGTAATTATAACATATGTATATAGTTTGTGCAAATAAAAAAACCACCGAAGTGATTTGATTAATGCTTAGGCGGCTAGGTCGTATTTTACAACCAAGTCTTCAGCGTTGTTCCAAAGTGCTGATTTGAAGTATACATATGCTGCATATTCCATTCCAGTCTTTCCTGAAACTCCTTTTTCTTCTAGAGTTACCCCTTGTACCCCTGTACCAGTAGTTGAAGCTCCTTTAATTCCTGCAAGTGCAGTTGTCGCTGGAAGTGTTCCTCGTACTACATAAATTTCGTGTCCCATGTAATCTTTCCCGGTAAATCCGTTGTTTAGAACTGAGTCAGCGAAAGTAAATCCACTAAGTGCTCCTGCCTCTACGAACGCTGGCATTTGGTCAGCATCAATAATAAGGTATGAACCATTAAGTGAGTTTTCGTAACCTGCTAAGAATGCAGATAGTTTTGAAACTTCTTCAATAACGTTTGCTGCTGTAAATCCTCCAGTTACTGTAATAGTATTTGAAGCTCCTGCTGCAAGTTGTACGAATAGGTCTTTATCAATAGCTTGTGCAAGTTTTGAAGCTGCGATTGATAGGTGTTTTGATCCAAGATCGAAATCTGAGAATACTTCCTCAAAGTTTCGGATATGGAATGAATAGATAGCTTCATCTGTAACTGTTAGATTGTCGTCTACAGTTGTGATATCTGCTGGTGTATATCCTCCAGTCATTGGTGTGTTCAATGTAACTGCTACAGCGTCTGTATAAGGATTTTCAATAACTTTAACTCCTGACTTAAATTCAGAAATTCTTTTTGCAACAGTCATTGACTCTAGATTCATTTGCAAAACGCTTTCTTTTGCTTCCTGAGTGAATGTTGTTGAACTAATTGTGTTTGCCATAATTGGTAATGTTTAGTAAGTTTAATAAATAAATAATTTGTTATTTACCACCTCGTACTCGCTTCAAGTCTTCCTGTGTTCCTTTCCCTTCCATAATACGCTTTCGTACTTGTTCAAGATTTTCTGTTACAGAACGACCACGCTTAGATGCTCCAACAGTTGCCTGTTTTGAAATAGCTTCTTTAGCTTGCTTGTCTTTCCAGATAGTAAAATATTCTGAGTTACGTGCATCAATTAAGTCCATATCTTCCATAGCAGCAATTTTCTTAAGTTTTTCAATCTCATCTGAGGTTACTCCGTTAAAACGTAGTAAATCAATTTGAGAGTCAAACTTGTTAGTTGTTTTCTGTGGCTTAGATGTTTTCTTTTTAGAGTTTTGCTTACTTTTTACGATAGCTCCCTCTGCTTTTAATGCTCGTGCTTGCCAATCAACCCCCTCTGAGCCATCTTGGTCTTCTTCTTGTAAATCTTCTTCGTTATCTTCGACTTCATCTACGATGTCATCTTCAATTACTTCTGATTCGTTAAATTCGTTTTCTTGTGACATAAACGCTAAAATGTTTTAAATGGATATAATGCCTCCACTGGCGTTTTTAAATGTATTTATTCAGTCGAACTATACTAAACGACACGCTGTCTACTTTGCGATTTTCTTCATCTTTAGGAAAGCAGAATCAAGTGCTAAATATGCTCCTTGCAATCCTGAACCATCTTTTCCTACCTTGCTATACTCTATTGACAACTTGTCAATCTCACTCTCTAGTATACCACGGATTTCATTTCTCATGATTTCGTTATTATAAAATTTGATTGTTTCCTTGTGCATTTTGTTCTACTGAGTTAATGGTTGGTATATCTCCTTGCCCCTGTGATGCCCCTAATTGGCTCTCTACGGGCTTTTTAGCTGATGGTGTACCTAATCCATATTCGACCATAGAAACTCCAGCTAGACGGGTAATTTCTTTTACAAGATTTGGTACTGTCTCTGGTGGGAATGCTCCTGACTGGTCTTGCATTGCCATTTGTAATAGTGAGTTTAATGTTTCAAGTTTAGCTGCTACATTCTCTTCTTCACCAGTGATATCAACACGAATATTGTCAATAGCTTCTTTCAAGTCTCCTTTTTTAATATCTAGGAATTGAATTTCTTTCTTTGGTAAGTTATCTTTAACTTCTGCAATCATTTCTTGATATGTCAATGGGTCAAGTTCTCTTCCTGATTCCAAGATGTCCTGTACTTTTCTATTAGCAATAGATAAAGCGAATCGGTCATGAATAATATCAATCTCTTGTGCTGAGAATCCAGCCTCAAGAATAAAGTCTTTATCAATACCTTTTGCAACTTCAGGTAGAATCCACTTAGTTATAACCTTAGATCCAAGGCAAATTCCTTTTTTTTCTCTTCTATAGTCAAAGATTGAACTTGCTTGTTTAGCTTGTAGCAATCCTAATCGGTATGAAAGCCCTGATGTAGTTTCTTCCCCTGTTACAGAGTCAAATGCTGACATAGTAGCCTTATAAGAGTCTTGCCATGAATTAACAGCACTTGGTAAGAACTGTAATGAGTTAGATGTAGTATCTAGGTTCTTATATGTCTTACCTGAACGTACTAGCAATGTATCACCACGTTTCTTTTCAGTTAGAACGTTTAAGTCACCAATCTCTTCATCATCAGTTACCATAAGTCCTATAGATGCAAGTTCTAATGCTCTACGTTCTAGAATCTTATATAGGTTTACTTCACCCTGTGCCTCTTTACCTTCTTCAACAACTCCTAAAGCCCAGCCTACTCCTAGACGTTTTTTACGACCATCATAGATATAATTTGATTCTTTAATTTCCTCTTTAAATAAAAGTACCCCTTTATTCTCTTCACCACCTCCAATTACAAAGTAATGTTGTAGTGAATAACCTTTTGGAGCTTCTTCATCTGATTCTAGCTCATCTTCCATGTATACAGCTTTAGAGAATTGACCTTCAACCTCTAGAACTTCAATTACATTAGTATTTCCCTTGTCTTTATCTTCTCGTTGCTGGTCTAGGGCTTCAAGTGCCTCATCAATAGCTTCATCAATCCAAATACCACGCTTTGATTCTAATTCAAGTGACGTCATATAGTGAGATTCAACCTTAGCACCATTTTCAATATCAAATTGGTCAAATGCAATAGATAACCAGTTTACAATGGAAATGTCTAGCTTCCCGTTCTGATCGTAAGAACGTTTGAATAGAACATTACCATATCGTGATAACATTTCTCCATACTCATTAAGCGTTTCAGCAAAGTTCATTTCCTTAAACATGTTGTGCATGTACTTTGTTGCAAGCATTGCCTGAACCTCAAACTCTGGACTTGTAGGTCGTAAGATAATGTCTTTAGTGTCAATATCTGTTGCTCTTATCTCTAGGTCTACAATCTGATTAACAATATTAAAGAAAGGTTTCTTTCCCAACTCATCAGTATCACCTGATAAGTATTTAGATGCACTCATAAAGGTAATAAATGCAATCTCTTTCCTTGTATCGTATTGATATTCAATAGAACTATTGTCTAGTTCATATGTATCAACATGTATTGGTTGTTCAAAATGCGACTTAATGTCGTCAATCTCTCTAAATAGTTTCATATACAACCATTATACCATGGTATGGGTATTTCGATTTGTCAAACAAAAAACCACTAAGGGTTTAATGTTTAGTAGCTTTTCTAGGTGATCGCCCGATTACCTGTCTTTATTATAACACACATTTAACAAAATCACTAACTTCAATACTATGGTATAATAGATAGGTAACACAATTTAATATAGTGACAAGTGATGACGATGGGTTTAATTAATGAAACGTCTTAAAAGATACAGCTATTCGCCCGATACTGTACGGCATATATACCACTCTTGGTTATATGTTTAAGTGATTTAGCTTTTTTAGCTTACATCGAGTTTAAACAGATGTGTTGAGGTTAAAGTTTAGTACCAGTTCTGCTCTTTAGCAGGATTGGGTACTTTTATACAAGAAAAGGTTAAAGTAATTAAGACTATAAGATATGAATATAGAGAGAAGGGAGTGTGGTTATAAGGATTGTAATGAAATCAATAAGGTTTACTATCATTTATATAAAAATGCAACAAAACATCTAACAATGAGATGTAAAATTCATGGTTATGTTACTATTCAATATGAAAATGGATTAGATATACCTTGGTATGACCAGAGTAAACCAGAAATATTTGCAGAAATAAATGAAATAAAAAGAGTACAAAAACAAGCTATTAAACAAAAGCGATTGTCAAGGCGGATCAATAATAATAATAAAAGAACAACAATGTCAGCAAGCCAACTACTGTCAATGTAGTTTTTTTGTTTACCTTTATTAGAAAAAAACACTCTTAGGAGAGTATTTCTATTAGCTGATTAGTTACCTCTTGTGTTTGTGTTTCAGGTGTTTTGGATAGGTCGTATTTAATAGATTCATGCTCCTCATAAGAAATATATAAATTTTTACCTAACAAATCTATAAATTCTAATTCTAATTGTGGTAATGCCCTCAATAGGTCTTCCAATGTAGATGGTTTACCGAGGTTTTGCCATTTACCCATAGAATCATCAAACCTAAATGATTTAAACAATTTGTATGTGCCATCAAAACCTGTGTATTGTGTAAAAAATCCTTTTTTTTGAAGTTCTAATACTGTACATAATCTTTCTCCGTAATCTTCATCTTTATGTAAAACCTCACAACCAAACTCCAAAGGTATATCTATTCCTGTACCTGAACAGATTTTGCAATCACCATTATGTTGTTCACATTCTTTAGTACAAGGGCTATATTCTTCCCCTGTTTCAATATCTGTAGGAACGTGTCCTCCTGCATGTTCACATAGTGAGTATCCATCCCCCCCCACAATCCCCACAAGTATGGTTTATCTTCTGTATTGCTTTTCTTAATGTATTCATACCCTTACTATATACTATAGGTAAAATAAAAGCAAGCTATCGTTTATTGACAGCCTGCAAATATTGTTCCATAGTTGGAGTTCGTGTACCTAACTTTATAAAGGTTTGTTCAACTAACTCTTTTATATCATCATTTGTAAGTTTATCCTTCACAGCTTGTACATGTATTAGGGATATCTTCTTGTTCTCCTGCCTTATCTTCACTAGTAAATGGGTCTTCGTAATCTTGATCTCGCATTACCCTATTGTATCACAGATGGATTCAGTTACAAGCCTCCAAACGTATTAACTTTAGCTTGACGTTTCTTATATCTCTTCCATTCTTTAACTGGATCTTTACTTGAATGAGCATAATCCTTTACAGCCCAAGCAATACATACAGCAATCAATAAGTCAAAGTGTCTAGTAGCTAATGCTTCACCATTGTTTTCTAGGTCGTTAAAGCTAAATGACTTCATCTCTCGTAGAACGTCAACATCATAAATCTTAATCAATCCCTCGTTAAATGCAGTTCTAAACTTATACAACATATCAGGTTTTGTCTTTGAGTTAGTATGCCATCCTAGTATTTTCTTAGGTGTAGCTGAATGCATAGCCATAGTTCTGTCCTGGTAAACATTAGAGTATATATTCTTCAATGCGTCAACTGTACTTAATCCAATACTATTACGTTCAGGAGCTACTAGACATCCACCATACTTGTTCCCAGCTCTTGCAATCTCATGTGCAAATATATCAGGAGCAATCCTATTGTTATGATACGTTGCCACAAGTTCACCTGTTGTCAAGTTAAACGCTGCAATAGTAGAACTATCTCCACCTCCCCCACCTGCAACATCAGCACCAACATCATATCTATGACCTTGATAAAAGTCTTTCCATACCTTAAGTCCTGCTTCATTTCTAATAGGTTCAATTACGGTTTTTAGTTGCTCATCTACTAGGTCTAAGTCAAAGAACTTGTCATCCTCTCGGCTTGGGTCACACAAATACTCTGAAAACCAGTATTGACTATCCACATTTAATGCGATTACTTTCTCTAATGGAAATCTATCAGCCCATGTAGGCTTTGCATCTACGAGCTTTTTACCATCATATACACAATCTGTAGCAATAGCCCATACCATTTCTGTAACTGAACCCTTACTCGCTATCATCTCTACGCTTCCATATTCTGAAATGTAGTTGGCTGTACATATGTAACTACCATCTGGACTCATACCATCTATAGCCTCCTCGATCTTATCCATTACAGATTGAGTTACCACGGCACTCTTGATACTTTCTCTATCCTCAATATCATCAAACCATATAAAATCAGGTCGATAGCTCTCAATACCTTGGTTATGTCCACGCTGTGTCTGTCCTACTGTACCAGCTGTGAGCTTAACATCTGACTTCATGGTAAAACTTCCCATAGTTTCCTCACGCTTCTTGTCACCCTCTTTGGCAAATAGATCACCGAATACAGGTTTAATAACCACTAAAGCGTTGTATACATCAGTTACCACCTGTTTAGAGTTCTTTAAATCCTTTGATAGTACCTTATTGTACATACGTCTCACATCTCTTGAGTCACAAGCTAATACAAATACCATTACTAACTTCATGATCGCAGTCTTACCACAACCACGAAACCCCTTAATAAGGAAGTTTTGTTGCCCTAAGTATGACTTAATGTAATGCTTTGTCAATACCTCATGTAGTTCTACACTTTTAGAGTTAAATGAAGTAGGGAAAAAATACCTTGTAAAGTATACATACTTCTTGTACATCATGTCAACATCATCTTTCTCTGTGAAGCTAAACAGTTCTCTTTTATCCGCACTTGACCCATCAAATAGTATGCTTTCTATAGTTTCATTCATTACTCCATTATACCATTAAAAAAGACCCTAGTCTAATAGTGCCTTTCTAATAGCTTCCTTACGTTCATCTGATAACTCATCAGTTATAACCTCAGCCATAGTCTCTGTCCTTAAGCTAAAGTCATTCTTCATCTTACGTTCAGCCCACCATTTAGTGGTTTCTTTTTTCTTATCGTTCTCATCAGTTTCGCTTGCAATTTGTTGCTGTAGGTTGCTCATAGCCATACGATTTATAGCGTTTTCCCAGTTTTGCAGTTTCATTCCAAGTGCTTCATCTGCTTTTACCCAGTTAGATAATGTTCCCTCTGCTAATCCTATCATTTTACAAGACTTTGCTCGTGAAAATCCAAGTTCAAGGCTATCCTTTAAACTTTGAATGATAACATCTTTTTGTTCTTTTGTAAATGCTTTTCCCTGTGCCATATCTATATTATACCATGTTATTGTCGCTTGTGTAATTTACCCTCATAATATACGTCTCTCCTTATAATCTCCAGCTCGAAGATTGTTTTGTCTACCCACTCTGGCTTTTTCTTTTTTATCGCAACTGCTATTAGAAATAATATGTTATTTTCCATGCGTTTATTATAACATTTTTACATCAACCATGCAAAAAACCACTTTACGTGGTCTTAATACTCATCAGATAGTGTTGGCATACTCATTCTGTCTAGAAAATCTAATACTCTATGTGATTCTTTTGTAAAATCTGACGCTACAGCCTTTCTAATTCTAAAAGGTAAGTTTTGGTGATGTTTTAAACTTGTACCTGAATGTCTATTAAAAGACGCATAGCCTCTATAATCTGAATTTATCTTATAATACATTAGTCCTGACTCTGGGTTTGAGTTTGACATAATGCTTGATACATAGATTTCTTTATTCATGGTCTTGGTTTATTAAATTAATATGTTCTTCTCTCCATTTAACAAATTGTTTAATACACATAATAGAAAGTGAATCTAACATCATTTTGTGCATTGTTTCTTGTGTTTTATAATCTTGCCACATCCTCTCCCTCTCTTGCTGTAGTTCTTGTTTGATGAAGTTAATTACTGGACTTGCTAATATGTTGTTTTTACATACCCAACCTCTTCCATCTTCATGAGTCATAAACTTTTCTCTGAACCTCTCCTCTAGTGTTGTTTGGTTATTATTCATACTACTTAAATGCTCTTGCTATGTAACTAATAAAGTAAGGTGCTACTAATGCTACTGCCTCGAATACTACTAATGTTTCTAAATAGTCTACCTCTAGCTTTGTAAATACTGTGTAGATTACGAATATCATCCAGAAGAATACTCCTGTAAATGCTCGTGTAATTGTTTGTTGAAATGTTTTGTTCATGTTATTTGTTGTTAATTTCTGTTAAGTCTTTAATAATATCTTCTACATATTCTCCCTCGTGGTCTGGCCAGTCATCATGATGTATACCATCTTCTGTCATGTTTTCTGCTGCTAAATCTTCTATGTCTGTAAATATCTTTGCTAATGTCATAATAATGTTGATTAACGTATCGCTGAATTGCTTTACTCCTTAACTATACTCCAAAAGAAAAAGCCTGTCTAGTGACAAACTATTTAATCTGTGTTGTTATTTAACTGCGTCAATCCGAGCCTGTGCAATTTTACAGTACTCTGGGTCTAATTCTATTCCTATAAAGTCAAAGCCCTCTAGTACACAAGCCTTACCTGTTGAACCTGATCCCATGAAAGGGTCTAGTACAGTTCCACCTACTGGTGTTACAAGGCGTACAAGGTATTGCATGAGTGCTGTTGGTTTAACTGTTGGGTGGTTGTTGGCATTTATTGTTTTTGGTCTTCCGTCTGATTCAAACACATCGAATGAACTTGCTTCTCTTTTTTCTTGACTAGCCCATGTTTGTTTCTCCTCAAACTCATCCAACCCCTCATTCCTATCTTTCTTTGAAGCCTTGGCACAATAGAAATACCTAGCTGCACTACCTCCTAAATCATTATAGCCACCTCTTTCAGAGACTGTTTCCTCTGCTTTATTGTCTGCTCGTGGAATTGGTTTACCTTTCCCTCCTGATTTACTTGGTGCTGTATCAGGAAACAACCCCACCACCTCATCACTTCCGTCATGTATGAAGTTTGCAGGGAATCTGCCAGTTTGCTTTGGTCTTTCAAATTCCTTTCTTTTACTTTCATAAAGCCTAACACATTCTCCCACTATTGAGTCAAATAGTATTCTATCTCCATCATTAATTTCAGGTAACTTGCACCAATTATATACTTCAGGTGATTCAAGATTTTCTTTTAACTCTGACCAAACATAATCCTCATCATCTAACCATTTTTTAATTAAATCTTTATGTTCGTTTTTGTACCAGTATTTCTCTCCATGATAATCAACCTCTGACATATCAACGTCAGGTGCTGAACCCGCACTAGAATTTGATGTACATTTCCCTTGTGGTGTTGCACTAGCTTTATCTGCTTCTCCTTGATATTCCACCCTACACCCATCAATATTTATCCCACCTGTTCCCCACTCTATTACATTCTTAGCAATAGTCTTTTCAGATAAAGGTTTTCTTGCTACTACAATAGGTTCATGTGCAGGCTTTAGTGCTGTACCCCAGCCTTCGTATGGTGATGAGCCTTTGGTATCAATTACAATATTTGTACCACTTCCTGCATCTGAATTTCCTCTTCCTGACTTTCTTGATGCCATTGCAGAACCAGTAATTCTTTCTCCAACAATATCCCTCTCATTCCCCTGCAACTTATCAACTGACTTTCCTATGTTATGCGACTTAGGAAATCCTGAACCATAAACCCACATAATCTGGTCACGAATCTCAAACCCAGCGTCTTCAACTGCAGAAGCTAATCTGTGATATGTTCTACTTCCACCGAAAGCAAGTAAATATCCTCCTGGTTTTAACACTCTTAATACCTGCTCCCAAAGTTCAACATTATATTCTATTCCACTACCATCCCACTCTTTGCCCATAAATCCTTTTGATGACTTTGGTAAAGCACCATCTGTTCCAAGCCTTTTTACAATACTAACAAGTCCATATGGTGGATCACAAACCACTGCATCAATACTATTAGCTGTTGCTCTTTTTAATACTTCTAAACTATCTCCGTTTATTATTTTCATATACATAGATTATAGCAAAATAAAAAACACTATGCAAGTGCTTAATCTCTTGGAAAACCCTGTAGCCTCTCTAACTGTTCTTCGTAATAAACTTTATTAGTCTTTATAGTCTCTTGCTTTTTCCGATACAAGTCTTGAAACCATGGCAATCCATTTATCTCTACAATCCTAGATGCCCACAAACTTTCATTCATATGCAACATAAGATGGCAATGATTACATAATGGAATAAGATTATCAATCTCGTATCTAAGTCTATTTGAGCTTGCCTTGTGTACATGGTGATGGGCTACCTGAGTGTCATATGTACACTTTTCGTTGCCTAGTGAGCCATTTAGAAGGCATACAGGGTACATGTACTTTATAATGGGAGATAGTAGTTTATCACATTTAGCTTGTAGCTTTGAGATTTCTGACTTTCCTTTTTTTCTAATAGGCGAACGTTTCATTCCTTTATTATACCACTAAAACATTTCTTCTACAAGTTTTGCTTTCTCTAACTCTTGCTTTCTAATTTCTAATATAGGTTGAACGTCTATGTCTTCCAGTTCAATCACGTTGTAAACTTTTCCGTCCCAATGATACACAAACCTAGTACACTCTGTACCTACTAGAACCTCGTAAGTCTTAGCTTGCAATCGAACCTTGTTTAGGTTGTTTACTTTTACCTTATTTAATGGTTTAATAAAGTTACCTTTCTTACCTGGTTTCAGGGTATCGTTAGTCTTTATATCAGCAATAATATTTTCCGTAACTGAATAAAGGTCAAGCGTTCCTCCTAGTTCGTACTCATGGTTAAACACTCTATGCTCTGATAACCACTTTATGTGTCCAAATTGTTTATCAAACTGCCTAACTGCCTTTAGTAAATGAGGTTGTGTTGGCTCTATCTGATACTTTAACCATAGCTCTACTGACTTGTGTATAGAGTTACCATAATCTATAGCTATATCACGCTTTAAATCCCATTCGTTAAGTATTTCATTCTTATCCCTACCTGATTTCTTAGCTACCATATGTGATACCATGTTTGCATTAAATGGTCTTTCATACGTTCCTATCAGTTCAGTTACAGACATGAGCTTTCGGTCATCTATGTAATATTCGTGCTTAACTGCATCAAATCGTGAATTGCTCATATTATTCTGGAAGTTCCAACTCTAGCCCATCTTTAGCAAGTTTATTAACCCATAATTCTATGACCATGTCAATATCTTGCGTAGTATACTTAGTAGTTGAATCTTTTTTAATTACTTTGGCTGTTAATTGTTTAGTAATCGACTTTACTATCTCTGGTGTTACTTCTATCTCAAATGTTTCAGCTATAAGTTTCTGAACCGTTATACCTGAATCATTACACTTTTCTGCTATCTGTTTGAATATAGCGTGCATGAGTTTATTTTGAGGATTTGTTCTTTGCATAATACTTTTTTAACTCTTTCCAATACTCTTTGTATCTCTCTGAGTAACTAAAGTAGTTTTTACTATAGTTTCCAATCATGCGTACAGACCTATCATCTAGCTCTACACCAAGACTAGATGTAATATACTCACCATCAGTAAGCTCATCTAACATTTTAATTTCAGCACCCATGTATTCAATAAACTGCTCATAAGTTTCACCATCCTTAACTTCTGATTGAATTATTAAATCAATATAACTCTTTAATCCATATATTATGGTTTGTAAATCTTCTGGTGTAAATTCTATTGTATGTGTTTTTATTTTCATATCAACACCCCTCTACGTTAATCAAACAGGGGCATTGACACAAAAACAAATTTGTGCTGTAGTTTAGAAAGGTATTTGATCAAGTGAGTCTTCCTCTACTGGAATTTCTTGACTTTGCGTTTCCTCTGCTGTAACTTTTTCTACTTTCCATGCTCGTACATCTGCAAAGAATTTACCTTTCCATTCTGACGTTGCTAGGTTAAATGTAACTACTACTTCTGTACCTACTGCGTACATCTTTGCAAAGTCATCAGCGTACTTAACATTTTCTCCATTCTTGAAATATGAGAAGTTTCCTACTTGTGGGTATTCGTCTTTATCTTCTGTTACCTGAAACTTTAGAGATGCCCATTCTTTACCTGTTTTTTTTGATGTCCCTTTTTCTACGTCTTCAATGTGAGTAATCTTTCCTGTAAATGTTAATTCGTTTTTATTTTCCATGTATATATTTTATCATTAATTAATAAGTTCTGCAAGTTTGTCTAGTCTATCGTTAAACAGAATAGATGCCTTTTCTTTTTTATAAGCTAAGCTGCCAAACTTATGTTGCTCTTGCTCTGACTCTAACTCTTTTTGCAAGTTAGCCATGGCTCTCCAAGCTATACTTGTTGATGTTCGTAAACCATCTTCACAAAACTTTTCCCCTTTAGCTAGGTCAATAATATGCCGAGCCAATGCGTCTTTTTCGTCTGTAGACTTTGCCCTATCCCAATGAACAGGTGTATTAGGGTTATGCTTTTCGTTAGCTTTCCAAGAATGATTTGCTACTGCCATTACAGCATCAGGAAAGTATTTTAAGAAGCCTTCGTATACTGGGTATGTTTTTCTTTCTTCGCTAGTCATATTATTGTGTTAGTAATTTAGCGTCTGTATCTGATAAGGTATACTTACTTCTAATTTGCTCTACTGTCCATTTACCACTTTTAACTGCCTCTAGTGCTGTTTCCCATTTATCGCTTGTTGGTGTTAGCTTAGCTTTTTCTCCTCCCCTTTTACCATCATCATCTTCTGATTCAAGCCCTAGAAATGATTGTAGTGCGTAACGCTTGTTATAGGTTACAACACTTCCTTGTTTCTGTGGATCTGGATTATCTAGGAAAGGAAATACATCTTCGATAGATTCTCCTGTTTCTAGTTCCACAATCCTAGTTCTAATCGCTGGCTTTTCTCCAATATGAGTCAATGGTTGCAATAGCAATAACCCATTAGCTCTGAAAATAGGTTTAATGATTTTCAACATTTGGTTAATATCAAAGAATTTATAATTATATCCTTTAGTATCTTTTATCATAGGTGGTAACTCTGATATTGCTTTGTCTAGTTTTATGTATAGTGTTTTCATATTATTCAACTGGTTTAAGCTCTTGTAGTCTTTCGTCTAATTCAGACTTTTTATATTTCTTTCCATTAAATTCTACAGTTTCGATTTCTTCTTCTGGATTATTCTTTAATCTTTTTAAGGCAAGTAATAGATTGTCTTTTAACATGGAAACATTTGCTGACCTTGCTGACTCTGCTGCTGACTCTGCTTCTAACCAACGCCCGTCTTCAATCTCTGCATATTCTACATTAAGCCTCATCACTGTCTTAATTGCTTCTTCAACTCCATACTCATCTGATTCTAAATTTTGTAATAGATTAGATAATCTAAAAAAGTCTAAATCACAACGTAGCTTATATAATTCATCTTTTGATACACCTATTGGCATAGCCCTTAAGAACTCAAGTGGAAATACTTTTGCTTCTTCATTCTGTAGCCCTTCAAATATTTTATCTTCTAAGTGTGCTAACCATTCTGGTATACCTAACTCTGTTTCGTATTTACTATGGTCATTACCTTCTATAGTGCATCCAATAGCACAACCCTTTCCATTTTCCCAATATCTTCCTTTAATGATGTTATCTGCTTGTTGGTGATCCTCAAGTCTTTTAATATATTTATCTTTTATTGATTGTTTTCCGTGAAATGTTTCCATGTTAGTTAAAATAAGTGCTAGTGTTCATAATTACCTCTGTCATCTCCGTTACTTCCTTTTGTACGTCTACCATTTCGTTAATGATAGAGTCATCAGTATAGACTCTCTCTATTGAGCCATACTGAGGGATTGTTAGTTTAAGTGTTGCCATGTTAGAAATCAGGATGAGTATTATCATCAATGTAGTTTGATACTTCTTCCTCGTCACCCTCCAATAGAAAATCAATCTCGTCTAGTAATCTTGTACGACCTGATTCGTACGACTTTTCAAATTTAGTTGTTGTCTTTGCTTTTGCCATTTGATATTCATTCATGTTATGTGTTTTGATTAACGATTAACATATACAATATACACCCATTAGGATAAATATGCAAGTAAAAAAGCACCCCTATAAATAGAAGTGCCATGTTTTTCAGATTTGTCAAATTATGTAATCATTACATATAACATCTGATGTCCGTCTTTGTAAACAATACCATTAGCATGTGCATGAGCCGAAGGTCCTTTCATGTATCTTTGTTTTAAGGTACAGTTAGTTCCTACTGAAATTGCATTAGCAAGTCTTTCTGGCTTATGAGTATGTCCTGACATTTGCTTAAAGTTTTGCCTATCAAATTGAGCAATACTTCCTCTTGATCCTGATATACCACAATGTCCATGTGAGCCAATATTAATACCAGCTACTCTGAACTCGTCATTTTCTAATAAGAATTTCATATTCTTTGGTAGCTTTCCAATTGACTCAAGTGCTATTTGTAGAACAGGTTTCTTTTCTTTTAGAATTTCAGGTATTATCTTAGCAATAAACAAAAAGTTTTGTGGATTATACATAAAGTCTCCTGAATCAATGTATCTTCTTAAAAAAACATCGTGGTTACTTTCAGGAATAATAAACTTTATATTAGGAAATTCTTTTGCCATTCCAATTAAATGCTTATATACCATTTTTAATTCTTTATCAAGTGAGTCTTTCTTCATTTGATAATTCTTTAACGACGATATAAAAGATTTAACTTCATGTCTATTAACGCTTGCTCCATCAAACACATCATGCAACGCACAATATTCTGGTTTCATATCTCTCAACTGATCGAGCGACATAGCATAAGCTTTTTTATCAAGAATACCTAAGTGCAAATCCCCAAGAACTATTGCTTTTGGTCGAGACTTTTCTACCTTTCCTTTATTGTAAAATTCAGTTAAGTAATTAAAGTTTCCATTCTTTTGGCAATCAACTTGTAGTCCGTAGAACACTCTATTATTTACAATCCGCACATAGATAAAACCAAACTCATGTTGCTCTAATGCTTTTTGTCCTAATTGGGTATTCAACTTATACGACCCTTCTGTTAATGCTCCCGTAGACATTAATGCTCTTGGGTGGTGTGATAAATTAGACAATGTTGTATATCTAATTTTAGTTGCTGGTAAAATGTGAGAACATTCTCGTGGCAGTTTAGAATTTAAACCGTTAAAAGGTCTAACTTTCTGTGCTTGCACTTTCATATCTCTAAGACGTAAATTGCTATTAAGATTTTTATTATCTACAATAGAAAATCCTGCATCAAAAACTCTAGGGTCTACAATTTCATCATCTTTATATTTACCATTCATTACAAAGGTTAATAATCCCTCATCTGTTACATCATGAACTTTTTGAAAAGCCTTGATGTTCTTTAATAGGTTTTTATTAACTTTAGCTCCTTTTTGTACTGTTGTTATAATGTATTTCATAATTTATTAATTTAAAGGTTCAATAGATTTACGCTTTGTAAATCGTCTTAACCCTATTATACCATTTTGATATTTGACAAGATTACGCTTTCATGTTACAGCTTTCACATCTTACTACTTCCTTTGTGTAGTATCTTGTTAGCCCATTTAGATTCTTGTTGCAGTCGTTAAATCTCTCTATTTTCATGTTAAAAAGTTTTTTGGATTACCTCAATCAGTTCATCATCAGGTGTTTCATGTAACTTTCTGAATTTAATAATTGCCTCTTGTTCACTCTTTGCGAGTATCTGTACTTGGTCGTTTGCAGAGGTACACATGTAGCTGTTTAATGTCATATTAATTATTTACTTCTGTTAAAAATCCAGTATGTAACATAAAAGCTAATTCTTTACCTGCAATGTTTTCATTATAATGGTCGAAATTAGCTAAGATTATATTACCCTGTTTATTTGATTCAAAAATATGCCCCTTTTCGTATTTACCAAAACTACGGTTTAATTTATATTTATTCATAAGTCTATTATTACATTTACTGTATTTTATGCAAGAAAAAAAGCCTTGACTTAACTAGGCTTTTGTGGTGTATTATATATTCATTCATCTGGGTGCTGACCCATTGGTTTTTCTTGTTTCATATTATTTATTATTAGTTATTAATTGTTTTTGTTATTCTAAATAAAACTATTGATATTTGCCATTTCCAAAAATTTATAAAGATAGACCACTCAGTAAAGTCTGGTAGTTCTTCATAATTAAAATTGATTCCAAAGCCTCTATCTTTTAATCCGCAAAATCTTCCTAATTTAGTTATTTCAAATCTTTTTCTTTTTGTTGGTTTCATATTATTGCATTTCTATAACTGCGGTCTTAAAATCACAGTTGTTAATTTTCTGATAAACCTTTATGCTATCTGCATACTCATCACAAGCAAAGCATTTAACAAAGTTCCCTTTTTTATGATAACTTAAACTTGGCGACTTGTCATCATGCCACAAGCACTCTATATTATTACGCCCTATATCTAACAGATTGTCAATAGGTACATCTTTTGCCCTTGCTATCATAGCGTCATTAATTTTTCCTATACCTGTTTGTAGTGGTGCAAACTTTTTAGCTAACACGTTCTTTGTTAAATTCAAATAAGAGTAAATGTCTTTTCGTGCTTCAGGGTCTTTCCCTAACTCTCGGAGCATAAACTTATCCGTAATTGGACGTGGTCGTTTACTTTCTAACCAATCTAATTGTAGCTCATTTACTATGCCACACTTTCCGTATTTGTCCATATAGAAGAACTCAGCTATTGGTACATTATATTGGATTGAATTTATCCAGCGTTTAACTTTTAGAATCATATTATTACCCGTCATAGTCATCTTCATAACTAAAGGTTATATTGTTATCTTCTAAAAATCTAAAGTTCTCCATCTTTAATTTAATCGACCCTGTTTGTCCTGTACGTCTGTTCGCTTGAACCATACATAATGTCTTGTTAGATGTCTTTAGTTCCTTTTTATCCATGTATGTTTCTCGCCACAACATTATAATACCTGATGCCTCCTGAAAGATTGAACTTGAACCTTGTAAGGATTGTGTTGTTGGAATTTCTACAGGATTATGTTTGTTAATGTGTACTAATGTAACAATAACAATATCAAGCTCTGCAGCAATCCATTTAAGCCCGTGCATAAGTTTACGAATCTTTAAATGCTCATTATGATTATAGTTCTTTTCGTCTGCTTCCAAATAGGCAAGGTGATCTATAAACACAATATCTGAATTGTATTTAATAACTGCCTCGGTAATTCTATCTT
>Ga0306898_1000096_pt1 | contig 37460 bp, 46 predicted proteins | sample AntRauMFilla1564_FD_190424 | JGI IMG/M metagenome (GOLD analysis project Ga0306898, IMG submission 190424) | Saline lake microbial communities from Rauer Islands, Antarctica - Metagenome Filla 1 #564 (v2) (version 2) | ecosystem: Environmental > Aquatic > Non-marine Saline and Alkaline > Saline ...
CGCCAAAGCCAGAGCCAGAGCCAGAGCCAGAGCCAGAGCCAGAGCCAGAGCCAGAGCCAGAGCCAGAGCCAGAGCCAGAGCCAGAGCCAGAGCCATTCCCTTTCCCGGCATCTGCCCGGGCGGCCTCGGCCGCCGCAACGGATTATGTAACCGGGCCGTTTTCCGACCTGGAAACCGATCTTCTGATCGATCTGGCGGCTGATGGATGCGGGCAAGCGGAGATTGCCGCGCTTCTGGGGCGCACAAAACAAAGCACTGCGACCAAGATATATCACATCCGGACCCAAATCGAGGCCGAGCGGCAAGCGCGCGCGGCGCTTGCGCCCGGCAATGTCCTGCCGGATACGGCGCCTATGCCGCAGAACTGTGCGGGCGGGCCTGCGCCTGAAGGCAATCGCGCCAGCCCTGCTTTCAGTCTGGAAGAGCGCAAGATCGACGCGCACCTTAACGCGCTTGGATATGCCGGGCGCTGGAGCGCTGCACTGGATCTGACGCTTGTGCGAGAAATGGGGCGCGGTGTGAAGCTTGCTGAGGCGGCTGCGGCCTTCAAGGCTCCTTACAGCGACGTGCTGAACCGCTTTCGCAGCGTCAATACCAAACCAGCGGATATGAAGCATCTGGAGCGGCTGATGCGGGTTTTGCGCTACCGCGCGGAGGCCGTGCCCGCGTCGGTGCTGAAATGACGCGGCAGACCTTTACGATTGATGACATCAAAAACATGCTGATCGATCAGCTGGAGAGCGTTGTTGCGCGCTATGCCCCGCCCGCTGATGGCAGCTTTGAGAAGTTTGGCAAATATTATACCCTGAACCCCGGCCGAGCGGATCGCACGGTGGGATCGTTTGTGATCAATATGAGCGGCGCGCGCCGCGGTTATTGGCATGATTTTGCGATGCAGTCCGGCGGCGATATTCTGGACCTGATCAAGCTGGCTGTTCAGACTGACAATTCCGGCGCCTTGCGCGAGGCGCGCACGTTTCTGGGTCTCAGCACCCAGAACCCTGCCGATGCCGCCCGCAATGCTGCTGCCGCCTCGCGCGCCAAGGCCGCCCGCGCCAAGGCCGAGCAGGATGAGCGCGGCAAGGCCGAGCGCCGGGCCAAGGGCGCGCATGCCATGTGGCTGTCGGGCAAGGCGCAGCTGCGCGGATCGCCGGTGGAAAGTTATTTGCGCGACACGCGCGGTATCGATCTGGCCACGCTTGGCCGTCAGCCCGGCGCGCTGCGCTATCTGCCCGAGTGTATTTATTATGACGAGTGCGCGGAGACAGGCGAGGTGACCGAGGCGCGGTTGCCCGCGATGGCCGCCCTGATCTGTGATTGGAAGGGGCGGCCCTGTGCGGTGCACCGCACCTATCTGGCGATCGGTGCGGATGGCCGGTGGGGCAAAGCCCCGGTCCGCGCGCCCAAAAAGGTTTTGGGCCAGTATGCGGGCGCGGCGATTAACCTCTGGCGCGGCATTGGCCCGCGTGGTGGCAAACCCGCGAGTCTGCCCCAGTGCCCGCCCGGCAGTCACGTTCTGATCGCAGAGGGTGTCGAGGATGCGCTGAGCGTGGTTATGCTTTTGCCCGCCGCACGTGTGGTGGCCGCAATCAGCCTGTCCAATCTGGGCGCGGTGCGCCTGCCCAAGAATGTGTCCGGTGTCACCCTGGTGGCGGATATGGATGAGAACGAAACTGCCCGCGCCCAGCTGAGCCGCGCGGTTGACGCGCACCGCAAGGCCGGGCGCACTGTGCGGCTGTTTCAGAACCGCTGGGGCGGGAAGGATTTGAATGACGCGCTGCGCAGCTTGCAGCGCGAGCAGGGGGATATTTGCGGATGAGTGACATGATTACGGCCTGTTTCGTGGCTGTGGCGCGGCGCAAGGGTAAGCGTGCGGGCCAGTCCGTTTGCCTGTTGTTCAAAGATCAGGACGGCGATGTTGTTGCGCGATCCGCGATATCTCCTGAGGTGGCGCGCGCAATTGCGGCCGACTTGCTGACGATGGCCGACGACGCCGAGGCGCTTGCGCTGAAAAATGCAGGGAGACTGACATGAGAAATATTTGCGGATCCGTCGCATGACCACCACAGCCCCCACCGCCGTCGAGCTGCGCGATGCGCTGGCCAATGCGCCCGAGGCCCCGGATGCGTCAGGCGATCCCGGTCTGCGTGGTCCACCGAATGGCTGGTGCAGCGATCCAGCGGACCAGGGTGGCGTGCCGCCAGATCCTGATGACAGCCCGCCCGAGATATATGACGGATGCCCGGTCATACCGCTGGGCGTGCGCGACAAGTTTACATATTTTCTGGATGCACAGGGTCAGTTGCGCAAGGTTGACAACCTGAACGCCGAGACCATCAAGGCGCTGTTCGGGCGGTTTATCCCCAGCATTTGCCACCATTTTCCACAATGGCAATCGGTTTCTGTGCCGGGATCGGATGAGAAGATACAGCAGCGCAAGCCGCTGCACTTCAATCACCAGCTGGCGGGTGTCTCAATGCACATGGCTGCCAGCCATTGCGGCGTTTTCAACCCCGACAATTCCGTGCGCGGTGTTGGCGCGTGGACCGATGACGACGGTCATCTGGTCTATCACATGGGCGATCACATCCTGTACCAAGGCGCGCTGCACAGTCCTGGACGTTTGGCTGGCCGCATCTATCCTGCCGCGCCGCCCGTGCCCCATCCTGATCATTCAGTAACCGCCCCCGACCCGGTGCCGCCGCTAATGGAAACGCTCGAGACGTGGAGCTGGGCGCAGGCGGATCTGCACCCACAGATCGCCCTGGGCATGATCGGGGTGCAGATGTTGGGCGGGGCGCTGGATTGGCGGCCGGTGTTCTGGATGTCGGCCCCTGCCGCCAGCGGCAAATCCGAGTTGCAGCGCCTGATGAAAATGCTGCATGGCGATGATGGTCTAATACAATCGACTGATGCCACCAAAAGTGGGATCACCAGCCAGCTGGGCCAATCCAGCCTGCCCGTCGCCATCGATGAGCTGGAGCCGGGCGACGAGCGATCAAGCAAAGAACGAGACATCATCAATCTCGCGCGCGTGGCGGCCAGCGGTGGTCAGTGGTTTCGCGGATCGTCCGATCAGACCGGCGTGGGTGGCAAGGTGTACAGCGCTTTCCTTTTCTCATCGATCCTGATCCCTGGCGTCATGAAAACGCAAGATGTTCAGCGGCTGGTCCGGCTGGACCTGAACCCGCTGAAGGACAGCGCGCCCAAGCTGTCGCTGGACCCGCGCACATGGCGGGCGCGGGGTGCGCGCCTGAAGGCGCTGTTGATCCGCCGCTGGCCTACATGGCACGACCGACTGGCGGCGTGGCGTCATGCGCTGGAATTGGCCAGCGTCACGGGCCGGAATGCAGACAACTGGGGCACGGTTCTGGCGATGGCTGATATGGCAATGAGCGATGAGATCGCCAGCCCTGACACCATGGCCAACTGGGCGCGCAAGGTGTTGTTTCAGGTGTGTGCCGATCGCGAGGACGCCTCGAACGACGCAGAGGCAATGCTGGTACATCTAATGACCCAGATGTTCGATCCATTCAGGCGTGGCCAGCAGTGGACGATAGCACAGTGGGTGATGGCCGCCGCAGGTCTGCCCGGCGCGCCTGCGGCCTTGCTAGGCAGTCTGGGTGACACTGATATGGGCTATGATGCGCGTACCGGGCGGATGAAAGCGGCCAATGCCATGCTGGCTGGGCTGGGCCTGCGCGTTTCGCGGGACGAGCAGGGCGCCGATCATCTGTTCCTGGCAAACATGCAGCTGCAAGCCCTTAAGGATGTGTTTCGCAACTCGGACTGGGCCAATGGCGTGTGGAAGCAATCCGCGCGCCGCGTGCCAGGTGCCACCACGCCCCCCAACCCGCTGACACTGGCCGGAACACGCAGTCGCGGGACGCTGATGCCCCTGAAGTCCATTCCTGGCCTGATGTCCATGCCGATGGATCAGGACGCCCGCGCTGTGCGCCATTCAGCCGCCGATGATTTGGAGGATTTTGCGTAATGCGTGCGGGTACCCTAGATTATATCGACCCTACGGTGCCGCGCCCCTTTCCCCGCACCCTTGTTTGTGCCATTAATTTCGCGTGGCGGTTTGCTGCGGTTTTGGGTCAGGGGCACAACGGTTTAGGCCTTGCCCACAACGGTTTGAACCCCCCTGTTGTGCCCCCTTGTTGTGGGGGTTTGCAAACCTTTTCAATGGGTTGGCAAAGGGTCACAACGCCACAACGGTTAAAACACCCCCCCTCATATGATCGCACGCACGCATGCGCATGCGAGGGATATGTGCCGTTGTGCCGTTGTGCCGTTGTGCCCTCTTTCTATCTCTTTGAAACCAAAAGAAAAAAGAAGGAAAGAGGGCACAACGGTGCCCACAACGCCCGCAAAATATGGCCTTTGACCGTTGTGGGCGGTGTTGTGGGCTGGCCACTGATTTGGCCTAAGTCATTGGAAAGCAATAAAAAAGGGGGTTTTCTGCGTGGTTAAGGTCAATAATTCCTATGAGTATCTGGCGCGCAGGGCAGCGGAGCGGATGGACCGCGTGCGTGCGTCAGGTCAGCAGCTCCAGCTCCTGCCGGATGAGGCGGGCGTGCCGGTGGCGGATGCTGCCAAGGGTGTCGGGCGTCCGAAGGGCGCGATTAACAAGGGATCGAGCGAGTTGCGCCGGTGGCTGGCGCGGCAGGGCTACCGGATGCCCGAGGATCAGATTGCGCAGATGGCCGGGCTCAGCTCCTCCGATCCGGCGATTATTCAGGCAATGGAGCGGACCGAGGCGGTCCTCGCATGGGCTTTCGCAGAGGCCAAGGACAAGGACGGCAGCCCGCGCGAGGCTGCGCCCGAGCAGAAGGTGGCGCTGATGATGGGCCTGCTTGCGATCATGGAGCGGGCTGCGGCGGCGCTGCTGCCCTACGGCACCCCGAAGGCCAGCCCGGACGTGACGGTGCAGCAGGCGGTGCAGATCGTGATGCCTCAGGCGGCGAGTGCGAGCAGCGATGCGCGCGATATCACGCCGCGATCTGCGTCCAAACGTATGCCTGCTGATGTTCGTTGGGAAATGGAGCAAAAACAAAGGGTTACGGATGGTGATGAGGATGGTTCGGACGATGAAATTCGGACGGGAGGCGCAAGCGATTGAAAGTAATATATAAAATAAGCCTGCGCCTACTGATCGAAAATCAGTCGGGTCCCGCTCTGAACGGCGCTGCCGCGCCTGCCGCGCAGATCCAAACCGACGCATTGAAAGCCGCCTCGACCCCCCCGGGGGGGGTCGCGCCGCGTTGTCTTATGTCCCTCTGTCCGACCCCGTTCATGATTTCTGGCCTCTGCGAGGTTTCAAAATGAGCGCGAAATTTGGAAGTGACAATCGGGGTCAGGGGGATTTTGTGGGGGCTGGTGCGCACGGGTCGGGGGATGTGGCGCGCGATGTGGCTGAGCTGGAGGGGCTGAGCGCAAGAGAGGCTGTAGACAGCTTAGAGGGCGAATTTGCCGAGGGCAACCCTCTTGAAGCCGCGCGCGCCTTTGTGTTTCCGGGGCCGATCGCCGAGGCGTTCTATCTCTCGGACGATGACGTGCACTTTATCCAAGGGCCGGTGGGGAGCGGCAAAACAACCACGGTGATGAAGTCCCGCCTGCGCCGGGCGCAGGAAATGCCGCGTAGCACCATAGATGGGGTGCGGCGCTATAAGGTTCTGTTCATCCGTGAGACCTATCGCCAGCTGTGGTCCACCACGATCCTCAGCTATCTGGAGACTTTCCCAAAGGCCCTGGGCAAATGGTCCGGCGGGCGCGGGGATCCCGTGACCCATGTGATCCATTTCGAGGATGATTTTGGCCCCATCGAGTTTGTGGCCGAGTTCATGGCCTTTGGCGACGATATCATCGCATCAATGCGGGGGGTGCAAACCACGGACATCGTGCTGAACGAGGGCGATACCATGCCTGTCGATATCATGACGGTGGGTATTGGCCGGATCGATCGCTGGCCCGGACGGTCACATTTTGCGGGCCTGCCGCGCCAATTGCAGAGCTATGGCCAGGTGGTCGGCGATATGAACGCGCCGGACGAGGACAACTGGACTTTCAAGGTGTTCCATAACGAGGACGAGCGGACGCGCATGGCCGATCTGCTGATGTCCGAGGGGGCAGAAGGCGCGCGCCGGATCCGCATCAGCTTCAGCAATCAGCCGGGCTATGGATCGCCCGGCTGCGAGAACCTGCAAAACCTCAGCGCGGATTACTACCCGCGCCAGATCGCGCTGATGCAGCTGTCCGGGCGCGGCGACATGGTCGAGCGGATGGTGCGCAACAAAGTCACTTTCATGCGGGTCGGCGAGCCTGTGTTCAGGCGGGAGTTCAATCCGCGCATCCATATCTCGGACGGCCCTCTGGCCTATAATCCGCAGATGCCGCTGCTGATCGGGCTCGATCAGGGCTTCAAGGGGGCGGCGGTGATAGCCCAACTGGTCGGGTTCTATCGTTGGCGCATCCTCGCTGAGCTGCACTTTCCAGAGGAGCGGCTGTTTGCGCACACCTTTGGCCAGCGTTTGGCCGATCGGATCGAGGAGCGGTTTCCAGGGGCGCGGATCGAGGCGGGCTGGGGCGACATGGCAGGCGAGCATGGTGCGAGCCAAGCGGCGGATGAAAACGCCACATGGAACCTCATGGTGAGCCGGGCGGCGGGCTTCACGATCCGCCCGCAGGTGATCGGCACAAACCGCATCCAGCCGCGTCTGGAGGCCGTGCGCGCCGGGCTGGAGGCACCTCTGGAAGCCGGGGAGCCCGGTCTGATCATTGATGGGGATGCCTGCCCGTTCCTGAAGCGTGGATTTCAGGCGCGATATGTCTGGACTGATGAGATCAATGCCAATGGCGACAAGCGCAAGGTGCCGAACAAGAAATTCACCGAGGCCAACGTGATGGACGCGTTGCAATACCTGATGCTGAGCCAGCATCGCGGCGATGGTGTGAGCCCTTATGCGGCGCGCATGGATGACAAGCGGCAAGGCCGAAATGATGGGCCCGCGCGCGGTGCCATGGGCCACAATGGCGGCCCCCGGATGCCCGTGCATCGCGGCGGACTTGAGACACGACACGACCCCCTGAACCCTTATGGAGACTGAAGAAAATGGAAAATAAACTGACTATCGAGAAGATTGAAGGCTTGATCGAGAAGGAAGATTACCTGACCCATGCCACGCTGACGATCTGCGTGCTGACGCTGAGCCACGGCGCAATGGTGACCGGCGAAACCAACGTCATCGATCCGGCAAACTATGACGCGCTGATCGCAAAGCAAATCTCCCGCCGCAAAGCTGTCGACAAGATCTGGCAGTTGGAAGGCTACGCGATGAAGCGCGATCTCCTCGCCGTGAACGACTAGATCGTCCCGCTTGCGCTTGCGGAGCAACTCCAAGTTAGCCGGAATATTCGGCCAAAAACACCAAGCGATCACAGATTGAACCCGAAAGGACCAAACCCATGACGATCCCATCAGAAACGCCCAGCGATGCGGGCAAAGCGCCGGCCACCGCCGCGAAGACGCCCGCGCAGAAACCGGCCAAGGCGAAAAAGGCCCGCGCGAAAAAGCGCACCCTCACTGCCGCGCGCAAGGCGGAGCTGGCGGCGCGCATATCCCATTGGCCGCGCGGCAGCCTGACCGACCTTGCGGACCAGCTGAAACTTGAGGAAGGGCTGACATTCCGCCACACCAGCGAGGACCGCACCTATGCCAAAATTGCGGGCATCGAGGCGGGGGCGCGTGGCAATGAGGCTGATGCGCTGATCAACTGGGCCAATGCGGCCCGGCGCACCGCGCAGCGGGCGCGCTGATCCATGATCACGCTTGCCCCCTTTGACAATCTTGGCGCCATGGCTGTGCTGTCGCGTCTTGATCCAAGCGATCTGATCGAGGCGCATCTGGTGCGCGGTGTCCATGCCGATCATCTGACCCTGTTTGCGGATTGGCGCGGGATGCAGGCCCAAGCGGTGCTGTCGTTGGTGCTGAAGGATGATCGCAGGGGGGGCAAGCCCTTTGCCGTGCTGGCCCTGAGCAATACCGGACAGGCGGGGGTCGCGCAGGCGGCCCTTCTGGCCCGTGATCATGCGGCTCATTGGCGGGCGCTGGCCACTGCCGCGCTGATGATCCGGGCAGGCCTGCCGGAGTATTGCGCCGAGTGGGGCATCTACCGCATCGAGGCGCGGTGCTGGGCGGGTCATCCCAGCGCCGCCCGCTTCCTGACCCATTGCGGCTTTGCCCCCGAGACCGACATGCCCGGTTTCGGGCCGGACGGGACCGCCATTTTTCGACAATTCGCCTGGATAACCCCACCCCTAGAAGGATCCTGATCATGTGTAGTTTGTTTTCCCGACCCAAGGTGCCAACCGCTGCCGCGCCAATCATCGCCTCGCCGGGCAATGCCGAGAGCTCGCGGCAGGCCGATATGGAGGCCCGGTTGCGGCGCCGCCGGGCAGGTGCTGCGGCCAACGTGTTGACCAGTGCGCGCGGCATTCCGTCCACACCCCAGCTGGGGGCTGTGGCATGAAACACGTAAGCATTTCACAAAACCATCCGGCGGCGGCAGAAGCTATCCAGCGCTGGGACGAGCTGCGCCGCGAGCGGATCCCGTTCGAGGCCGATTGGCGCGATATCTCCAACCTGATCCGGCCCCAGCGGCGCGGGATGGGACTGGACGATCATACCAGTGCGGATGTGGAAAAGCCGTTGAGCAGCGCGCCCATTCTGGCCCATGGCAATTTCGCCGCCGGGATCTATTCCGGCATTACCAACCCGGCCACGCGCTGGGGCGGGCTCACCACATCAGACGACGATCTGAACCGCTGGCCCCCATTTGCCGAGTGGCTGGATCGCCAGACGGCCAAGGTGCATCGCAGCTTCAGCCCGTCGATGAGCAGTTTCTACCCGGCCAGCTATCAGGCCTATGCGGATCTGTCGGCGTTCGGCAATGCTGCGGGCTATGACATGCTGGACAGTGCGCAGCGGCGGTTCGTTGATGTGACGCTGAACCTGAACGAAGTGGCTGTCGCTATCGACTTTCATGGCCGGGTCAACGAGGTTGTGCGCAAGTTCCGCCTGACCGGGCGGCAAGCCGTGCGCGAGTTCGGCGAGGAGGCGCTGCCCGAAGTGGTGCGCAAGGCGGCAGACCTGGGCGACGGTCACAAGTTCACGTTTTTCCAGCACGTTTTGCCCAATGACGGCTTTGTGCGCGGCAATCTTGGCCTGCGCGGCAAGGCGTGGCTGTCGCTGCATGTGTGTGAGGATGACCGATGCCTGTTGCGGCAGAAGGGCTATGATGAAATGCCGTTCTACTATCCGCGCTGGGATGTGGATAGTGGCTACACCTATGGCACCGGTCCGGGCTTTTCGGCGCTTCCGGCGGCGCGCATCAACCAGCGGATGGAAGATGCGACGATCCGTGCGGCGCAGTTTGCCGCCGATCCGGTGCGCCTTCTGCCCGATCGTAATGTTGTGCCGCTCAATGGTGTATGGCGGCCGGGCGGGTCGATCTACGGCGCTGTCGGCGTTCAGGGCCAGCGCCTTGTGCAGCAGCAGGATCCGCCGCGCAGCATCGGTCTGACCATTGAGGAGAAGCGCTCCAAGGTCGAGGAGATCAAGGAGGCGTTTTATTATTCGGTGATGTCGTTGCAGGGCCGCACGGGCCTCAGTGATGCGGAAAACCGGGTGCTGGAAGAGGCGCGTTTGCGCAACTGGGCGCCCCATGCGGACCGCGTCATGGAGGAATATGCCGCGCGCAAGTTCGAGCGGCGCTATCAGATGCTGTTCCGGGCGGGCCAGATCGATCCGGTGCCCGAGGGCACGCCGTCTGATGCCAAGCTGCAAATCCGCTATACCTCGGCGGCGGCGATGGCCCTGCGGGCGTCCGAGGCGCAGGCGGTACGGCAATATGTCAGCGATCTTCTGCCCCTGATGCAGGTCAAGCCCGAGCTGCGCCACAGCCTGAGCGCGCGCGACTATGCCGAGGTTCTGCACGAGGCCAGCCCGACCCTGCCCCAGCGTATTCTGGTCAGCCGGGAAGATGCCGAGGCGGCGGCGCAGGCCGAGCAACAGCAAGCGCAGATGGCGCAGATGGCGGAAATGGCCAAGACCGGCGGCGCAGGTGTGCGCGACATGGCGCAAGCGGCAGTTGCCGGGCAGGATGGGGGTGACGCGTGAGTAACATAATCGACCTGACAAAATTCAGGGATGGGCCTGCGGATTACATCGATCATCGGGCTATCGAAGATATCTGCGCCGTATTGCAAGAGGAAATCGGGGCCATCGTCATTGGATCAAAGCGCATCTACGGCGAAATCGACCATCTGGCCTATGAGCTGAATGCGCACCTGAACGCCATTCGGCGCGCCATGGCTGTTGTGGTCGAGATGGATGGAGCGGGTGCATGATCTGGAACCCATTGCATATCCTTTCCGGCCTTTTCGGGGGGTATGGTGCGGATCCGCACGCGCCGCATCCCGACATCGAGCAGGACCGGGCGGCGGCGGCGCGCGACAGTGCGCATGATCTGGGCAAGCGGTGGAGCCAAGCCATGCAGCGCAGCCCGGACCTGCGCGGCGATCTGATCCGGTTGGGCGGCCTCTTCGTGCCGCCCCCGGTGCAAAATATCGACGGGTATCCCGAGCCCGTCACGCAAGATCCCTACCAGTGCGGCCGCGAGGCGGGCCGCAGAGAACTGGCCATCCAGCTGCTTGCGGCGGGCAGCCTCACGATCGAAGACCTTAACCAAATGATGGAGGATGACGATGTTCATCGCTGATATGTTTTTGAAGACCGCTTTACGCGCGCCTGAAGGTGAGGGTGATGTCGGGGGCAGTGACACGATAGCGGGCGGGGATGACACGCTGGCCGCTGATGGAAATGACACGCTGGCCGCTGATGGAAATGACACGCTGGCCGCTGACGACCCTGCGCCCGTCGCCAAGTGGTGGGAGGATAAGCGTTATGACGACGTGACGCAGGCCCAGCTGAAGGCGCTGGGGCTGACTGTCGATGATCCTCTCGACGTGATCAACAGCTTCGCCAAGATGGAGCGGTCAGCCAAGGTTAAGCTTGGCAAAGGTGTTGATCAGCTGCTGGAAAAGCCCGGCGAGGGACAGGATGCTGGCACATGGCTGCGCCAGCATGGCGAGATGTTCGGTATTCCGGAAACGCCTGAAAAATATGAGGTGAAGCCGCCTGAAAGCTGGCCCAAGGATCAGGCATGGGATACGGAATTCGAGACGACCGCACGGCAGATGGCCCATGAGGCCGGTATCTCCGGCGCTGCCTTGCAGAAGTTCACGGATCTGTATGCAGGCAAGGTGGCGGGGCTTCTCGGCACGGCAGAGGCTGATTTTCAGGCGGCGAACGAGACCATGCAGGCCGATTTGCAAAAGGACTGGGGGGCCGAATACAACGCCAAGATCGCTCGGGTGCAACAGATCAGCGGGGTCCTGGCTGAAAGGGCGGGGCTCGACAGTGAAGCCATGGAGGGCCTTTCGGCAGCGCTGAAACCGAAGATCGGCGATGCCAACATCATTCGGTTGTTCGATGCGGTGGCCGAGCTGGGTGGCGATGACATGGCGGCGGGGCTGATGGGCGGCGGCGGTGGCATTGGCACCACACCTGCCGATGCGCGTGCGCAGCTGGAGGCGATGAAGTCACCCGAGAGCGAGTATAGCAAAGCACAGGTGCGGGCGCGCGAGACGGGTGATCGCGCACAATTCAACGAGCTTCACAAGTCATATCTGCGCCTTTCCAAGATCGCCGCGTCCTGATCGGAGCATCGGATCGTTGCCCTAAATCTGCCCCGTGCGCACAATGCACGGGGCAGATTGTGTGTTTATGCTTGACATGCGCCGGTTAATCTCGGATCAAATGATCCCTGACGGGTGACCCTTCGCTTGAGGGTCCGTCTGATCCGGGTAAGTCCCGGCGGCCGAGATCCCCGAATGGATCAGGTGCGGGTCCGGCAACAGTCGGGCGACCCCTCCGAAAATCACAAACACTTTGTAATTTTTCGCAGGAGGGGCACCAATGTCCTTTGATCGTCTGGTGGAAGCCCACCACAAACTGACCTACAGCAACAGCGTCGCCATGGTGGCCCAGCAGATGCGCAATCCTTTGCGCGCGGCGGTGACTACCAAGCCGTGCACGGGCGAAGCGCACGCGGCCTCCGATCTTCTCGGCACGGGTGAATATGTCATTGGCGAGGATCGCACCCGCCGTAACACCGAAAACCCGCTGCAACGCTCGCGCCGCTGGCTGGTGCGCCCGCAGGAAATCAAGAGCGGGCAATATATCGACGAAGAAGACAAGTTCGATATGGCAATGGATCCCACATCCGATCTGCTGCGGGCGCATACCGTCATGGTCGAGCGCGGCGTTGCCGACACCATTCTCGGCATTCGTCCCTCGGGCGGCACATTTGAGGTGACCGAAAGCGGCGTTCTTGGCCGGGCCGTGTCGGGCAAGCGCAAAGAAACCACGTCTGACCTTCCGGCGGCGCAATATGAGCCTGCGGCCAGCACGGGCCTGACGCTGGCCAAGCTGCGCGCGGTGAAGAAAAAGCTTCGCAAGGCGGAGTTCGGCATGGAAACGGATGATCCCTTCTATGCGGCGATCACACCCGAGCAGGAAGATGACCTTCTTGCCATCGTGGTTGCCACAGGAGCAAGCCTGAATGCGTTCAGCATCGAGCAGTTGCGCAGTGGCAAGCCCACCTCGCTGATGGGGTTCGAGTGGATCATGACCAACCGCCTGCCGGTCGATAGTTCAGGCAACCGCCTGATCCCCGTCTGGGCCAAGTCCAACATTGTTCTGGGCGTCTGGAAAGATGTCTATGGCAAGATGTGGAATGATGGCTCCGCCGAGGAAGCGCCGGTCATCAAAGTGGGTGCGCGCGTCGATTGCGTGCGCGTGCAGGACGAGGGCGTGCGCGTCATTCGCTGCGTCGAAAGCTGATCTTGCTGGCCGGTTTGATCCCGGCCTGCACCCCTTTCCCGAAGCTTAAAGGAGGGCTCAAAAATGCCCGTAGTCAACAAGAAGTCAAATCTGATCCACGATTACCTCGATGACAGCTCCGCGCAGCCGGATCCCGCCCTCGCGCGGGGCCGCTACATCGCTGCAACAGGCACTGTCGCCAATGCGTCGGATGACAGCAACGCCTCGATGTTTCATCTTGCGGATATCCCCGCCGATGCGATCCTGCACGAGGACACGTTCTTCGATGTGCAGGCATGGGGGTTCGCGCAAGTCGTGATCGGCACCAAGGGCGATACCGACGCTCTGCTCGATGTGGCCAAGTCCGCTGCCAACATGCGGAACCCCATCGCCCAGGGCGATGCCAATCACGGCCTGCGGCTGTGGGAAGTCCTGGGCCTTGCGGCCAGCCCGGGCGGCAATATCGCGCTCTATGCCCATGCAGAGGCAAATGCGACGGGTGCTGGTAGTATGCCGTTTCGCATCGCGTATCTCTACCACTGATACGCCTCCGCGCGGGGGCCGCATCCGGCCCCCGCCATCCCCCACCGGAGGCCAATTATGACGCCTGATCCTATTGCCACAAGCACGATAGCGCAGCGGGCTTTTGCTGCGATGGAGTTGGCGCCGATCAGCTCTTACGGAGATGAGAGCGATCAGGCGCGCGCGGCGCGGGAGCATTATCCCGCCGCCCTGGATGAGGTGCTGGAGCATTACGACTGGAGTTTTGCGCGGCAGATTTTCCGCCTGCCGATGGTCGCGCCCGCACCCGGCGAGGTGATCGATCCAGTTCTGCGCCATGCCTTCCGGCTTCCGGGCGATCTTCTGGCCCTGCGCCATGTGTACGGCGGAGACAAGGCCGCCTGGCGGATCGATGGTGATCTGCTGCGCTCGGCGCTGCAAGCCCAGCCGGTGATCCGCGCCACGATGCGCCCACTGCGCGAGGCTGATATGCCCGCGCTGTTCCGGGCGGCTGTCGCGCTTCAGCTTGCGGTCACGCTGTCGGCACGTTTTGTCACAACCCGGACCAAGCGGGTCGATCTCAAGGCCGATCTGGCCGATGCAATCTATGCGGCCAAGGAGCATGATGCGCACACCGCCAGCGCGGCGCGGATGGACGGCCTGCCAGAGCAGCCGGACTGGGCGCGTGAGGCGATCCTGTGACCCAGACGCGCCCGGTCCAGAATGCGTTTTCCAGCGGCGAGATAGATCCGGCGCTTCAGTCTCGCAACGATTTTCAGCGTTTTCAGACAGGGCTGGCTCAGTGCAGGGGTTTCGTGCCGATGCGGCAGGGCGGGTTTACCCGCGCGCCCGGTACGATCTGGCGCGGCACCACCCGCAACAACCTGCCTGCCCGACGCATCCCGTTTCAGTTTGCGGTCAACGACAGTGTCGGGCTGGAATTCACTAATGGCATGATGCGCGTCTGGCGCTATGGCGCCCTGGTGGATGCGGCGGATGGCGGTATCTATGAATTGGCGACGCCTTACACCGAGGCCGATCTGCCCAATCTCGATTATGTGCAGCAAGGAGATGCAATCTACATGGTCGACGGGCGCCAGCCGATGCAGGTGCTCAGGCGGTCTGCCTTGAACCAGTGGGCCATCGGCCCTGCTGATCTGCCCAGCGGGCCGTTCCGCCCTCAGAACCTGACGGAAAACGTCACGATCCAATGCTCGGAGGTTTCGGGCAGCTTGATTGCGTGGCAGCCGAACGAAACACTGACTGTAACGGATATGCGGAAAAACGGCGCGCGTGTTTATCGGCTGACCGGAGCGACCATGAACGACGAGGCCGTGACCGAGGTGAGCAGCGATGTCACGCCGCCCACGCACAGCTCGGGTGCAGTCTCGATCACTTACACCAGAACAGTTCCTGTGGATGTTACAAATACCTTCGTTCTCACATGGACCTATCTTTTCAGCACGCCGTCTGAAGGCACAATCGATCTGTCCGGGGCGGGCAATCCGTTTCGAAGCGATCATGTCGGTACGCTGTTTCGGTTCGAACCCACGGATTTTGGCAGTATTCCGATCTGGGTCGGCAATGCCGCTGCCAGCGTCGACGATCTCGTGCGGTATGACGGCAAAATATATCGGCTGACTGCGGGTGACAATACAGGCGTAAACCCGCCCATCCACGCGGGCGGGTCGGTCAGAACGGATGCGTCGAAGCCCACGGAATATGCGTTCGTTTCCGATGAGGTCGGTATCGTTCGCATTACGTCGGTGACCAACGGCAACACGGCTGAGGGGGTTGTGCTCAAGACCATTCCGCAACCGTGCATCAATGAGCCGACATATCGCTGGTCCGAGGGGGCTTGGTCCGAAAGTCATGGCTATCCAAAGGCGTTGGCCTCCTACCGGCAGCGCATGTATGCGGCAAATTCTCTCGGTGGCCCGCGCACATTATGGGCATCGGCTATAGGTCTGTTCACGGATTTTGAGCCAAGTGTCGAGGCGGATGGATCTTTCGCCTATACGATCGAGGGCGAGGGCTCGCGCAATGAGATCGTATGGTTGCGCGCAGGGCAGCGCGGCATTTACATTGGCGCTCTTGGGGAGGTCTATCTCGGGTTTTCCGCCGCGGCAGGCGAGGCAATAGGGCCGACAACATTCGATATCGAGATGGTGTCAAATGACGGCGTAGCCTCCACTCCGCCTGTCATCCCCTTCGGCTTTCCGATTTACATCACGCGTGACGGAACGCGCGTCAACGAAATACGCTACAGCTTCGAGACGGATGGCAGCAAGCCGGTTGAGCTGACCCTGCCCTCGCGCCATTTAGGTGTCTCCCCCTTTCAGCAAATTCAATGGCAGTCCGCGCCTGATCGCCATTTCTGGATGTTCCGCGCCGATGGTGTGGGCATCTGCGGTGTGTACGACCCTGATCAGGATGTTCTTGGATGGGCGCCCTACCCGGTGGCAGACGGTATCATCGAGGGCATCGATGTGACGTCAAGCCAGGACGGTGCTTACGATATTGTCACTTTTATCGTGCGGCGCGTGATCGCCGGGCAGACTGTGCGCTATGTCGAAGAGCAGGCCATCAACCTCGCGGTGTCTCTGGCCGGGGTCGATCCCGCCGGTTTCATTCACGGCTTTGCCTCGACCCTGATCGCCCGCGAGACGGCCACCGATACATTCAGCCTGCCACATCTGGCGGGGAAAGCCAACGTCTGGGCGCTGACCGAGCAGGGCCATTTTGGCCCGTTCACCGTAGCGTCTGACGGGGCGCTGGTGTTGCCTGCGCCGGTTCTGCGCGGCGTGATCGGCCTGCGCGATAACAGCCATTTTGCCGAAACGCTCAATCTGGATGCAGCCGGCCAGAATGGCGATACGCGCGGGCGGCTGCGCCGCCTGGAGGCGGGCAGCGGCGTCGAGGTGTATCAGGCGGCTGGCGGGTATGTGCGCGTGATCGAAAAGCACTTTGGGCAGGATGATCTAACCCATTCGGCAGAGCGGATCGTGCCGGATCAGATCACGGAAGGCGCGCTGCGTCTGATCAGCGGAACGGGGCGCATCAACGTAACGAGCGGCTATTGCGACCAGGTGCGCCTGCGGTTCGAGCCGGAGGGCATCGCCCCGATGACCATGACTGCCATCATCCCCAACATCAAGGAGGCGGGTCCGTAATGTGCGAAATCGTCACAGCCACCCTCGCCACCCTGTTCGCAGGTGGCACGGCTGCCGGAGCCACGGCGGGCGCTGCCACGGCAGCTGGCGGGGGTCTTGCCGGTACGTTGTCGACCCTCGGCACGCTCGTTTCTGTTGGCGGGGCGCTGGCTCAGGGCATTTCCGCTAAACGGGCAGGCGCGGCTCAGGCGCAGGCCATCGAGACGCAGCGCAAGCAGGAGGCCATGCTCAATTCGGTGGAGGATCAGCGCACGCGCGCTCAGTTCGCCTCCCAGATCCGCCAGCAATCGGCGCAGATTGCCGAGCGCGGCTTTTCGCTGGACAGCCCGACGGCAATATTTCTCGGGCAGAATGCGGCCAAGGAGCTGGCCTTTGCCTCGCAATCTGTGCGGCAGACCGGTGCGGCGCGGTCAAGCGAGCTGAGCAACGCGGCGCGCGCCGGTCGCGCACGCGGCATGCAGGGATTGCTCAAAGGCGGCTTCTCCGCCGCTGGTCGCCTCCTGAACGCCGTCCCTGATGCTTGGCCGGAGCTTTTGTCATGACGCTGATCATGCCCCGCGCCGGAACCAATCCGGGCCGCGCCGCGCAGGCGGGCGAAGTGGTGATGAACGAGACCGGCGGCGCGGTTTCGGATATCGGCCAGGTCCTTGGGGATATCGGCACCACGTTGCGAAATGATCATCTCGACCGGCAGTTCAAGCGCAATCAGGTGGATCTGACCCGAGATTTGAACGACCTGCGTCTTGAGATTGAAGGCATTGGCGATCCTGACAGCGCCGAGGCGCGGTGGGCGTCGGGTGTGCAGGGCCTGAAAAACGCTTATGCCGCGCCGGATGAGGCGGGCGGGCTGCGGGTGGCGCAGCGCAATATGGAGCGGTTCGATCTGGCCTTTGATGAGATGGCCAATGCCCATGCCTACAAGTTGGGCGCGCGCAATCTTGATCTGCGCATGGCGCAGCATGAGGCGACATTCATCAACTACACCAACGAGGCGGTGCGCGCGGCGCCCGGATCGGACGCGCAGACGCGCGATGTGCTGATCGCGCAGGGTGATCAGCAGATCGACAGCATGGAAGCGGCGGGCGTCATAGATGCGGCGGATGCAGCAGAAAAACGCATCCGGCTGCGCAACGAGATCACCGAGGTGGCAGCCGAAGATCTGCTGGTCACGGATCCAGCGCTTTTCCTTGCGGTGCATGAAGATCAGTATCCAGACATGCCGCCGGACACGCGCCTCAAGTTTGTAGGCGTGGCGCAGAACGCAATCGAGGATGCGGCGCAGCTCGCGATCAAGCAGGACGAAAAGGCCCTGAAGGATCAGGTCAGCGCTGCCAGCTCCAACCTGTCGCGCATCGCTAGCCTGAACGATACAAAGCGGCTTTCGGCGCAAGACAGAGCCTTTTTGGAGGATCCCGATATTCTGGCGCTGGCCGAGGCTGACGCCGATCTGGCGCTGGATCGAAGCAAGGCCCTGGCGCGCGTATCGCTTGATGAGGAAAAAACCCTTTTCCGGGCAATGTCTCCACGTGAGCTGCGCGTCGCCATCGCGAATGAACGCGCCAGCGAGGTGGCGCATCCGTTTCAGGAAGAGAGGCTTGCGGTGCTGGAAGATTTTCTGGCAACCGCAGAGCAGAAGATTGCCGAAAACGCCATTGGCCATCTGGAAACCTCGGGGTTCGTGCCTGCGGACCTGCCTCTGGATCAAGGCCCGGCCGCTTTCGAGGCGGGGCTATCGCGGCGGGTTCGAGATGCGCAGTGGATGCAGGATGAGGGCTTCACCGAGGAGTTTGTGATTTTCAAGCCCGCGGAGTCCCGGGCGCTCAAGGCGCAGCTCGATGTTTCCGCCGACCCCGAGCAGCGGCTGACCCTCGTGTCCGGCATGGCGCGCGTGCTGGGCCGCGAGGCACAGGGGGTGATCGAGGAGGCCACGGGCGACCGCGTGATCGCACATGCGGCCACGCTGACGAATTATGGCGCACGCCCGGATGTGGTGGCGCAAATCCTGAGAGGGCAAAAACTGCTGGCTGATGGCGCAGCTACGCGGCCAGCGCGCGCCGATTTGCGCGATCAATTCTCACTTCTGACGGGTGATCAGTTCAGCGACCAGCCGGAGTTTCTGGCGCGGCTTCTGGATAGCACCGAGGCGATCTATGCGGATCTGAACCCAAACGGTGACAGCACTTCTCTTGATGCAGGCAAAATGCGGCAGGCGATCAACCGCGCCCTTGGCGGCGATGGCGCGGGCGGTGGCGGCATGGCCAGAGTCGACCCGGAGGGTCTGTTTAACGGATATGACATCATCCTGCCGCCGGGGCTGTCGGCGCCGACCGTCGAGCAGGCCATCGCTGCGGCCTCCGAGGAGCTGTTGCCGCGCGCCGTGTTCGATCATTCGCAGGGCGGCTGGGCGCCAACCCCGGACGCGGAAGATTTTTCGCGGTTTCAGCAGGCGTCGGTAGATGATCGGGGCCAGTCCAATTCGGCGCGTCCTGTGCTGGGCGATCATAAAAGCGTTGCGTTCGGCAATATGCAGATCCAGCCGTGGTGGCCCGATGGCCAGCCTGCGGATCGATATGTGCTGATGCGCATGACCGCCAGCGGGCCTGTTGCTGTGCTGAACGATCAGGGCGATGTGTTCTATTTCAGCCTGCGCAAATTTGTTGGCGGGGGACGGCCATGAGCGATCTGACGCTGCCCCGCGAAGAGGACACAGGCCCGCGCCGAGACCCCACGCTGAACCAGCCCGCCGGGGCGGGAGCCGTGGCGGCGGTCCCTGCCGTGATCCCGGCGCCCGCGCAAGAGGTGATGGAGGATCCGCAGGCCGCAGATATTGCGCCAGATCCCATGGCCGATGATGCGAACGACCTCGCTTCTGAAATTGCACCTAGTGAACCAAGGCCAGAGCCGCTGGCGAAAAATAACGGCCCGTATGCCATTCAGCCGCCTGCCACCAATATAAACGGATTTTCGGCCCTGGACGATCTGCCGTCCTTTTCCGAACGTTATGCCGCCGCGTGGCTGCAAAGGACGGTTGAAACGGATATGTGGGGGTATTCTGCCAAGGTCGAGCGTGAGCTGACCGAGCAGCTGCTGGACGCCCTGCCGGATGAGGCGCGCGGCCGCCTGCAATCGGAGTTCGCTCAGATCGAGGCCGAAGGCAGCATCTACCGGCCTGCGGAGCCACGCAAGCGGGCTGCGATTTTCCGGGAGATGAAACAGGTCGATCCCGAGGGGCGCATGCGCGCGGTGGCCGCACCCGTCACTGAGCGCGAATTTGAGCGCGAAGTGCTGGACCGCCGCCGCGCGGCTTATGACGAGGGGGTGTCTGTTCTGGAGGTGAATGGCGGCGGTTTTGCAGGCTTCCTCGGCGGGCTCGCTCGTGACATGGCCGATCCGATCAATCTTGCCATCGCCCCTATCGGTCTTCAAGGTAGCGTCGCGCGCGTGATTGCGGCCGAGACAGTCCTGGGCGGCGTTGCCGCCGCCGCCAGCCTGCCCCGCGAGTTTCGGGTTGCGGACGAGCTGGACCTTGCGCGGCCCAATGTGGCGGGCCGCATCACCACCGAAGCTCTGGCCAGCGGCGCTCTGGCCGGTGTGTTTACCGGCGTCGTGCGCGGAGCGGCTGCCTATAAGCAGCGCCGCGCGGCCTCGCAATATGGCAAGCCCGAGGGCGTGACCGAGGCGCAGCATGAGCAGGCCGTGGCGGATGCCACGCAGCGGTTGCAAGACGATCTGCCGGAGCGGACGCCGCGCGCCGCCGCAGCGGCAGAGCGGACGTTCTCGGATGTTGCCGAGGCCGGGCGGGGTTTTACCACCGTGATCGGCCCGGATGGCAAGGCCCTGCGCCGCGTGGGCACGCGAGCATGGCGCAACAACAATCCGGGCAATATCGAATTTGGCGAGTTCGCCCGCTCGCGCGGGGCCATCGGCACGGATGGCAGGTTTGCCGTTTTTCCAACGTATGAGATTGGCCGCCGAGCAAAGGCATCGCTGCTGTGGGAGACCAGCAGCTACCGTGACCGGACGATTGCCAGCGCGATCAACCGCTATGCGCCGCCCTTCGAGAACAACACAAATGCCTATACCGCCGCGATCACTCAGGCCCTCGGGGTGTCGGCCAATACGCGCATGTCATCGCTGAACCTGCGCCAAAGGGACGTGATGCTGGACACGATGGAGCGCGTCGAGGGCTTCCGGCCCGGCACGGAAAACGGCGTGCGTATGCCGATGCCCACGCGGCAATCTGTCTCCAGCACGCCTGCGGCGGAGTTTACCGGATACAGGACCAGCCGGGGCTTCACGTCTGCTGGTCAGGTGCGCACCTCGGCGGGCACGCGCATCGATGTGGAGTACCAAGTGGTGGATGCCAGCACATTGGTGCGCGCCACGGGTGATTTGCAGCCACGCGATCGCAGCCAGACCAACAGCGATGCGTGGATATCGCAGACCGCCGCCGAGCTGGACCCGGCGCTTTTGATGCCGACGCCGACCGCTGATCGGGGCGCGCCGCTTGTGGGGCCAGACAATGTGATTGAAAGCGGCAATGGGCGCGTGGCCGCGATCACCCGCGCCGCCACGCGGCACCCCGACAGGTTCGATGCCTACCGCCAGCAGATTGTGGATGCGGGCTTTGACATCCCCGACGATGTGGCCACGCCGGTTCTGGTCGGGCGGCGCACGTCCGATCTGACCCCGGAGCAGCGCCGGGAATTTGTCATCGAAGGGCAAGACAGTGGCGTGGCGCGGATGACGCCGGTGGAGCGGTCGCGCGCCGAGGCGGCCGGGCTGAACACGGATACGCTGGCGCGGCTCGATCCGTCCAAGCCGCTGACCGATGCGGCTAATACAGATTTTGCGCGCGCGGCCCTTGCCCGCCTGCCGCGCAGTGAGCGCAATGCGTTCGTCACGCCCGAGGGCCGGTTGAATGCGGACGGGCGCGCGGCGCTGGAGCGCGCGCTATTTGCTCGTGCGTTCAACGATCCTGCGCTGTTGCGGCAATTCACCGAAGGCGATGCGGCGGAGCTGAAATCGCTCCTTGATGCGCTGTTCGATGCCAGCCCGGCGTGGGCCCGGCTTGCCGCCGATATTGCCGACGGCACGGTCAAGCCCGAGTTCGACATTACCGGGCATGTTCTGGAGGCCATGCGCCTGATTGCGGCCAGCCGTGCGCAGGCGGGCGCAGAGGGGCGCAAGATCGCCTCGGTGCTGGTTGAGCTGCTGGATGATGTGGACCTTCTGGACGGGGCCGTGTCGCCCCTCACACGGGCGCTGGTGGGCCGCTTCTGGTCCAATGGCAGGGCGGCGGCGCAAAAGGACATTGCGCAGTTTCTGACGCGCTATGCGGATGAGGCGCGCCGCGTGGGGCGCAGCGATGCGGGGTTGTTCGGTGACGGGCCCGATGCGCTGGACGCGTTGCGCGCCATTGATCCGGGCACGTTTGACGATATCGCAGAGATCGGCGCGGCGCGCGGAATGACCCAAGCCCCGCGTGCGGATGCGTCCGAGACGATCCCCGAGGGCATCTATGCGGACGGTGCGGCCTCAGCTGAGGCGGTGCAGGCGGATGCGCTGGCGCTGGCGGATCTGCGGTCGTCGATTGATGCGCCCCGCCAGGATGCTGCCGCGCGCGATGCCGGTGCTGACAACATCGAGGCGCTACAGCAGGCGGTGGATGTCCAGCGCGGCGAGATGGGCCAAACCCGCGCCGAGGCGCTGGCCGATGGCGATTTCGACATGCCGATCGGGAATGGCCAGACTATCCGCGCCAGCGAGTTGCTGGACGATCTGGAGGACGATCAGGTGCTGGATACCGTGATCAGCACCTGCGCCGCGCGGGGGGCTGCGTGATGTTAGAATATCCAGTGCAGAGCACCCCAGTATATGGGCCAGATCACCCCAAGAAACATGTTGATCGGGATGATCACCAGCCAGTTCCATGCGTTGAAATCGGCGGCATCCATTGCCGTCAGATAAGCAAAGGTTGCAAAACTGCCAATCTTGTAAACCAAGAAAAGCGCAAATCCAGCGCCTTCGCTCTTATCCATCGCAATCTATCCTTCGTGCGGTTTTTCATAAATTTGGCGAACGTCGTCTTCGTGCTGCTGAATGATCTCGGTGATCGTGCTCAGACGTTTCTTCAGGTCAGCGACCGTTTCGTCATCGCCCTCAGCGAAGCTGTGTTCCAGCCGTGCGATGATTTCAGCGTTCATGGACCGACCGTGGTCGGTGGCAGAAGCCTTGATCTTGTCGCGCATACCTTCGGGCAATCGAAGCATAAAGCGGTCGCTGTCACGCGACGTTGGTATCGTCATCTTCTCACTCCGCTGGCACCCCTGCCACAGTGGCATAACTTTTCCATTGACGCCATACTGCCACGGTGGCATATATTAATACGCCACCGTGGCATAAATCAAAATGGAGAACCCTATGAAATTCGTCAGAACAATGGTGCGTCTGCCAGAGGAAATAAACGACTGGCTGAAAGCGCAGGCGCAGCAGAACTACACCTCGCGCAATGCCGAGATGATACGATCTGTGCGCGAGCGCATGGAACTGGAGCAAGCCGGAAAAAAGTGAAGGGCCGCGATGTCAGCAAACATCCCGCGACCCTTCTGAAATCCATCCATAAGATAGGAACTTCACCCATGACACTAATCCTTTTCGTCACCCCGTGCAACGGGGGTGTTTCCGCATGAGCGCCGAAATCATTCCCTTCGACTTTGAAGAACAGGCCGTGCGCATCATCATGCAAGATGATGAGCCATGGTTCATCGCGGCAGATGTCTGCCGTGTGCTGGAGCTTGGCAATACATCGCAAGCGCTCACGCGGCTGGATGAAGATGAAAAGGGTGTCACTACTAATGACACCCTTGGCGGTGCACAGCGCATGAGCATCATCAACGAGAGCGGCCTTTACGCCCTTGTTCTGACCAGCCGCAAGGAACAGGCCAAGCGGTTTCGCAAGTGGATCACCTCCGAGGTGCTGCCCGCGATCCGGCGCACGGGCCGCTATGAGCATCCCGGCATTCCGGCCAATGACACATCCGGCGACATCGCGGGCCTGCCGATCCGCGAGGCGGAGTTGTGGCTGCAAATGGTGCGCGAGGCGCGTCTGACGCGCGGCACCGGGGCCGCCGCCGCAATCTGGGGGCAATCGCCCCTGCCGCCCTTGCGCGGCAATCGCACAGTGCAGAACGATCCTGCCGAGGGGCGCGCTTGTCTGGCGCATCTTCTGGGGCAATTGGACGGTGATCTGGGATCGCTGGATGATCGCGCGTTTGGCAGTGGTGACATTGCGCTGGCCCGGCAGGGTATCCGCGTTCTGGGCGCTGGTCTGTTCGTGGCCAATTCGCCGCTGACCCTGTTCGCGGGCAGCCGCTGGGGCGGTGGTGGGCAACGCGCGGCATTGCTGACCCTGCCGGGCGCAGCGCCGGGCGGCCCGCGCACCCTGGCCGGGACCGTCGCGCGCGGCGTTCTTGTGCCGTGGGCACATATCGACGGGGGGGCAATCTGATGTTGGATCAAGCCACCTTCGACAATGCCGAAGATATCGCCGCTGCCCTGCACGAACAGGACGGTCTGGAAATGGCCCTGCTGTCTTATCTGGATGGCAAGCTGACCCTTCATGATGAGCACGTCATTCTGGCACTTATCGATGCGCAGCGGCATTGCCGCCAGCGCGCCTGCAAAGCCGCGCGCTGGATCGCGGTGCCCGACAAATTCCCATGTGGGGGGCCTGATGGATAGCCCCCGTTCCCCCATCACAGATCAGCGTGCCGCCCGGCCTCTTCAGGCGAAGCCGGGCGTGCATTCTGGGCCGGTCGCCGCATCCCCCGCAAGGGAGGCACCCAGCGGATTGCGGCGGCCGTGCCAGAGAAAGGGCCTGTAGAGATGGTCAATATCGCAGACTGCATCGATGCCGCCGTTCAGGGCGGCGCACTGGCCAAGGCCAAGGGCGCGGCGGCCAAGGATGTGCACGCGGAGCTGATGGCGCGCTATGCCAGCACGATGCCCGAGCACGTGGCGCGCGCGCGGGCCAATGCGGATCTGGCCATCGCCACCAAGAAGGCGGCTCGGTCGCGCTATCACGCTGTCGTCAACCAGTTGCAGACCATGCGCCGCATCAATGGTCTGATCGGTCAGAGTGACCGGCCCGATCTGTTCGTTCAGTCGTTGGTGGAGTTTGTCGAGGGGTCCGGCTTTACCGGCGAAAGTGTCGCCTCGCTTCAGCGGGCCTATACCAGCGAGATCAACGCCGGGCTCAATGATTTCCTGAGAGCCACGGGCGGCAAGGTCACCGGCGCCAGCCGCGACAAAGAGCTTTTGAACAGCGTGGTGCGCGAGCTGCACGGCGAGGCCACGCAAAATCCGGTGGCACGGGATCTGGCGGACGCGGTGCGCAAGCAGCAAAAGCGGATGCGCACCGAGTTTAACGCGCGCGGCGGCGATATTGGCGAGCTGGCGGATTACGGCGTGACGCATACGCATGATCCGGTGGCCATGCGCAAGGCCGGGCCGGATGGCTGGCGCACCGAAATCAAGGGCCGGCTGGACTGGTCGCGGATCATCGACCGCAATACCGGCCAGCCTTTTGCCGCGCCCGGCGCGCGTCTCAGCGCCGCCTCGGATCAGGCTGCCGATGTGATGCTGAATGATATCTACAAGAACATCACCAGCATGGGCTGGGAGACGCGCTATCCGCAGATGAGCGCGCAGGGCAAGGCGCTCTATAATCAGCGCGCCGAGGCGCGTCTGCTGCACTTCAAGAACGGGTCTGAATGGCTGGAGTATAACGCCAAATACGGCACCGGAGATCCGTTCGCGTCCGTTGTGGGCGGGCTGCACGGGATGGCGCGGGACGTGGCGCTGATGCGCGTTCTGGGGCCGAACCCCAATGCGGGGCTGGAGTTTGCCGCGCAGGTGGCCAAGAAACGGGCGCAGGAGCTTCGGGCGCAGGGCGTAAGGGTACGCAATATCGCGGGCATCAAGCGCGATATCGAACCGATAACAGACCGCGCTGTGACCCGCACCCGCGCCATGCTGGCCCATGCCGATGGCAGCGCCAACACCCCCGCCGAGGGATACGAGACGTCGGCCGCCTTTTTTGGAGCGACGCGGCAATATGTCGTGTCCACCAAGCTGGGCAGTGCGATGCTGTCATCTGTCACCGATCTGGCCACCATGGAAATGGGGGCGCAGGCCGTCGGCATGGGCGGCGGCAAAATCATGAGCCGCCATGTGGAGCTGATGGCCAAAAGTGCCACGCGCGAGACCGCCGCGCAGATGGGCTGGGTCGCGGATACGCTGGCGACAACTGGCGCTGGCGCGGCGCGGTTTCTCGGGGAGACCTATGCGCCCGAGGTGTCGCGGCGGATGGCCGATATGACGCTGCGCCTGTCGGGTCTCAATTACTGGACCGATATGGGGCGCACCGCGTTCAAGATGGAGTTCTCGGGCTTCATGGCGAGCAATGCAGCGCGCGGTTTTTCCGACATCGATGCGCCCTTGCGCAAGATATTTGAGACGCGCGGGATCACGACGGCCGACTGGGATGTGCTGCGCGATCCGGCCAGTCTTTATACCGCGCCCAATGGGGCCAAGTTCCTGTCGCCGCATTGGTTTTTGGAGCACCAGACCACGCTCCCGCGCGATCAGGCCGAGGGATTGTCCATGCGTCTTTTGATGGCGATGGAGGAGCAGCTGGAGTTCGCCATTCCATCGGCCAATCTGGCTGGTCGCGTGGCATTTCAGGGCGATACGCGACCTGGAACGTTCATCGGCGAGGTGATGCGATCTGGCATGATGTTCAAGAGTTTTGTCATGTCGCTGATGATCAATCAAATGCGGCGGTTCTGGGCGCAGCCGACCCCGATGGCCCGGCTTACCTATGCGGTAAAGCTGAATGCGTCGTTGATCGTGCTGGGCGGACTTGCAGTGCAATTGAAGGAGCTGGCCAAGGGCCGTGATCCACGCCCGATGGATGATAAAAAATTCTGGGCGGCGGCGGCCTTGCAGGGTGGCGGGCTTGGCATCTTTGGGGATTTCTTTGCCTCCAGCACCAGCCGGTTTGGGGGTGGCTTTGCGCAGACACTTGCCGGGCCAGTTGTCGGGCTGGGCGAGGATATCGGCACGCTTGTCGGCAGCAATATCAGCCGCGCTGTGCAAGGCGAGGACACGTTTGTGGGCCGGGATGCGGCAAATTTCGTGCGGTTCAACACGCCGATCCTGTCCAGCCTCTGGTATCAGCGCCGTGCCTTTGACGCGGGGGTCGCGGACCAGATGCAGATGTTTCTGGATCCCGAGGCCGAGGTGGCGTTCAAGCGCGCCGCGCGGCGCATCGAGCGCGATTTCGGCACCAGCAACTGGTGGAAACACGGCCGACTCCTGCCGGAGCGCGGCCCGAACATGAGCAATATCACAGGAGCATCGCAATGACCGTCGATACCTTCCCCGGCCGTCCGGCCTATACCATCGCAGGCACCGGGCCGTATCCGGTCAATCACGAATACACGATCGGGGCGATCAGGCCGTTTGTCATGGTGGCCGGTGCGCAGACCTATCTGGACGGCGCCGATTTCACGATCAGCCCGGCGTCCGGTCCCAGCGGCAATGTCACGCTGAGCACAGGCGCTGCGCAGACCCATGCAGGGGCGCAGCTCTATCTTGAGCGGGACACCCCTACCGAGCAGGGCTGGGTGGGCACACAGGCGCGCGAGAAGGGGCTTGAGGGGCAGCTGGACCGGCTGACGCAGGCCATTCAGGACAATGATGCGTGTCGCGGACGCAGCCTGCGCGTCCTCAGCGGTGATCTGCCGCCGCTGGTGCCGTCCGATCAAAAGACGATCTATTGGGATGCAGGTGCGGGAGCCTTCGCGGTCGGCCCGTCGATCACAGATATAGCACTAGCAGGGCCCAACGCCGCCACCGCCGCCACCGCCGCCGCCGCCGCGGCTGCAAGTGCTGCCGCCGCTGCTCTGTTCGACGGCCCAAAGTTTGACACGCTTACGCTTGCAAGTGCTTATACATCCTTCACCTCGGGTCAGCTTTTCGTTGTTTGGGCCGGGTTCAACGGTGAACCGGAGACGTTCAAATACGTTTCGGACAGCACATTGACCGCTAACGGAGCGCTGGTCCTTGCGAGCGCAATGGCGACCGGGCGGCTGATCTCGACGCGCACAACCTACGCCAATTTTGCAGAGATGGACGCAGACGCCCGCCCCCTTGCATCCGGTGTCACGCTGTCTATCCCCGGGGTGGCCGAGTACAATCGTGTCACCACTGGAGAGCATTTGACCTTGGCCAGCGGTTTCAAGGTCAAGGCGCGGATAGGCGCTGATGGTTTTGGGCCGGGCATATTCGGCATCATCGGTGATCTTTCGGTGGATGAAACCGCGAAGATGCAGGCCATGGTTGACGCTTGGGATGCCATGGACGACAAGGGCGTGATCTACATGGGCAACGCGCGCGTCCTTATCGCCGGATCAATCCTTTTGAGTAACCGTCTGGTAATGAGGGACGGCGATGGTGACATTGCGGCGGTTCAAAACAAGCCGATAATGAAATTCATCGGCGGTACGTTCGTCAAAAGAAACGCGGGTTTCATTTTCGACAAGAAGCGTGTTGCCGACGACTCAGTGCTGGACGGATACGACGCCGCGGACTTTACTTTCACAGGCACAGCGTTTGAGGGAAATTCGAGCGTTGGCGGAATGTATGCGTTCAACGCCGACAATATTATCCAAGTTGGCCTGATCGGCACTACAGGCACTCAAATGGGATTGGCTAAGTCGGCGGCAACGGTGGATATGTCGGGCGATGATTGGAGCGGGTATCTGCAATCCTATAGCCAGTCGGAAAGCTGCACGTGGGTAGGGCAAGCCGGGTATCTGGTAGATGTGGGGATACTCTACGCGCTAGAGCTACACGGAAAGAACCAGCAGGGCGACGCGGTTCTTAAAACCAGATCCAATGCGTCCGATCCGGCCTGCAACGGGCTGAGCGTAATGGGAACAATTCAAGGCTGCTCTGGCGCGGCTGGACCCGCCATATCGGTTGGCGCTTGCTATGCCAGCACGATAGGCCCCAAGCTGTATTTAGAAGCCAACGCAGGCGGCGATATTGACACTAGTTTGGGCGGGACGGTGTTGCACAAGGGTCTGAGCTTCATTGGTATCGGGGCGCAGCCGACACCCGCGCAGGTCGCAAATGCTGATTACTACGCTATTCGCGTGGGCCGGACGGCATCGGGAGCGCTGATTAGCGGGTGTTACTCTACTAGCAACCTTGCTCATATCCCGACCAACAACGATGGCGATATATCCTTCGTCGGCAGCGGTGCGGCGACGGGCAAAAAGATAGTAAACGCGGACGCCCGGCGCTATCTGCTCGTTTCCGGCGGCGTTGTCGAGTCCGTATCAACAGCGAGCGCGAGGATTGGCCTTTTCGCGGGCTTTTCAGAGATATTCTGGGGCGGACTTACCGAAACGGTGGACGGCGTTGAAGTGCCGATCTCCCTGTCATGGGGTGAGCAAAGCCCTGCCGCGTCTCCCGGCTCCTTCGCGAAAACAAAGTTTGCCACAGGATCGAGGGTGTTCAAGCCCACGATCACAACCGTCACCATCAAGAACAGCTACAATCAGGACGAAGCTGTTTGGCTGCAAGGCTGGACGTGTATCGGTGGCCACGATACGAGCGACACCGACGTGGCGGATATGTGGGTGCCGGATTACGGAACAAAGGCGTATGTAGCACCATGAACCACGGTCCAAGAATAAACAGCGACGAACGAGGGTTCACGATCAATAAAACTTTGGCATGGGCAATGGCGGTCTCCATTCTGGGGTGTGTCTTTTGGTTTGGGACTGTCAGCGCAGAAAGTATGGAGCGGATCGCGGTTTTGCAAGTAAGGCAGGCAGAGGACCGCGCCCTGATCAACACCAACCAGACGGAAATCAACGCCCTGCGCCTGTCAAATGCAAGAGTTGATCAGCGCCTTGAGAATATCGAAAGATCGCAGACCCGGCAGGAGACTGCCACGAATGAAATCCTGCGCTATCTGCGCAACCCGCAACCCACAGGAGTGCCTGAGCCGTGACCAAAATATACGCAAACTGGAAAGACTACCCGATGAACCAGTGGCGCTGGCCGTCGTTCAGTCCGCAGGAAATTGCCTGCCGTGGGACAGGGCGGCTGATGGTGGTTCCTCACGCGCTGGACAAGCTGCAAGCCCTGCGCGACATGATAGGCCGTCCAATGATCGTGAACAGCGGATACCGCAGCCCGCAGCATAACCGTGCGGTCGGCGGTGCGAAGAACAGTCTGCACATGCAGGGCGTTGCCTTTGACGTGCGAATGGATAACCACGATCCGGCGGACTACATCGCAGCGGCGCGCGATGTGGGGTTCACCGCAATCGGGACCTATCCCCGGCAGAATTTCGTGCACGTCGATGCGCGGGGCAGCGCGGCCAGTTGGGGCAAGCCATTTCCAAAGCGCGAAGCCACTCCCACCTTCGCCACAGAGCCGCCACGTGAGGCCGAAACTCTTGTGGGCGATGGTGAGGCGCGAGGCGTCCTTGTCGGCGCTGGCGGGGCTGTGGCTGCGTCTGGTGGCGTCCTGAGCGCTATCGGCAAGCTCGACCCCACGGTGCAGGCTTTGACTGTTGGCGGGCTTCTCGTGGCGCTGGCCGCTCTGGCCTACATCTTTCGCAAGCGGATCAAGAGGATTGCAGGGTGATGGGTTGGTTTTACATGATAGGCCCTGCGCTTGGCTGGACCATTCTCGGTGCTCTGTATTTCGTCGGTTTTGACGGGTGGCTCCTCTGGTTGGCGGTGGGTGCCTTGGGCGTGGCGACTGGCATGGCTATTGTCATTGCGCTGTTGGCGCAGGGCATTGGGTCAAAACCTTGACCGCCGTATTTGCATGGCTGGCAGGGACGCGCATTGGCCGCTGGATCGCAATGGTCGGCGCGGCTCTGGCGCTGCTGGCCGGGGCCGTGCTGATAGGCTGGAGCAAGCGCGGGCAAGCCGAGGCGGGCAAGGCGGCGGACGCATACATCAAAACAAGGAAACGTGTTGATGATGAAGATTATCTTGATGGCGATCTTGGGCTTGTCCGTGACCGGCTGCGCGACCGTGGTGAGCGATAGCGGGATATGCGATGCGACTGCGCGCGCCGTGACTGAGCACGCGGCGGCGCTGGCCCTGGACGGGGGGCCTCAATCCCTGCGCACTGGCGATAGGCTGGTGCGGATGATCGACGCAGGCTGCGCCAGGTGATGTGGATGATTGCCGCCACGCTCTGCATGATTACCGGGCCGGGCGAGGCTGAGTGCCGCCGCGAAACAGGCTATGCCGTGCCCAGCTTGGCGGAGTGCAACGCCCTGCGACAGGCTTATGATGTGCACGTGAGGGAGACGATTGACGCCACCCGCGCCAAGGTTACGTTTTTCCACGTGCAATGTGTTAGGGGTCCAAACCTCTAGGCGATCTGGCGCTTCCAGAATACAGAAAGGAGACGCTTCTTCCTTTCATTTTGACAGGGGATTTCTTGCCCCCAAACACCTTGCCCGCTGGCCTTCGTGGCTCAGCGGGTTTTTTTACTAAGCAATTGTTTGCGTTATAACTTTTAATGCCATTAAAATATCTCAAGTTATTGATATTATTCATTTACTTTATGATTTGTAATCAGTAGGTCCGCGGTTCGAGTCCGTGTGGGGGCACCACTAACATCCTGAAAACTAAAGGCTTTTAATGTTACGGGCGGGGTGTCCGTCCGAGCGTCCGAGGCGTCCGAATTCGGACGGTCTGCTATACGGCCTGAGCGGCATGGGCCGCACATGCGGTGGCCCGGACCTTCGGAGGTGAATTCTTCGGTGCAGCACAGGCAGTATCTTTGGCGCATGCGGCGTTGACGCTCGATGGCGGCCACTTTCATCCATGCGCGATCATATTTGTCGGCGTCCGCAATCTTGTGGCCGTTCTCGAAGATACTGAAGCTGTTGCCGCATCCACGCACGTCGATCTCAACCCGTTCGTGGTGGGGGGCGCGCGCCTCGGTTTTTGCGCATCTGGTCATGGCTTGGCCTCTAGGGCAACGCGGGCGTGCTGGTTTATCCACTTAGGATTACCGACTGGTGTTGGCCTGCTACGCTTTTCGATGTCTTCCAGCGCCTCCCGCAGCCGCGCAATCTCTACTGCTTGAGCTTCCATATCCGGCAGCGCGGCAATGATACTCTGCGCCACATCATGCCCGTTCAAGATGTCGATCTCGTCTTGCACCAATCGCGCATTTGTCTCGCAGTCGATAATATCAGCAATCTTGTCTCGCAGGTCAGTCATGGCGTCTCTCCTGTGATTGCCGCGACGACTGGGGCGGCGTTGCCGCTCTTTGCGCAGGGCATGGGCCGCTTGCCTTTGCAGGTGCTCGTCATTTGGCATGAGGGCTGCAATGTGATCCAGCGCGCCCTCGGCGCAAATGTTATCTGCAAACGCCTCGTCAATTAAAAGGCGGCGCAGCTCCTCGTTATGGGCTCTGTGCGTCGGGCGGCGCTTTGGTGGGTGGTTCATCATGCGCGTTTCGCCTTGTCGGAGTGCGGCCGTTGCACGGCGTTGATGGCGCGGGCGGCGGTCTCAAAGCCTGCGGGCATGTAGGTCTCGCCCAATCCGGGGTCTTGACCGGCCGCGTTGCCCAGCACGTCGCCAACGTCTGCCTTTGAGGCCCCGCCCGCGCGGGCCCAGACGCCGAAGGTGCGGCGCAGGTCGCGGAACTGGAGGATGTTGCCGGGGGCGATCAGGCCGGGTTGCGTGCGCGCGGCGAGCGTGCGGATGGCAGTCCAGCGGCTGTTGAACTTGTCCACGGTGAACGGCTGGAGGGTTTGCGGATCCGGCAAGAGGTAGTCCTGATTTTTTGGAGCGGCGGCGATGGCGCGCCGGAGCAGATGCAGCGCCTCGGGGTGGATGGGCACGGCGCCGTAGGTCCGGCGCTTGCTGCGCATCAGCTCCCAGCAGAGGATCGCGGCGGGCTCGTTGCGGCCGGTGGCCGTGCTTTGCGGGCTGCCTGTGCCCACTGGCCGGGTCATGTGGCGAAAAGCGTCCAGGCGGGCGTGGATCACGTCGGTCTGGCGTTGTGCGTGCAGGGTGCTGAGCGCGATGGCGCAGGCCATATGGGGCAGACCCAGCGCCTGTGCGGCAGCGATCAGCGCGTCAAACTCGGCCCATGTGGCGGTGCGGCTGCGCTTCTGACCTGATTTTATCTGGAGGTTGAAGCAGGGGTTCGACTGTTCGGCGCGCCAGCCGATGCGCTCGGCGTGGCTGAAAAGGATCGACATCATGCGCAGGAGCGCCTTGGCCTGATAGGTGCCGGACGCGTCGAGAATGGCCTCATACCATTTGTTCATCACCGGCTTCGTGAAGTCTGTGACCAGGGCGGCGCCCCATTTGCGATCGATCACAGCCATGAAACCCGTGTAGCTGCGGCGGCTTGCCGGTCTGAGATCGCGAAAAAAGCGTGCTCTGGTATACTCCTCGATCAGGGCTGTCATGGTGCGGCCGCCGGTGCTGCGCCGGGCGCCGCGCACCGCTGGCGTTTCGCCGGACAGGGCGCGGGCCACGTCACGGTTGAGGGTGCCCGCCTGCCGGATGGTCCATGCGGGGCGGGCGTTATCAAGATCGGTGGCGGCAAAGCCGAGGGCCTTCTCGGAGCTGGTCGGCTCCCACCACACGCGCCATGTGCCATCGGCGCGGCGGCGCTGGCGCAGGCCCTTGATCATTTCGCGGATGGGCTTTGTCATGATGGTCTGTCCCGCGATGTGCGCGCGGCGCTGTCTGCCACCTTGCGGCGCACCTGTGTGATCCAGTTCTGGCAGGCGGCCTTGAAGCCGCATGTGGAGCTGGCGCGTATGCCGAGCATGCTAATGCGCCAGCCCTGCGCGTTTTCGCTGATTGTGGCGCGGGCATCGCGGCGGGTGCGCATGTCTGCGGCCATTGCATCGCATGCGGCGCGGTGGCGGCGATGGGCCAGAGATATGTCGGTGCCTTCGTTCGTGCGGATCTGCGGCAATGTGCCGATCTGCGCCTCCAGCTGGTGCGCGATATCAAGCAGGCGGTGGGGGTTCTGGTTGCCAATGCTCATGCCCGGCCCGCCGCGTCCATGAGGATCACGTTGGGGCCCGCGTGGCGGGCGGCGGCCTGATCGAAGCCGGGTGTGAGTGGTCTGCCTTGGGCGGCGATCCATGCCTGAACGGCATCGCGGCGCCATTTGAGCGGTCTGAGCGGGGCTGGCATGGGCAGCGGAAAGGCGGTTTCGTCTTCCAGCCGGGGGCGCGCGCGCAGGAAGGCCGCGCCGGTGTCCATCCCGATCATCTGGGCGACTGCGTGCGCGTCGATAAATGTGCTGGGGGCGAGTTGTGTCATTGGCCCTGCCTTTGTCTTTGCGTCATGGCAATGTGGCGCTGCATGGCGCCGTGAAAATCATCCTGAGCTTCCGAAGCCGGGTCTGGTTCTGGTCTGGACCGCAGGCTGAGCCGCCCGTCGCGCAAGGCGTTCAGCATGGATGCGGCGGCATTGATTAATTTGTAAAACATATGGGCCTCGTTTGAGGTGGTGCCCGTCTGCGCTGCCTTGCAGGCGGGCCGTGGTGGCGGGGCGGGATGCGAGCAAACTGTGATCCCACGGGCAGCCCCGGTGGCAGTGTCTGTTGCTGTCAGGCGGGCCGCGTGTCCGCGGTCGGCCCGCCTGTGCCCTGTTTGAGGGCACAGGCCAGATGGCGGGCGGCACGCATGCGCTGCGCCAGATCGCCAATGCGGTTCCGTTCGGCCTGTGTCTCGATCTGCCGGGCCCAGAGCGCGAGGCTGTCGAGGGCGAAATCGAAGCCGCGGCGTTCGGCGGCCTGCATGGGGCGGGTGCGGAGATCGGATGCGGGGCTCGTCATGGTCTGGGCCATCATTCGCCTGCGTGCAGGAAGCGCACGTTGTCCAGATCGGTGCAGTCGCTGATCAGGTCCATCGCGGCGCGGCGGTGGCGCAGCTCGGCCATGGTTTGAGGCAGGCAGAGCAAGATCATCTGGGCCTCGCTGTCGGTCAGCGCCACGCCTTGCTGGGCGCGGGAGCCGATTTCGATTAGCTGGTCGAGAATGCGATCGGTGATTTTGCCTGCGCGGGTGTGCGGGATGTTCGGACATCCGCCTTGCGCATGTGCGGTGGATGTCTGTGGGTCTGTCTGTGCCATTCTGGTGGTCTCCTGTGCCTGAATTACACAAGAGTTAGGAGTTGACACCCTACACTGTCAACGAATTTTTTTCGAAAAACGAATTTACTTTCGAAAATTGTGCAGGCGGTCGTGTGCGTAGAGTGTATTTGCCAAGTAAATAATTTCACGCGCGGTATCGTCCACGCTCAGACCTATAAAGTGAATGGCCTCATCTGTGCGCGGGTATGCGACAGCGCGCGCAAACACCTGAAACATAACCCGCTCAGCAATGCCGCCGGGAGGGCATATGGATGCGGTGTGGCCGCTTTTGATCTCTTTCCACAAATAGCCGATCCGCACTGTCTGATCTGTGGTGGGGATTAAGGTGGCGCCCGTCATTTTATCGCGCACCCGCCAGCCGCCAATCCATTTTTGCGTTATTTCATACAGTTCATCATGATATACGACTGGCATCACACCCTCCAGCTGGCGATGACCTTACCTTTGATCACAACGTTGTTTCCGTCAACGACATCCACGCGCTGTGCGCTGGCGGCGGTGCTGGCGGCCACCAAAACCGGGGGTTCAAACCGGCGCAGGAGTGTCTCTGCGGTGCCGGTTTGCCAGTTGTATTTCTGGGCGATTACGATATCGCCCGCCCTGCATTGCTCGCTTTTGTTGGTGTCGAGCAGGATAAAATCGCCGGTGAGATAGCCGCCCAGGGCAAGTGCGTCGGACTTTACCGTCCAGTAATCCACGCCAGGGCGCTCGCCGCCCAAGGCGCGCGCGACTTTCTGGGCATCGTCCAGCTGCTTGCCCTGTCCGACGAAGGGGGCGGCATCGCTTTCAGCAAAGCCGGGGCTCAATTCCTGGGCTCTTGGAGGGTCCAGCACGCCTGCGTGTTTGAGCACTTCATCGATGGTCACATGGAGCGTCTCGGCAAAGGCTTGCGCCCATTCAAGAGACATGCGCCGCTGACCTGAGTAGATATGCGAGACAGCTGATCGGTTGCGGCCCATTTTTTGCGCGATCTCATCAGCGGTGACGCCGATTTCTTTTTGTCGCAACTTGAACCACTTATCATCCATGTTTCGCAAAGTGGGCACCCCGCACACGAAAAGCACGTTCGAAAAACGAAAATTATGTGTTTACAAGATATGGCACGTGCGCCTACATCTTGCGTCATGAGTATACACCTTACACCATTGGAAGTGGCCGAATGCCTGATTGCCCCGATCGGGGATTTGGGCGCCATTGTCGGCTATCAAGAAAAGTCGGCCTATCACTGGCGGCGGAAAAGCAGTTACCGCGATGCAGGTGACATGCCGCCGCGCATCAACCGGCGTCTTCTGGCCCATGCGGCCAAGGCCAAGCGGCCCCTCACGCCTGAGCATCTGATCTGGGGCGCGCCCTATGGTGACATCGAAGCGCTGTTGCGGGCCGAGGGGCGGGCGATGCCCGCGCATCTGCGTCCGCAGCGGGTGGCTGCGGAATGAGGTGTCTTGCAACACGAATTTGGCGCGCGTCTCTTCCGGCGCCCCAAATAGCCGATTGGGCTGATGCGCGTTCTGTCTGTCCGCGATCTGCCGGCCTGTCGGTTCTGACTGGCGCGGGGTTGATCCCTGGCCCCGCGCCATTTTTCTTTTGTGCGGCGTATGTCGCCCGTCCGGGGGCGCCTTGTCATGGCGTATGATCCGCAGACCGGCGTGCGGTTTGCCGCGTTCGAGGTTGGCATGCTCGCCAAGCTGGACGATCTGGACCCTGCAAAGGTCGATGCACTCCGCGAGAAGGCGGAGCGGGAGCTGCCCGATCCGGGCAATGTGGTGCGCCGGGCGATCATCGGATTTGCCACTCAATATGAGATTTTGCGGCGCGATCCCGTAGCTCTGCGGCGTCTGGGACACGATCTGTGCACGGCGGTCGAGCATTCCTGCGTGCCGGTGCCACCCGGTATGGCGCGGAGCGATATCAATGGCTGAGCAACACGACTATACCGCGCCGCTGACGCCAGCGGATCACCTGCTGGTGCATGCTTTGTCGCTGTACCTGTCCGATGTCGTGCGCCGGATCGGGCCGCAGGACAGCCTGGGCATGGTATTGCGCATGGCTGGGCGCAAGGGTTGCGGGGATCATCCTCTGGCGCGCCAGCTGCATGTTGTGTGTGAGCAGCTGCTGCGCGCGGAGAAGGGCAGTGCGGCGGCGGCGGGGCTCGAGGTCGATCTGGTGGCGCTGTTGCGGGATTTTCACACATGGCGGATGCGCCTTGCGCTGGACCGCATCGAGGAGGGGGGCGGCGCATGAATGAATTTTGTGAAGTGTCAAAAATCAAGGATGTGCAGCGCGCGTTGCATCTCAAGATGCGGCGAGCATTGGAGCGGCGCGAGGCGCTAGCGGACATCGTGGGTCTGGTGCAAATGCTGGAGGGGCGTGGATTTTCGCCATGGCTGCGCCGGAATGGAGATACGCTTCATTTTAGCATCGAGGTCGATCTGGACGCGATCATGCTGCGCCTGCCAAACGCGGTGCGCGATGGTGGATTAGACAGCCAAGCGCTGGAGATGGCCGTGGACGATGGGCCTCCAGAGCCAAAGCCAGAGCCAGAGCCAGAGCCAGAGCCAGAGCCAGAGCCAGAGCCAGAGCCAGAGCCAGAGCCAGAGC
>Ga0306898_1000098_pt1 | contig 37274 bp, 62 predicted proteins | sample AntRauMFilla1564_FD_190424 | JGI IMG/M metagenome (GOLD analysis project Ga0306898, IMG submission 190424) | Saline lake microbial communities from Rauer Islands, Antarctica - Metagenome Filla 1 #564 (v2) (version 2) | ecosystem: Environmental > Aquatic > Non-marine Saline and Alkaline > Saline ...
ATTACTGAGTTGGTAGGAGATAGTCTCTACCACTTGAGTTATACTTCTCAAGTATATAAATAAAAAGTAACATAGTTGATTGTCTTGATATAGCTTTTATATCTTGACCTTCAATAGAAAGACTCTTACAACTTTTAAATATAAATAAAATGAAAACAGTAATTCTTATTATAGAAGAGGGCCAAGACGAGGCCCAGCTCCAAGAGAGAGCTGAAAGAGAGGGCTACGAGGTAGTCCAAACAGCCAACCATTTGGAAGGCTATTCGTACAGCGGGTACGGAGCAGATTCTTGGCTAGAAAGCCAAGAAGCTGATAAGTTCTTGTGGTACTAAAACTTAAAGGGTGAAATGCCCTTTATTTATTTTAAATCCTTAATTAAATAACAACAAAATGGGTACAATCAGTAAAAAGAACAAGTTTCAAGAGTCTCTTGAGTTATCAAACAAAGAGATAAAAGGTAAAAGAGCAACATTATTTGCTCAAGATGCAGAAATAGATTCTAAAGATTATATTAGAGCTATGACTGATACACAGAGAGCATTAGAAAGAAAGCTAATGAATCTTGAAGATTTTCATGCAGACAGTACAACTACTCTAAAAGTAACTACTGATGGATTTAATTCAAAAGAATGGATTAAAAACATCAATGAGACAACAGTGCAGTTGAAGTTGTTGAATGTTAAAATTGATGTAGCTCAAGAGATTCATAACAAATATTTTATGTGATGAATAGTCACATATATATTAGTAAGTCTGTAGAAATATATGAAGACAAGTTTGAAGATGCTAAAGAGTTTTTAGTAAAAGAAAACCTAGACTACAAATATTGGACAGGTGTACAATATACTCCTAATTTTGTTGATCAGAATATAAGAAATTGTTCAGCACTTGTATTATTGATAGGTGATAATAATTCTGATGGTAGGGTTGGAAGAGGGTGTTATAATGAAATAAAAGTTGCACAAGAAAGCAATATTCCAACTTTTATAATGTATAGAAGAAAAAAAGATAATATTTATCAGTTTTATTTACTTAATAGTGTACAAACTATCAACTTAGAAGATTGGAGAAGTTACGCAAAAGTTAATTTTGGTGGTAATACTACTAGTTACTTCATTGATAAATACTCTACTAAAGTTTCCAAGAAAACTATACAAGAAAAACTATCAATTGAATCTGAATCTATACTATTAAACAATATAGATTTATTGTTATTAGTATAGTAAATGTTTTACTTATTGAACTCCATCCAATTGCAGGATAGGATAACTTCCAGGTTTTTCTGTTATGCCTATAAACAGTCAAGGTGCAACCTTGTGGAGTTTATTTTAAATACCATAATACTTGGTGGCTACTGAAATAATAGGTAGTGAAGTTCGATTCTTCGTTGTGGTACAATACTTAACATTAAAACAATTTATGAAAAAAGCAAATCTATTTATCATTGGCATAGTAGCTATGTTAATGATAACCTCTTGTGAAAGCAATTACATAAGAGTAGTACTGGTGAATGATGGTAAAATGGTTACCATTAGAAGCAATAGTTTTGATTACACAGGGTTTGATACTCTAGTGGTAAAAGAAACTATATTGCATAATAGATTTAGGGAATATAGACTATACGGATTTAGTATAGGAAATTTACCTAGAAATACTGATAATGATACCTTACAAGTAAGGTATAGAAAAGCAGTAATATACAAGAAATGAGACATTTCAAAATGTTGATAATCCTACTGCTGATAATTGCAGTAGGATTACTATCTTGCACAAAAAAGGTATCTAAAATAGATACTGAAAAAGACATTAATAGACCTAAAACTTTCAGATAAATGAGACTAAAAATTAAGATTACTAAAGAAGTATTGGAAGCCACAAAAATGTGTGGTTTAGATGGCTTTAAGCTAAAAGGTAGTGAATATGAAGGTTTTGCTTCTAATTGTGCTATCACTTATGCTTGCAGGAAATTATTTCCTAACTGTCTTACATCAAACAAAATTTTTATGTGGGATGAATATCACATAAAGGTTAGAATAGCAAATTTACCTGCTAGTGCAAAAGATTTTATAGTATCATTTGATGAAGCTACTCCAGAACAAAGAGTTCAAATGAAACCTTTTGAATTTGAAGTAGAGTTAACTTCTGAAGCTTTAGATTTAATCACTATTGATGAGATCACTAAGGTATTAAAAACAAGTACTACACTAGAAGTAGTATAAGTATTAGGTTGAGCAAGAATTAGTTACTGGTGAGTTATAAAATCTTGGTAATAGAGTGTGGCAAATCCAGATAAATAGCTAATTAGCTCAACCTATTAATTTTTAAATTAATTCTAAAATTATGTTTGGAATAAGAAATTATTACGGAGGACTTGAAATAAAAGAAGAAGATGGAAAATACTATTGGGGTATAGAAAATTATAATGGCACTAAATACGAGGAGATACCAAAATATTTATATGATGCTTTAGTTAAGTTTAGGGATAAATAATTTTTATTGTGCCGTTTGATAATGAGTTACATAAGCATTATGAAAGAAACAGAAAGACAATTAAGTTATATTAAATTTATAGAAGAAGAAACAGGAATAGATTATAAAGGGATCACAAAAGCAGAAGCAAGTAAATACATATCTGAAAATAAAGATAAAGTACCTTATTCTTCTTCTATAAATATGTGGGCATTAGTAAACGGATATTAGCCTTATTGCCCATAACTCATTGTAGGTATAAGCATTTTAAAGGTATAAGTAGCGACAGATATGTATAAGCTTACCTATATAAAATGTGAAACTACCTGATTAAACATATCGTGAATATGTAAACATTATAGATACGGAATGTACAGACAAGGATGAATGCCGTATTGCTATTATAGATAGCTATGCCCTTGTTATTAATCAGTTCCCAAAGAATGAGCAATTGTACTATGCTGTGTTTTGGTCTACACACTATTGCTGATTGAACCTACTATAGAGATATAGTAAAGATGAGATAGTACAATTGAGTGCAATGGGTATTCCTATTACAGTATAGTTATGCGAAGATTAACTTGCAATGTATGTGTATGCTTTCGATAGCAAATAGGAACTAAATTATTAACAATATGAAAGATGTAGAAAAGTGGAATGAAATAAGAGAAGAACTTACTGATCACTTTGGTATATGTGGTTGTCAGCGTAAGTTAAAAACTATCATTGATAATTTAGTATCTATACATGACAAATGTATAGGAGCTTATAATAATACACATGAAAGAGATTTTACTGGAGCTGAATGGCTAGTAATAGCAATATTAAACAGTAGTTCTAACGCTATTATTCATGCAGTAAATTGTGAGTATCCAATTATAAATGAAAATGCTAAACTTTGGAAGTGGATTTTAGAAATAAAAGACTCTCCTTATTTAGAAGATTATTAAAGACAATAGTGCTAAAATTATTAACAATTTAAAAACAAAGCAATAATAAAAATGGTAAAGTTTGAAGAAAAACAAAAAAGGTTATCTAGCATCAAAGATGTAAAGACTACTAATCCACATTTTGCAGAGTTACTATCTGAAAGAGTAAATGATAGAAAGTTTTGGAATTATTTTAATTCTAAAATTAAAGAATATCCAAAACATAATATGTTTGGAATAATATTCTTATCTTTACTCTAATTAATAAATTCACAATTAACTAAAAACACAATGAAGTCAAAACAAGTAAAGCGAGAAGAAGCTATTGCAAGACAGAGTGTACATAATACACTATCTGTAGAACAAAAAATTCTTAAATTAGCAGGTAGAACTGCAATTAAAGAAAGAACTATATTATTTCAAACTTCTAAACAACAAAGAGATGTTAAATAGGAAAGAAATGAAAGCATTAGGAATGGATGCAATTACAGGTAGAGTTAAAGCTGGATTTTTTCCAAATAAAGGTGAAAGTAGAGCTTCCAGAAGGAAATATTTATCTACTAAAGGAGACTTTAACGTTATGGGAAGAATGTTTAAGAGACTAGGCAGTAGAGGTGTTACAGGACATCTAGTAATTGTTAAAGGTGTGAAGTTTGTACAATTTGTTCAAAGAATTAAATTGGCTGATGGAAAGTATAAGTTTATTGTAAATAACAAATAACATGAAAAATATAATAGGTTATTTTATTCTATTAGTTGTGTTAGCTGTATTTATGATAGTCTTAAAAAGTTTAGCTAGTCTAATCATAGGATTTGTAGGTATTGTTTTATGTTCTGTATTATTTGTAAAATCTATAAATAGTTTTACAGATAGTGATGAAATTGAATATAAAAAGCACTTTAAAAAACTACCATCACAGATCAGGGAAGAAAACGAAAGAGCTAGATACAATCAAGCATTTAATAGATCAATGCAAGATAAAGAGTTTAAATAATGGATATATATCTTTTTGATGGAACAGTTACTAATTTTGTATTATTAGCAACTGATGTAATAATTGATAATATTTATTTTAATAAAGGTACTATTTTTACAACTAAAAAAATTGTTTCTATAGATAGTACTCTATTTGAAGAAAAGACAATGGGAATGTTAGTAGAGGAAAATGAGTTTCCCTTCCCATTGTTTGTACTAGAACCAATCTTATTTTCACCAAACTAAAAACAATAAAATGGTACATCAATTATCAACACTTGTAGGAAAAGATTTAGTAGAATATGCAGGAAGACCAAGAACCTACCATGTAGGAGCAAAAAGAGAGTTTAGAAGAATTTCTGCTAAAGAAAATGATGCTTCTGAATATGTTGGTTATGTTCAAGCAAATGATATGATAAGAAAATCATTTTCATTTGAGGTATATCAGAAAACTAAAGAAGAAAGACAAGAATTAAAAAGAATGCAAAAACTTAGTAAATAAGTTAAGCATTAAAATATTGAAAAGCAATCTATTAATTTAGGTTGCTTTTTTATTTTCTATACATGGGCATAATAAGAATGTCAATTAAATAAATTAAGTAAATATAACAAAACAAAAAAGTTATGAAAACAGTAAAAATTATTGAAAGATCAGTATCAACTGACAAGAATGACAAGAATTATGCTAAATTGTCAGTAGAAACTAGTGGCAAAGCATTAATGATTGATGAAGTCACAGGACAAAAGTTGGTAGTCAATCTGCCAGCAAAAAGAAGTACTGTACTGGCATGGGAAGAATCTTATTTAGATGGAAAATCACAGTTTGGTTGGAATCTAAAGCAAGGTGATATGGTAGCTGGTGATATTGTTACTAGAAGAGTAGTAGAATATGAAATCTTGTCAAGAGATGGAGAAGGAGAAAGTCGTATGGTTAATACCTATACTTGTTTTGTAGCTGGTAATACAGATGATGTTAAGTCATTTGATGCCGAAATCATCAAGTCTTTTACTAGAGCATCTAGGGAAATTGTTGATAACGATGGACAAATCGTTAATCCAATAAATCCAAAAGCTTCCAATACTACATTGAAAGTAAATGAAACAGTAGATTCTGAGTTTGCAAAAGCTTAGTAGACTACATTAAACTAGAAAGGGTAATCGCTTAGATTACCCTTTTTTTTACTTGACTAATCAAAATCCGAAATAAATGGAAACTAATATTAAAAATATCAAATTAAAAGTAACAGATGCAACTAATATCAATGATATTAATGCTGGTTGGTTAGATAGTGAAGGTAAATTTACTTCTTGGGAAGAAATGACTCCAGATCATATCCAGAAAGCATACAACTCTATTCGTATGCGTGAGTTTCAATCTCATAATAGAATGGTCATGTTTTGTAACATGGCTGATTTAATTTTAGACAAAGCTAAAAATAGAAATATAACTCTTAAAAATCCTAAGACTAAAGCAGTTAAAGGTGTTTTTGGGTCTTACTTTACTAGAAAGAATTAAAGTAAGGAATAGTAAAGAGGTATTAGAATAAAAATATCTCTTTACTTACCTTTTCTAAAGCTAAACGTATTTCCTCCATGAGAGTTTTTTTCCTAGTTTTGGCTTCAATTTTAATAGGCTTACTTTCAAAAGTTTTCATCGTTTTATTGTTTTGTAGTACACAAAGATAAAAAGAAAGTAAACCAAATACAAATAATTTTATTGAATAATAAGTATAAAAAAGAAAATAAGATGAAAAGGTACTTCATAACAAAAAGAGTAGGACATATTGTACCAAAAGGGTATGAAATAGGCAATGATTTCAGTCTTTTCCTAGAAGCTTTTACAAAAGCGGAAGAATTTGCACTAGATACTGAATATAATCACTTAGATACTGTAAGTGCAGAATTGCTTTTAGTTTCTATTGCTATTCCAGAAATAACTGTAGTAATTGATGCTACAAGTGTAGATTTGAGTCCATTAAAAGTATTAGAAGATATATTAATGATATGCCATAATGTAAAAGTAGATCATCAAATGATGTACAAAAAAGGTATTGATTTTAAAAATCTTTATTGTACCATGATAATGGAACAAAGATATAACATGGGTAGTGGAGTTCGTAATGCTTTAGATATAGTACATAAAAGAAGATTAGGAATTGAAATGATTGAAGATAAAAATGTTAGAACTGAATTTGCAAATGTAAAACAAACATTTGTATTTCAAGAAAGACATATTAGATATTCTGGATATGATGCTGAATGTTTATTACCTATAAAAAAATCTCAAATAGCCCTTATAGAGAAAGCCAATTTTTGCTACTTGTTGTATAACATAGAGTTTCCATTTGCTAGATGTTTATCTTTGTCTGAATTAGAAGGAACTATTATAGATAAGGATCAAGTAGCATTAAATATAGAAACCTGTAAAGATAGTCTTTATGACATAGAATGTGAATTAGATGCCATATTAGAAAATCTTGCAAATAAATATCCTAATTTAAAGAACAAGTACAAGACTAAGAGAAGAAACAAAATCAAATCAGTAGAACAAACAGATTTATTTGGTGATTCTTCTATAATTACTCCTAAGCGTATAAATAATATCAATTATGGTTCTAATGAGATCGTAGGCTCGGTTTTTAGGCTAACGGAAAGCATTATGCCCATTGACCCTAAAAATCAAAAACAGGGCGTTGGAGAGGGCGCATTGCTGGATTATCTCATTCAATTTCCAAAGACAAATCTAAGAAGTTTTATAGAAGGTATGCTAAAGTATAGAGAATACACTAAAGAACTATCTAATTATGGGTATAAGTTTTTAAGTGTTAGCTTTATGAAAGATAAAGCTTTGACTAGAGGATACATAAATAAAGATACTGGAAGAGCACATACTATTTATAGACAATGTGTAACTGAAACTGGAAGGTTAGCATCTGGAGAATCTGGTAGTAAAAAGAAAAACAAAACACAAGAAAGTACAGGAAGTAAAGAAAACAAAGAATTGGGTACTCCATTTCCTAGGTATAATTCTCAGAATATGCCTAAAAAAGAAGAGTATAGAAAAATAGTTATTGCTCCCAAAGGACAGTTTATTACTACAGCAGATTATTCTGCAATGGAATTAGTAATTGCAGGTTCTTTGTCTGGAGATGAAAAACTTATTGAAATACATGATAAAGATATGCACAGTTACTTAGCTACAAAATGCTATACTGACATTATTAAAGACATTCTATTATTTGAAGGAGGTAAAGAAAATAAAACGGTAAGATTTTTTACTTTTGAAGCGGTTAAACAAGTTTTATGGACTACTCAACAAGAAGCACCTGATGAAATAGTTAATAAAGCCTTAGATTCTATTCTTAATAATCAATCTTTTGAAATTAGAAACTTTGAGGAAGATGATGAACCAAATTCTCCTAAATATTTTAATCATTTAAAGTATATGAGAACAGATTTTAAATCTCTTGTGTATGGTATATTATATGGTTCTACAGTAAAAAGAATTATGCAGGTGCTTAATATTTCTCTGACCAATGCTAAAATTGTAGATAGAAGAATGAGAAAAGAAATGCCCATGCTATTTGCATATTTAGATGAAGTATCTCATTTTGGTGCTAGTAATGGATACATAATATTCAATAAAGTTACTAATTCAAGACATATATTTAAAAGTTGGGTAGAAGCCAGAAGATATAATGCAAAATTATCTAATGGAGAAGTGGCTACAATTGAAAGAGCTTGTAAAAATTATCCAATTCAAGGTACTTCTGCTGATATTACTAAAGAAGCTGCTGTAAATCTTACTAAACATATTGACAAGTATAAATTAGATGCTAATATTTTATTATATGTGCATGATGAACTAGTAGTAAGACATAAAGATAAAGATTTAGGTAGTACTATAAAACTTATTATGGAAGAAACTGCTGACAAATATTTGAATGGAGTAACTATGAAAGCTACTTATAAAACACTAACTCACTGGACTAAGTAAAAACAAAATGACAAAAGAAGAGTTAAAAGTATTAAACTTAAATCAAAGAGTTAGAATGTTTTACTTAGATAAGATTCTTAACGGTGCTTACTTGTATGGTTACGTAACAAAAATTTATAACGGAAACTATCAAGTACAAGTTTGGTTTGATGGAAAACCAAAACCAATAGTAGTTGGATATACTCAAATTGATATTTTTAATATAAAAAAAATGAACTTAATAGAAGGATTACAAAAAGAAATGAATAGAGTGCGAGAAATCATTAAAGAATATGATAAACTACCAAACAATGCAGGAGCTTTTGCATCTGGAATGCTGAAGTTTAGCATAGAAAGTGCTGAACATTTAATGGCTATTGGTGATACAATAGGAATGATGAAAGCCTACAATCATTTAAAAGAATATAGAGAACTTGGAAAATCAGATGAGAGGTGAAAAATTAAGCCTCTATCAACGTTCTTTAGCACTTGATGAATATTACAAACTGCTTAATTACGTAAAAGAATTAGAACAATTAGCTATACCCGTTGATATGATAGATGATACAGCTAATGTTTGGAATTTTTCCTAATTACACATAATACTTAAATTAAATACAATGAAAAATATGCAAGAAATAATATTAAACAATAAAAACTATATATTAATTAATTTAGGTAAAGCTAGTTGGAATCCAAATCTTCCAAGTCATATTACACATCCTATGGAAGATGGCAGAACAATATCAGAACCTATCTATACAGAATTTTTTGATAAACCAGGTTCACAAAGATATATTATAAATAAATCTGAAATAATAGGAATGGTATCTAACATTCTAAAAGATGAAGATATATGTGAAGGATTGGTTAAGAAAGTAATGAACGGTCAACATTATCAAAATTATAATTACAAATCAATTACAGATAGATGGGTAAAAACAGCAACAGACTCACTCCTATCTTATCTACAATCAATTGATTTAGATTTAACAAAAGAATATTTACTCATTAAAAATAAACAAAATGAAACCTAATACTAATACTAAGACAAAACAAAACTTAATGTTCAAAGAAGGCACGTTCTTAAAGTAACAAAGTGCTTATCCTCGCATGGCTTCCCTATTGGAACGTTAGTAGAAGCACTTGAAATAGATGACAACGGTGATTACTGGTGTGTATCAGACAGTAGTGATTATTGGTGGTTGGCGAGAGAAGAATTTGAAGTTGTTGAAGTTTGTGCAGCGAAAGATTGCTGCTAACGGATGGTTGTATGGCTAGTTGCAGAAAATTATAAATTAACTTAAAAAAGACCACAAAGGCAATGTTTTATATATAGTGTTATGTGGCGTTAAATTATGGAAGCAATAACTAAATTAACAGACAAAATTAAATTAGAATTAACTGAAAAAGGCAAAAACTTTAGCAAGGACGAAGTAAATAGATTTTATGAGTGGATGAAAGCTGAATACAAAAACTATATGATGTTAAGTAGAGATAATGCTCAACAAACGCTAGATAAGCTTAAAACTATTTGCGGTGATTATATACCAATGGTTGAAGTGTTAGAAAATAACATTGACGAATACGGTAGTTTGCAAAGTTTTTACCGAGCAAGTATAGACTTAACTAATGACAGATAACACGCAGCTTTATAAAAATGATAATAGATACAAAAAAAACAAACAAGACACCAAAAGACCAATGGGAAGCTATTGAGTTAATGAATGAAGCACAACAAAGATTGTTGGAAGCACTACACATAATGGATAGTATGCTTGAAAATAATACTGATGACTTTAAGGAAATACACGAAAAAAGAATGAAGGACTTTATTAAACAGTTTGAAGCGTAGTATTACTTACAACACGCAGCTAAACGCTGATGGCTTTTTCAGACATTTGCGTTTTAGGTGCTGTTAGCAAGCTGATTTTAAAAAAATTTTAGCTTGAGAATTAATCAATTTAATCATTAAAAATAAACAAAATGAAACACGAAGAAAAGATTAATTACATGAGAATAGCTGCTGGAATAGCAGGTTACGGATTTGATAATAGATCTTTAGATATGCTTGTTTCTCTATATGAATTAATAATTGAAAAACAAGGAAAGACTGATTTATCTGGTGTTTGTACATTAGAAGAAGAAGTAAAAAAGAGAGAAAACAAAAGAAAAGAGAAGGAGTTATCTAATAAAATTTCAGATCATGGGTAATACAAAGCACGTTTGGGAAGGTTGGACAGTTCAAGATTTTATTGATGATTTAGAACCTACATTTAACATGATTATAAATAACCAATCACATATTAAACCTTTTAAAACAAAAGAGGAAGTTAAAAAATGGTGTATGGATAATCAACCCTATTACAAAAAGCATATTCCAGAAGTAGTCAATTACTTTAATAAAAAACTTTAATTATGATACCAACAGCAAGAAAATTATTAGAAACTAAAGAAACTTTTGATGAGGACTATCCTACTGTTTCAATTCATGATGCAATTGAAATGTCCCTTGAATTGGCTAAACTTCACTGCATAGAACAAGCTAGAATTATTAGTAAAAAGGCTAAAATTAGTTATGAAGGTAATGAAGAAGAGAAATTTGGGCCTTGTATAGACAAAAATTCAATTCTAACCGCTTACTCACTTGATTTAATTAAATAGTTATGAACATAGATATATCAGAAATACAAGTAGGAGATAAAGTACATTATCAACCTGCTCATTATGGAACAAAAAAATGGGAAAATGGTATGGTAAAAGAAGTACCTGAGCATACTAATACTGCTTTAAGAGTAGTTTACAATTGTACTGGTGATTGGGATAATTTTAAAGATTATACAAGTGCTTTGACTAATATAAAAGATTTAAAATTAGGCTGGAAAGATGATGAATAACATGACTAAATTAGAAGAAGAGAAACTAAAAAATCTTATTCCTCCAGAAGAATTTAAAACTCATAGTGCATATACTTATAGTATAAGAAACTGTCCTTATTATAGTGGGTACACTCCAAAAAACTTAACACATGAAATTTGTAAATTTTGTGGTTCTATTAGTTACTATCATTAAATTAAATAGTTATAGCACAAGAAGAAACACAAGATAAATTATAATATTATGGGAAAATTAATGAACCATTTACAAAAACAATTAAAAGAAACAGAACATAAAAAAGATGCTGAAGAATGTATAGAAGTATATAATTGGATAAAATCTACAGATAAAGAAAAAAGAGTTTGGAGTAGTAGATGGGAACCTCTAGTGAATGTTTCTTTTGAAGGTTTGAATATTAAAAGATACAGACTAAACATAACAGGTAAAACCTTATTAGAAGGAATTAAAACACAGTTAAAATCAATAAGAGAATGACACAAGAAGAAATTTTAAAATATAATCACCGTTGCAATGAATAACATAAATAAACAGTTAATCATAGATTTTATGGAGTAGCAATTAATCAATTCTTAATTTGGCACAATGAAAACAATAAATAACAAAATAGAAGTAAACTACAAACAAGGACAAACTTGGTGGTTTGTTGATGCTTCAAGAATTAGAAGATGTGAATATCTTTGTGTATTTCCATTTCATAATCCTGATAATATAGGAAATTATGATATAATCATTTGGAAAGATTTAGATAATCCTGAAAGAATATATCGTAAAAATTTAGTTGAATTAGTTGAAAAAAATAAACACATAACTTCTTATGAAGAAGCTAAGGTGGAATTAGTAAAACAAGCAAAAGAACATTTAATAGCTTTACAAAGAATTTATGCAAAAGGAAGTTAATAACAACATACAAGAATTGAATATCCAATATGAAAAAGAATAGTAAATTGAAAAGATTACCAAGGATTAGTATTAAAAATTGTAAAGAATGTGATGGTAAACCAGAAAAAGAGCCATTTGAATTAAGTGATTTTAAAGGTCTTAAATGTAAAAATTGTTATCAAATAATAAGTTATGAACGAGTTACTAAAATTAAAGAGACTTCTATCAATATCCAAAAGTTTAAAATTCAGGGTATTTGAAGGAACAGTTGAAAGAGATGTAGCACATAGTACTGTGACTACATTTAGTGGTTATCTAAATGGAAAACTTACAGAAACAGTAAAAGTTTTTAGAGATTCTAAAAATGTAGGTAAATCCAACGAGATAGACCATTGGCAAAGAGCTAAGGATAAACTAGATGCTATTTACAAAGAAAAGCAGGATACAGGTTATAAGTCATTAGATGATTATAGACTTTTATATCCATCTTTAAAAATAACAAATACAGAAAGTATACTATCTTTAGGATTTACACATGATACAGATGTATTAGGTAGACCTTTACCAATGTTAGCTAATAAGTATAAGGATGTAAAAAACATTGAAGCAATGTCAGGATTTGTCCAGCCTAAGCTTAATGGTGTAAGATGTATATCTTATTTTGATACACCACATACTCTGATGGACAATATTATGAAAACTGTAATATACAGATCAAGAGGAGGAGAAGTTTACTTTTTACCTCACTTAGATAAAATTATTTCAGCCCTTATAGAAGAACTACAAAGTATACTATCTACTTCTGGTAGAACTTATGTTTCTCTGGATGGAGAAATATACAAACATGGTGTATCTTTACAGACTATTTCTGGTGCAGCTAGAAGAAAAACCTTAGAAGATAAAGATTGGTTAGAATACAGAGTATATGATTTCATATTATACAATGAGCTAGGACAGTCAGTAAATCTTATAAATGAGTATAAACAAACCATTTTAAAAGAAGCTTTTGAAAATTTTAAAGAAGCAGAGGAAAGATTATCTTATGTAGAGACTATCAAAACAAATTTTGATCAAGAAAGTGTAAATTATTATCATAGTTTATACAAGAATAAGGGATATGAAGGTATCATATTAAGACCTTATCAATTAGAATATGAACCAGGAGTACGTTCTAATACAATTATCAAAGTAAAAGAATTTCAAGACGGAGAATTTGAAGTTGTTGATATTGTAAAAGGGAACGAAGCATTACCTAGGGAATGTGTAGTAATGTGTAAATTGAAGACAGGACAAACTTTTAAGGTTAATCCTAAATTAACACATGAAGATAGAGAAGCTCTCTGGCATAATAGAGAGGAATACATTGGTAAATTTTATACTATTCAATTCTTTGAATATACAGATGATAATATACCATTTCACGCAACAGGAATACATTTTAGACCGAAAGGAGAGTAAAATAAATGAAAAGATTACTTATATTAATATTATTTATAATAGTAACTAGTTTTACTACTCAAGACAAGACATTGTTTCAGTCTTTTAGTATGTCTAATAGTTTAAGTAGTTCTACAAGAGAGTTCGATAATTGGAGTTCTTCTTCAATACTAATCGAGATAAATGGGAATGTTATTAGAATACTTTCTAATAATATTTTAACATTACACATAAATAGTAAAAATGTTTCTAATAATATCTTATCTTTTACAGGAATGGATTCTGACGGAGATATTTTCTCTGGTAGATTATATCAGATTACTGATAATATATATAGAATAGAAGTGTATTATACTTTTGGCGCATTTTCGTATAAGCTTAGAAAAATTTAATCAATAAAAACAAAACAATGGAAAACTTAATAATACTATTTGCTCAATCAGCTGCATTAATAATTGCTGGTATAATTTTACTCTTAGCCTATAATAGAATAGGAAAACTTAAATCTCATTTAGAAGATGTTGAATTTAGGTACAATGAGGATAAAAAGATTTTTGCTGCTACTACTGAAATGCTTCTTAAAGTTCAAGGTGAACAAAAAACTTCAAGATGGCTAGTAAGTACTTTGGAATCGCAACTGGAAGTTGCAAACAATAAGATTAAAAATTATAGAACAATTAATAAAGATTATGATGCTTCTTTAAAGAGACTAGTAAACGATAGATTTGTTTCTTTCCTTTCTCCTATTAAAAAAGTAAGTTTAATGATCGAGGTAAGTACTGGAATTAAACCCTCTTCTAAAAAAGTCAATCTTTTAGTAAAGGAGTTTAATAATTTTGATAAACCAATTGCTGCTTTAATAAAAGACATTATAGTGGATAGTAACACAAGAGACAAATTTTTAGCTTTTATCAAGGAACAAAAAGGTGACACAAAGTAATATTATGACTATAGCAGAACTAAAAGACGGTAAGCCTAGATTTGAATCTACAGTAGATATTTCAAATCTAGGTACTTACCTAGTTATTGAGAATAGAGGAGAAATAGATATTCAAGCTCTTGAATTACTAGGTGCTTCTACCAAAGATGGAATAACTTCTATAGGAGAATTTGGCTCTGGTAATAAATATGCCTTAGCTTATTTTATTCGTAATAATATAGATTTAACTATATTATCAGGAACAGAAGAAGTAAAAGTCAAAAAAGAAAGAGTAATGTTCAGAAATCAAGCTTTTAATAAGATAATAATTGGAGATAGAGAAACATCTATAACTGATAATCTAGGAAAAAAAGATTGGTTAATGTGGATGGCAATGAGAGAAATTATTTGTAATAGTATAGATGAAGAAGACTTTAAAATATATACTACAAATAAGATCATAAAACAAAGTAACAAAACTCAATTTGTCTTTTTGTTAGAAGCAGGAGTTTTAGAATATGTTTTAAAAATAGAAGATTACTTCGCTTGGAATAGAAAAGTTATTTTAGAAGGTAAGGGTTCTAGGATTTCTTCCCACTCTGGAACTGTTAAAGTATATGAAAAAAAAATTAAATCTTTTTTAAAGATATACAGAAAAGGAGTATTAATAGCTGATTTTAAAATACCTAGTTTATATGACTATGATTTAGAAAAAGTAGAAATTAATGAATCCAGAGTTTTAAAAGATAATAGCGAAAAAGATAATATATTACGGTATGTTGGAGAAAGTAGTTATTCTAGTTCTCCAACAGAATGTTATTCCTATATTGATTCTATTATGAGAGCATCACAAATTTTGATAATAGAAGAAGATACAAATAGTGGTATGTCAGATAATTTTAATTTATTTGAATACCGGTTACTAGAAAATATAGATTATCAATGTGCTAATATGTATTATTCTATGTACTTCAAAGACTTCTATTTTGTGAATTTTGTGTTGTACCTTAAATATGAGAATGTAATAAATTCTAACTTAGGTAAAATAAGATTAGTTCCTCATTTAGCATATACGGAAGCTAAAAGAATGAAAAGAAGTATATTTGATATGGAATCTTCTCACATGAAAAAAAAATTTACAGAAAGAGAAGTTCTAATGTTAAAAAAAGTAGAGGAAGTTTTTAAAATTGTAGATTTAGTAATGCCTAAAGTAAGAAGAATGGATTCTGAAGATACTGTAAATTTTACTGGAGAAAGAGAAACAAGTACTGTTCATTTATATGATGAGGACTTTACTTCTATCATGGAACTATTTAGTACTCTTATAAAAAAACATAACGAATTAGCGGGTAGAAGCAATGCCCATTTTCTACAGTTGTATATTAAACTATTATTTGAAAAACATTGTATAATCCTTTAACTAAAAAAATCAAATGGAAAAATTAGAAGAATCAGTAAAGAAAGCAAAAGAGTTAGGTGTTGAGTTTACTGTTGAATCAACAGTTCCTATTAGAAATAATGCATCTTCAAAAATAACTATACTAAGTGAAGTAGTAGAAAATTTGAAAGTAGGTGAATCTATATGCGTAGAACACTCCGAAGAAAATCGTAAGCTACTAAATGCAGTAAAGACAAAGATATATAGAATATATAAAAAGAGTCAATTTATTAATCCTTTGTTGAAAATTATTGGTAATAAAGAGAAGAAAAAGATGTATCTTTATGTACAAAGAGAAGCAAAAGTAAATCCTACAGATGTTGGAAACTCAAGTAGGCATTAGTAATCATAAAGTCTATATTAACGAGATAACTAAAATTGTTGTGTTGGTTCTGGGATTAGGAGTCTCAGAACCTAACAACAAAGTTGTAGTTATATATAGAGAGCTAACTAAGGGAGATTTACGAATAGCTACAAAAGATTATTTTATTAAAAATTTTATATTAACTACCATAAAAACATAAGTAATGATAGTTCTGTGCGAAGATGATTGTTATAGAGAATTTATACCCGCTACTCTACCTACTGGTCGTGTGTATGTAGGTGATCCTGCATATTGTAAACATTGCAAAACTACGTTTAGAGTTAAACCTACTAATGAACAAAAAGAATTATGGATAAAACACAGTTGTAATGGTTATAGATCAAAAAAGATTAGAAATTCAGAATGAGTTTTTGGATTTGTATTGGAAACCTTCTAATGCAATAGGTATATTAGAAGCAGTTACAGGGTTTGGAAAAACTTTTGTTGCTGTGTTGGCTATATTAAGATATAATAAAAATAAACCGTCAGGAACTATTCATGTTATCGTACCATCTTCTAAACTCTATGAAGATTGGACTAAAGAAAAAGGTCATATTAAAAACTATGATTTAAGAAATATAGAAGTATTTGTAATTAATACTTATATATCAGAGGTTAGGCATTGTGATTTAATGATTGCAGATGAAGTACATCACTATGCAAATCCTGATAGTGTTCATTGGAACTTATTAGTAAAGAAAAATATATTCAATTACTTTTTAGGTCTTAGTGGCTCTATAAATAAAGAAGAAAGACAATATCTTGAAAGAGAAGGTATAAAAGTCTTACTAAATATTACGGAGGAATTTGCTACTAAGCATGGTTTTATTACTGATTCTATCACATATAATTTAAGTCTTAATTTAACAGATTATGACAGAGATATAATGGAAGACTTGGACAAAAAAGTCAAATTATATCAAGCTAAGTTTGAATATGATTTTGGACTTGCTAAAGTGTGTCTTGGAAGAACTCAAGTATCTAAGGATACTAGGATGGCCTATGCTAGAAAACAAGAATGGAATGGAGAAAGAGATCATGTTTGGTCACCACAAGCTATTGGAAAATATGCTGCTTTTCTATTCAAATATATAAGAGAAAGAAAAGAGTTACTTTATAATGCAGAAGCTAAATTAGATGCAGTAGCAGAATTAGTTGAAAAATTTCCTGTAAAGACTATTGTGTTTTGTGAAACTACATATTTAGCAAATAGAATTTCAGAAGTACTTGGTTCTAAATGTAGAAGTTATCATACAAAAGTAGAGACTGAAATAAGGGAAATAAAAATTTATAATAAAGGTAAAATAACTACTAAACAAAAGAAGTTTGGAAGAAAAAAGCTATTAGATGAAGCTTTAGAGCTATTTGAAGACCCTTATTCAGGTGTAGATGTTTTGGCAGCAGTAAAATCTCTTAATGAAGGATATGATGTAAAAAATATAGAATTTATAATAATGGCATCCTATCCCTCCACTGTTAGAGATAACACACAAAGAGAAGGAAGAGGTAAAAGAATAGACGTAGAAAACAAAGATAAAAAAGCTCTCATAGTAAATCTTTACATTAAAAACTCCCAAGAAGAGAAGTGGATAAATTCCAAACAAGCATTAAAAAGAAGGGTAAATTGGGTAACTAATATTGAAGATATTACTATAAATTCTCCTTTTGGATATAACAGTTTAAAACTAAATGTAACATGAGTGTAAGATACAATATAGAAGTAGAAACTTATAAAAGTATTAGAGTAATTAAAAAAATCAGATTCTGGCTCTTTTCGGTATCTTACACAACAACTGTAGAGGAACAAAAAGATGTTAGTACACAGTTGTTAGAAGAAGAATCTTTACAAACCATAATTAATACTTTAAATTCCATGAAATAAGAAACTTAAATGCTTATAACACCAGATAAATATATTGATTTTCTAGTTAAGAATAACTTAACAGAACATCAATTTTTGATTTGTTACCTTATATATACAAAAGACGTAAAGAATATAATAAAATATAATAAAAAATTTCGTTTTAATAGGGAACAAATAATGGATTTAATAGATAGGGATTTTATAATACCTATACTAAATGAGGAAGCACATCTTTTTGATCTTCTAAATCTTAATGTAACTGCAAAGTATTATGATGAAATTATAACTGATGAAGATGATGCTGAGATAGTGTGGAACTTGTATCCTTCTTATTTAATGATTTCAAATATTAAAGTGTATTCTAAATCAAGTATGCTTAAAGAAGATTTCTTTAAGTTTTATTTAAAGAGTACTAAAAGAAATAAAAAGACTCATAGTAGGATTGTTACAGTTATTGAAAAACACTATAAAAACAAATATGCTGAAATGGGTATTGATAAGTTTATCGGTACTGAATATTGGAAAGAATTAGAAAAAGATAATAAAAATGGAGGAGGCCAAGCAGGAACTAGATTTGTATAATTCAGGTTATACTCACATTAAAAATTCAGTTGAACGTACTAATCAAAAGATAGAAGATATAATGTCTGGCAAGTTGAAGCCACTAATGACAAGTTCTAAAAAAGAACAAGATAAGATAGGAGGATTTTTTCCATCTGATCAAATAGTCATAGCAGGTAGAACTGGAACAGGTAAAACATCTTTTGTATTAAACTGGCTTAAAGATTTTACAAATATAGAGTTAAACGAATTTTATGCGAATAAAATTATAATACTGTTTGATAGTTGGGAAATGCCAGATTGGAGATTAATTCTTAGGTTATATTCTAATAAATTGGGTGTGAGTGTAAAAGAAATTTTAAACTACAATCAACCACTAGAAATGCAACAATTTGATAAGATAAAGCTTATAGGAAAAGAGATGTATGGTCTACCTATATTCTTTAATATGTACTCTTCAAATGTAGAATTGTGGTATAATAGAAAGAAGAATATAAGAGACAAATATCCAGACCATCAGATAATCAATATATGCGATCATACTAGATTAGTTACTAAATCATCAGAAAAGACAGAAGAAGCTTTAATTACTAGTTTAATGATGAAAGGCATGAGATTAAAGAATGAAGAAAACATGATAAATATATTTTTAAGTCAAATGAATAGAAATATAGAATCAGGCAAAGCAGATAGAAGAGATATAGGTAATACACTTCCTATTGCATCAGATATTTTTGGAGCAGATTCAGTTTTTCAATGTTCAGATATTGTAATAGGATTACACAGACCTGGAATGTATGGGTTAGAATCATTTGAAGCTGGTAGAGATCAGTTTATTCCAACAGGACTAGACCCTAATAATCCTACACTAGATGATAACCTTTTAATAGAATGTATTCTTAAACAAAGAGAAGGGTGGACAGGAAATATAGTAAGAAAACACAAATTAGCGCACAATTTAATAGAAGATTATGGAATATAAACCAGTAGAAAAGTATCAAACTGTAATAGTAGACACTATAAATCAATTACAAAATAACTTATACTTAAAATTATTGAAAGATAAAGGTAAAGCTAGTTTTGATGATTGGAAAGATTATGGTATAGAAATACTAGATTTGTATGAATTTATTAAAAATTTACCAGATACTACATTAATACAAGTTTTAGGATTTGAAGGTACAGGTAAGTCTTTTGGAACAAAATTTCTTGATCCTAGTGAAACTATGTATTTTAATATAGATAATAAACCTTTAACTTGGTTTGGTGCTAGAAAAATGTATCCTGTAAATAATAGTTTAAATAACTATAGTGTGCCAACAACTTATGATAAAGTAAAGTCTAATATTATGCACGCACATAGTAAACGTAAGAATCATTTAATTGTTTTTATGATAGGACATATAGAAGTGTTTAAAGATGCTGAAACGTTAGCGCATAGACATAGATTATTAGTGCTTGGAAAGATGGCAACTAAATTTAACATAAATGGAGCAACTTCTCATACTTACTATACTCAAATAGATTCTACACTTCCAAAAGAAGCAGGTAGGTATTCTTTCACTACTGAAAATAGTGGATTTAATACTTGTCGTAGTCCAGAAGGATACTGGGAGGGTAAGATTGATAATAATTATCAACTTATAGTTGATAAGATTTTGGAAGATTTAAACTAATAATCAATCTACTTAAAAATTTTTAAAAATTTTCTATTATAATGAATAGAGAGCTTGCACAGGAACGAAAAATTTACTATATTTACGTATAAGTAAGTCAAACAAAAATTTCATTTTAATTAATTCTTTAACCAACAAAAATTTCAATTATGTTTAATTTAAGTAATTTAAAAGCAGTACAAAAAGCTAACCTAAGAAAAAACACAGTAAAGAGAGGTCAGAACTTTGAGTTCAAGTTTCGTAGATCGAATACCGATAAGAAAGGTATTGATTCTAAGTTTATAGTATCAGACGAACTATGGGCTAGACTAAATTTGGATGCAGATTTTGGACTTATCGAATTACATGACGAAGAAAACAACACTGTTTATCTTGGAGTTGTTAGTAATGATGATGCTGTATTCTGTAGAAAGACAGAAAAAGGTGAGAAAGGCAAAGCATTTAAAAATACTGTTATGGAAGGCCATTTAGTATCTGCTGGGTTACTACCAGAAACTGAAGAAGGTAATGTATTTTTCGATGTTACAGTAATTGCAGAAGATCAAGATATGAGTGGTGTTATGCTACACAAAGTTTTGCAGTTGTCTATTTCAGAAACTGCTTCTGACGAAATAGAGTCAGAAGAAGAAGAGAACATGGACGAAGAATTATAAGAACATAGTATCCACTGGTGAATAGAACCATATCAAAAGACCCTTTCTAAAGGTAACGCAATAAAAGAGGATAGGCATAACTAATCTTTTACGCCAATAGAAAGAAGGCTTAAAACTTACTAACACTAATTAGTGAGTGACTAAAAAGGCAGAAGGTAGTACTTCTGCTTTTTTTTACTTAAATCTTAAATAACAGTTAACCAAAAATTATAATATTATGTTTGGAAGTAATAAAGATGTTGAATTTGATGGTATTGGTTCAGATGCTAATGCCAATCCTGGAATCTATATGGTAACATTGAAAGATGTTAAATATGAAGAGTCCTTTAAAACAGAAGATGATAAAACTATTAAAGCTCGTATTAAATTTAATTTTCAAATTGAAGATATAATTGAAAGAGTGGGTAATTTATCATCTCCTCAAGGAGCAGGTCATACTCATATTGAATATGAAGTAAGATCAGATGAAGAAAATGCAGAAGCAAAAGCTGCTAATTTAGTAAAGAGAGTTGGTCACATACTTTCTAAGTTTATTGCAAAAGAGCAATTAGCACAAGAAAATGAAAGTTTTGATTCTTATGGTAAGTGGATTGTAGCAAAACTAGCAAATAAGCCATACGCAGGAAAAAAGTTCAAACTTGTAGTAGCTGGTTCAGTGTATAATAAAAAAGCTAATTCAAGATGTCCTAATTATCCTCCTTTTATCGCAAGAGAAGCTGATAATATTGCATTTGATAAAAATGCAATGAAAGGAAATAATGAGTTTCTTGGGATGATGAGTGCAGCAGCAGGTGATGCACAACTAGACGCAGCTATGGGTGGAAGTTCACCAGCTAGTGATTTTGTATAATAACATTATTAACCAACAAAAATAACAAAAGGAGGACTTGCAAAAGTTCTCCTTTTTTATTATATTAGGTACTAAACTACTAATGAATTAAGATGTATCAATCCAAAGTTACACTATCTAAAAAATTAATACTAGAAAATGTCCCACAAGAACAAATATTTGAAAGATACCTAGGATATTTTCCTAGATTAAATAAAGATTTTCCTAACCCTCTTAGAGATGATACAAGTGCTGGCTGTAGATTTTACTATAGTCCATCTACAGATATGTTAAAGTTTAAAGATTTTTCTACTGGATGGAATTGGGATTGCTTTAATGTGGTAGAATTTATTTATAAATGCACATTCAAAGAGTCCTTAGAAATTATAGCAAGAGATTTTAGAATTAATGGTATCCCTGATTATGAGTATACAAAAAAAGAATATACTCCAAGAGAAAAGGAAAAGTTTATCCTTACTGCTAAAATAGCAAAGGATTTTGGAAAAGAGGATTTAAAATTTTGGAATAGATGGGAGATAGATAAAAAGATACTAAACTTCTTTAATGTCAAGTCTTTAGACTTTGTTTATTTTAACGGAGCTATGACTAATAGATATAGTGATAGTAATTTACTATATGGCTACTATACAAATGACTCCTTTCTCTATAAGGTTTATTTACCACTAAAAAAGAAACCATATCCTAGATTTTATAATCCCTCAACAGACTGGCTACAAGGATATGAACAACTACCAAAAGAAGGAAAAGAATTAGTAATAACTAAATCACTTAAAGATGTGATGGTATTATATAAATTTGGTATCCCAGCGATTTCTACCTTATCAGAATCAGTTATACTTACAGAAGAACAATTTACTGAGCTGTATAATAGATTTGATAACATATATACTCTAATGGATAGAGATAGAGCGGGTATGATTAATGCTATTAAACATAGAGACTTATATAGTATTCCTGCACTACTTTATACAAAACAAGATAAGATAATTGGAGTTAAAGATACAGCCGATTGTTATGAAAGACTTGGCTATCAAGATATACTTGATAGAATAGAATATTTAAAAAAAATTAACTATTAAAATAATTAGATTATGGTATTAATGGTACACAGAAATATAACATTTAGTTATAATAAATGTTGGGTAGCGTATGAGGAAGGAACAGCTGAAGAAAATAGTAAAGAAGCTTTAGGTTTTACAAGAGTTACCTTACCTACTGAACATATATATAGAATGAAAAAAGAAGGGCTCTTTAAAGAAGTTAAATATAGAGAAAAAACGTTTAATATATTACCTCATACTGAAATAGAAGATTATAATATTGGAAAGAAAAATAGAATACTGCTAAATGAACCAAAAGAGTCTACTAATACAGATTTAAACATTGTATATTTCTCATGGTTATTAGGTAAACAATCCAAATATCTTGTAAATATAGAATGTGAAAATCCTTATTGGATATTTCACGATATTGCTCATACAGATGATGTTGCAGGTTCAGAAGTTTGTTGTTTAAATTCTAACTTAGAGGAACACAGACTAAAACAAGGACTAGAATTAATGATAGAAGCAGGATTTCAGCCAGAATTTTCAGATGGTTATTATGAACTAATTAAAGATTCTTTTTATAGTAGATGGAAAGTACCGTTGGATAATAACATATTTGAACCTTACATAACAGAACAATCATGGGAATAATAGGAATTAATGGTAAAATAGGAAGTGGTAAAGATACTGTTGGGTTAATCATACAATACCTTGTATCTTGCAAAAATGATAAACCTGCCGTTGGTTCTTGGACAATTAACGGTTTTGTTAATACTTCTGATTGGAAAGTCAAAAAGTTTGCAGATAAACTCAAAGATATAATCTGTATTCTAATAGGATGTGATAGAAAGCAACTTGAAGACAGAGAGTTTAAAAAGAAGGAGCTTGGAAAAGAGTGGGACTACTATATCTTTGGTAAAAACTTTGTGTCTAAATCTGAAATTATACAAAAATATAAAGATGAATGGGGAAGTGAACCTACAGATTATTGGTTAAATTCACAAAAGGTAGCAATGACACCAAGGAAACTCTTACAACTTCTAGGTACAGAGTGTGGAAGAGACATTATACATCCTAATATCTGGATAAATGCTCTGATGAGTGAGTATAAACCAATTGGATATAGAGAGAAAGTAGGTAATACTAATAGATTAGAAGTAAATTTTGTACATGGTAAAATGGTAGGTACTCCTACTAATTGTGAACCTATCTATCCTAATTGGGTAATAACAGATATGAGATTTCCTAACGAACTTGAAGCTATTAGATCAAGAGATGGTGTTACTATTAGAGTTAATAGACAAGGATATGGTACATCTATGCTGGCATTAGCAAATGATCATGAATCAGAAACAGCTTTAGATGGTGCAACTTTTGATTATGTAATTGATAATAATTCTGATATTCAATCCCTTATAGAAAAAGTAAAACAGATTTTAATTAAAGAGGGAATACTATGATAGAAAAAATTAAAGAACTAAGAGTAAAGATTGATGGTTTAAGTCAATTAGTTAAAGAGTTAAATCCAATTAAAGTACCAATTATAAGTGGTTATAAAAACTCTGATGAAATAAATAAGGCTTATGATAGCCTTATACTAGCTAAAGCTTGGTTAGGTAAAGTACTAGGTGAATTAGGAACTAGTACACCATATGCAAATGATGGTAAAAGAAAAGATGTAAAAGATATAGAACCTACTGCTGATACTGTTAATGTGGATTATAAAGATGGCACAAGTATAAGTAGTATGTCACATATTTCAAATGTAATGGATTTTGAAAGTAAAACTCATATAGAAAAAGTAGATTGGCTACGTCAAGAAATTGACAAAATAATTAAAAATATGCTAGCTACAAAAATGAGATACATTTGGAATGTAAACAACGGAGATTTATTGGGTTTAGTTTATAAATACTTATGTGAAGCTAGATTTTGGTTGGGATTTGAATTACAAAGAATTAAAGAAGTATAACAATGAGTTTTAAAACAGAAATATTAGCTGATTCTCTTAATCCACAAGGAAATAGAATTACAACAATGAAAATTACATTCCCTAGATTTATTTTAGCAGAGTTTAATACTCATAGAATGTTTTCTAGAAATAGTGCTTCTAGTAGAGCCATACCATTTAATAAAATGGTTAAAATGGTACAAGAAAATCCTTTTATACCTATTGCTTGGCAAAAGGATCACAAAGGGATGCAGGGAACTGAATATTTGACTGATCCTTTAGATATAGAAAGAGCAAATCATTGTTGGCTACAAGCACGAAATAAAGCTATAGAAGAAGCTAAAACATTAGCTAATGGTATAGGAGTTACTAAACAACTTTGTAATAGATTACTTGAACCATTTATGTGGCATACAGTAATTTGTACGTCTACAGAATTTGAAAACTTCTTTAAGTTAAGATGTCCAGAATATCATTTTAATTCTAAAATATATAGAAGTAAAACTCAAGCTTTAAAAGAGTTTACAGGGAGTAATAATATTGGAACTTCTAATAATATATTAGATTGGCTTAAAATAAATAAATCTCAAGCAGATATACATATTCAAGCTATTGCTGAATTAATGTGGGATGCAATGAATGAAAATACTCCTAAACAATTAAAAGCTGGTGAATGGCATATACCTTTTGGTGATAAAATTAACTATATAAAATTAGGACAAGCTACAAGTGAATATTATAAAAATAATCCAACAGAAACGGTTGATATTAATAAATGGTTAGTTAAAATAGCAACTGCCAGATGTGCTAGAATAAGCTATCAAACACTTGGAGATAATCCTAAGATTGACTATGAGAGTGATATAAGGTTACATGATATATTAGTTAATAATGGTCATGCAAGTCCATTGGAACATTGTGCTAGAGCTATGGATAAAGGAGAATATACTTTTAGTTTTTATAAAGGCGCATTAACTGAAGCTAACGAAGACAAAGATACCAGTGGTTGGTGCAGAAACTTTAAAGGTTTCATTCAATATAGACATTTAGTAGAGGTATAAATTTAACTAATGCTAATACCTAACTTACGTATAGGAAAAGCTAGAGGAATAGGAGGTAGTTATGCTTGGATAAGATATATGAAGTTATTCAATAAGTATCCAGAATCTCCTAAACCTTTACTTTTACCTATTGTAGCAAGAAGTGCTTTTAATAATGACTTTAAATATACTTTAAACTCATATCAATTAGATTATTATTATGAAGAACAATGTGCAATGAAACACATATTTGGAGTGAAGGCAACTATTAAATTTATAAACTAGAAAGGAATTTTAATATGATAGATAGACGTAGTAAAATTAATAAAAAGAATACCACAGAAGAACTGTTAGATTTTTTCTTTAATGGTTTAATTAAAGAGCCTTTAAATAAAGGAAGTTGGACATTTGAACCTACTGTTATATCCTATGAGGGTACAACAGTTGCTTTCTTTAAAGATGTCAATATAGTAGCAGAAGATAAAGTAAAAACTTTATTGTTTTTAGACTTAAATTTTGATAAAATTGGAGCTTATGGTAATGGATTTAATTATCACAGCTTAAAGGGAAAAGTACCAGCAAATATAGATTTTTATTCATATTATAACAGTCCTGAACACAAAGATTTAGGAAACATTGCAGTTGTAAATACGTGGATGATAAAAGAGTTTTCAGATCGTAATGAATCTTTTTTTAATAATCTAGCTTTATTAAAACGTAGTGCTAGTAATACTAGAATATCTAATTTTTATATTCCCGGGATTACAAAAATAGGGTTTCCTAATTTTTACCCTGATCAAAACTATGAAGTAGTAATAAACTTTATGGGTAGGGGTAAGCTGTATAAAGGTTGGAGCTATTTAGGAGTTACTTTGTGTCTTTTTAGATTTACTTTTGGAGAACTCAATACTAATGAAGATGTACTAGAGCTATCTTGTTTTACAGAAGAAGAAAGAGATGCAATAAGATTTAAACAGTGGAGAAATACTTATGGTAAACAATTAGCTTCAAATTCTTCTGTAAGATTTAGACATACTTTAAAAGATGCTAAAGCTATTTATGAAGATGATCTACAAAGAAATGTATTAGAAACTAAGGTAACAAAATTTCTTAGGAAACAAGAGAAAGAGAAAGTAGATTATTTTGAAAAACGTCTAGTAAGTACTAGAAAAAGCTTATATAAAAAAATAGAAACCTTTAGAAAAACTCTTGCTCTTAGTGGAAAGTATCATTCAGTTTTAAAGTATAATATATTAGCCACTAATGGAACAATAGTAAAAACAAGTGGAGGAGTTTCTGTTTCAGTAGAAGATGCTAAGAAACTACTTAGAATATTTAGACTGCATAAAGATAAACCATATACTAATCTTCAAAGTTATAATATTAAGGTTGGACTGGGTTTTCGTTTACTGGAGATAAAAGATACAGAATATGAGCATTGTATTGGAGAGAATCAATTTGAAAAAAAGATTTCTCCTACAATGGTTGTTGGGTGTAATCATATACCTTACTTTGAAGTCGAAGAATTTTTAAATTTTTATAAACTAAATTGGTGATGGGAATAATACAAGCATTAATAGACAGAGGTCATGACGAATGTATTGAAGAAGAAATTCAACTGATGATAAATAGAGTACGAGAAGGAGAAGATGCTACTAGTATTTTACTTGAGTATGGATTAGATGCAGATTATGAAGAAGATTTGCTACATCTCATGGCATGAGATGTGTTTATTTAATTAAATGTCTTTATAATAATAAAGTTTATATAGGGTCTACTGAAATATTTCAAATCAGAATAGAAGAACATTTTAGGCTTTTAGAAGAAAACAAACACTATAATAACAAAATGCAAAAAGACTATATTAGATTTAAGAAATACTTCATAGTAGGTATAGTTAAAGAATTTAGTCTATTTGAATCGAGAGATATGTTATATGATTTGGAACAAGAATTAATAGATTCAGTTCCAGATAAATATAATATAAATCTTAATGCTAGGGAACATATGAATCCTTATCACATAAGAAAAGAACACTCAAGACAAATGAAAATTAATTTTCACAATATATAATTATGGATTTTGATAGTAAAGAAGAAGAGTATATCTATTGGTGGCTACTAGAATTAAAAGAAGCAGGGTATATAACGGAAATAGAAACCCATCCAGAAAGTTTTATGCTTTCAGAAGATGTAAAAGAAATAATAACAGTAAAACTTGCAGAGGTAAGAAAAACTATATTAGCCAAACATAGTTATACTTGTGATTTTAAAGTTCACTGGAGTACAAAAGCTAGTGGTATATTCTATAAAGATTTATCAGAATCTAGTGCTAGTGCATTACTATTCATAACCTCATTCAATAGAAACATTACTTATTTAGAAGTAAAACCTTTATTCGATCAGAATAATATGGAACGTCTTTTTAAGGTTAATCAAAAATGGATGTACAATACTCACAAAGTATTTGTTAATAAGGTAATTCCTGTAAAACTGGGTAAAACAACTAAAAGTAGAGGTTTATTTAATAATACTTTTACTCCTGAAAGATATTTGCTTACAGATAAGGGAAAACAAAAAAGAAAACTTAGATTTGAACCTATTACATTAAATCAATATTTACTAAACAGATAAAATGATGCAAAAAGAGAACAGTTACAAACTATACAAATTAAGCGAAAGACTGCTTAGTATACTATCAGAAGTTGAAGAAAATGAAGGAGAGCTAACAGAAGAGTTAGAAAAGAGTTTAGTAATAACGCAAGAGAATTTTGAAGCAGAGGTTAAAGAAAGTGTAGAATTTATAAAAGAAACAGAAAGTTTTATACTGTATGGAAAAAGTGAAATTTCAAGAATAGCTTCTTTAATTAAAGGCAAGGCTACAGTTATTGGTAGATTAAAAAATTCAGTCCTAGAAGCTATTAAACTTTATGGTATGAAAGATGAGAAGAAAAATATATGGAGATATGCTACAGGTACTTTTAAATTAGGTACTACTAAATCTATATCTACAGAAATTTTAGATGAAAATGATATAGAAGATAAATGGAAAAGACTTCATATTGGTAATCTTTCTCTTGAAGACAAAGCTAAGATACTAGATGCTATAGGTAAGGGTGAAGAAGAAGTCAAAATAACTATTGATATATTTAAAACTCCTATTAAAGAAGCCTTACAAAGAGGAGAAATCGTGGAAGGTGCTTCTCTCGTGGATAATTATTCTTTAAGGATTAAATAATTTTTTATATTAATAAATTTTTATTATTTTTACATGATGAGTTTAGAACACAAAATAAAAAGTATTGAAGAAACATTAATTAACTTTGATGAGGTACTACAAGAAAAAAAATTATTAATTCAAAAGGTAATACAAATCCAGAGTGAATTAAATGCTTCTTATGAGGACTATCATTCAAACAACGTATTTAGCGATAAGTATGCTATAAATAAGAAAAAAAGACAAGTTGAACTACTGAACATTAAAGTAAACTACTTAAATGATGAAATATCATTTCTTAAATCTTGTATTGATTATATAGGACTTAAAAGAGAGATTGAAAATATTAAACAAGTAGTAAATGAGCCAGATAGTATGGATTGAAGAATGTATTGAATTTAGGTTTAAGTATAATCATATTCTTAATTACATAGCAAGTAAGATAATAGATGTAAAAAAAGAAGCATCTATTACAGTAATGGGAAAAGAAGAATATCTAATCCCGTTACTGAGAATTACATTTCCTAATCTTACTATATATTCATTTAAGGAAGTAAATAAAGGATTTGATTATACAATTATTCAAAGTTATATAAATAGTGATTTAATAGTTACTTTTTTATATGATAGCATACTAGATTTAGACCTTATAAATTACAATGCTGGATATGCACATATACATATTAAGAATCCGGATGCTGAGTATAGTATAGTAAGAGATTTTTATAATTGGTCTACTATGGAAAGAGATACTGATGGCAACATTACAATAACTAAATTTAAACAAACAATAGAAGATGGATATTTCAGCAAAAACAGCTAACAGAGCAGAAATATTTGGTGACCTAAAATGGGCTATCAGATTAGGAAATGAGTTTGATAAAGACTACATGATAAAACTAGGTATGAAACTTGCTCATTTTAGAAGGTATAAAGTTATATATCCTACAAAAGAAAACCTATTTAGATGCTTTAAAGAGAGTAAATGGGATGATGTAAAAGTAGTATTTGTAGGGCAAACTCCTTATCATAATGGTGCTTCTGATGGTTTAGCATTTAGTGCAATGGGTTCTGATTTTATACCCAAGTCTTTAGATATTATAACGGATAAGTTAAATAGTGAAATACTAAGCTATTTTAATGGTGCAGTACTAGAAGGAGATTTATCTGGTTGGGCAAAGCAAGGAGTACTGTTATTAAATAGAGTTCTGTCTACTGAAAGACATAGTGCAGATGCTCATTATGATTTAGGATGGGAAACTTTTACCGATCAAGTAATAGATTCACTAAACAATGAAAAAGAAAACTTAGTTTTTATTTTATGTGGTAAAAAAGCACAAGAATTAGAAACAAGAATAGATATAGACAGGCATTGTTTGATAACTTGTGAACACCCAGCAGCCGCAGCTAGAGATAACAGAGCTTGGATTAACGATAACTGTTTTATAAAAACTAATTTATATTTGAAAGCTAATGGAAAGGAACAAATAATATGGTAGATAAAATGGGAAATGAGTTAATAGACCTTCGTATTATGTCATATAAAATCCTAAGAACCTATACTTGCAAATCTTCTGTAATATCTGTATGTAAGCTAGAAGAAAGTTTAATCGTAGGCAAAGAGTATTTTTTACTGTGGTATCATGCAACATCTGTACCCGCAGAAACTATACTAGTACTAGATTTAATGAAAGAAAGAGCAGTTAATGTGCTTTTTAATAAGATGATTAAAACACTTGATTATACAACAATTGAAAAAATTAAAAAATGGAAACAACATTAGAAAATGTACTCGAATCTAAGATTTATGTAAGAGAAAATTCAGCTATATCTTTTAAATCACCAAGAGAGTATTTAACTCCCTTTATAGATAATATAGCTAAATTAACAGATGATTACAGAATATCTGTATCAAATGTAGTGAAGAATAAAAATGAAGAAGAAGATACTTTTAATACTTCTTATGGTAGAGTATTGATAGAAGCTTTACTTCCAAGACAGTTTGATACTGACGCAGAATCTGGAGATACCTATGGTACTATTGGTTTTATGTTTGCATTAGATTTACAGAAACCAGTGATTAAAGTTTTTACAGGTAGATATGCTAGAGCTTGTACCAATCTTTGTATATTTGGAGCAGATAGAGTATTTTCTCAAGAACTTACAGGCAATATAAACAAATGCTTTGATACAGTAAAAGAATACATTGATGATGCTGAAAAAGACCTAATTCAATCTATTAAGCTTATTACTTATATGAAGAATGAAATTTATAGTGGTGAGTCTCTTGATGAATTTACGGGTAACATTCTTAGAAAATCATTACTTAATCCAAAATTAGGACATACTCCTATTATACAGGGAACTAGAGAACTTTATAATGAAAAGTCTATCTATGCCCTAAGTAATGGTGAAACCACAGGCTGGAATTATTACAATTCTATTACTGAAAATATTAAAAAAGTTGATATTTTAGATAGAGCAAATAAAACTGCTTTAGTTACCGAATTGTTTGTACCTTATGAAATTATGAATTAAAACTTGCTTATTATGAATGAAAAAACAAGTATGAACCAAACTGTAAGAGAAGTTAGTAAATTAGACAATGTTATTAGAGAATATAGACAAAGAATAATTGAAATAAAAGACCTTGTAAATAGTCTTATAGATGTTTCTATTAAGTTAGATGGAGGATATGAAGAGAAAGTTGATGTAGAGATGCTACATACTGGTCCAAAGAATGATAAAGAAAATACTTCTATAGTTGAAGGATTAGAACATCAAGCACATGACCTTTGCATTGTTGTGGAAAGATTAGGTCAAGTAATAACAAGATTAAAAGAATCAGTATAACTATGGATTATACATTAGAACAATACTGGAAGGATACTCAAAGAACGTATCCAGATTTAGGAAATGATAGTACAAATTTTATCCACATGGTTAGTGGTATTTGTACTGAAATAGATGAATTTAATAAAGCCACCGATACTATAAATGCCAAAGAAGAACTTGGTGATACTATGTGGTATGTTAGTAATTTGTACCCCCTTCTTGAAGTAAGACCAATAACTAAAAGAGAATTAGAAGAAAGTTATAAAATGTTTTCTGGTTTTGATTATGTTTCAAGTAGTCTTTATTTGCTTGATAAGGCAAAAAAGTACTTAGCTTATGGAGAGACTATACATCGTCCTATGATAGTAACCCACTTAAATGTGCTTGTATTTAATATAAGGAGTTTGTTTGATAGCCATGAGGATTTTTTACATACTTTAGAACTTAATATTAATAAACTAAAAGGACGTTATCCTGATAAGTTTGAAGCTGATAAAGCTATCAATAGAAACTTAGATAAAGAAAGAGCAATTTTAGAAGCTAAGAAATAGCCCGAAATGCTGACAATAAAAAAATGCAGTCCTGTTATTTGTAGGACTGCATTTTTTATTTGGCCTTTAATTAAGTTTTATATCTCCTATTAGTCCTTTATAAGTTCAATAGTCTTATTTATCTTCTCTGCTAGTTCATCTGGAGTGTTTACATCTGTTATCCATTTGCTAAAACCTTCTAATACATTTGATAAATTATAAAACTGGTGTTCAGAATTATCATCTGCTTTTCCATATTCTATAAGTTGCCTATTAACTAGCTTATACAAATCATTAATAACAAGACCCAACAATCTTTTTCTTGATTGTTTGAATATACCCGTACCGTTAGAATTATCGTGAGAGTCTTTAAGAATAAGTACCGCTGCCAGAGCTATCATTACGTTTAATACTTTTTTCATTTTTCACTTGATTTTAAAGGTTCTGTTAATAAATCAGTAGTTCTTTCTACTTGACTTATAATAGGTAACATTTTTATCAAGTTATCAAAAAATTCATATTCTCCATCTTGCCAATCAAACCATATTGCAGTATCTGTAAATGCAGAACCTAAAGTTCTTTTTGCTTGCTGGAAAGCATTAACAATAGGAATAGGAGAACGAACAACTGCTAAGAATGAATCAACATCGTAAAAGAATTTTAATTCATTTTCTAGTCTATTAAGAGATTTTAAAACAACTCTTCTCCATCCTTCTTTATCTTCATCATCTCCTGCTTTAACCAAAGCAATTAAGCCAATTAATGAAGTAATCATTGCTATTTCCATCCCCATCGCTCTTGTATTTTGCAAATACATATCAGTATATTCTTCCAAACTAATTACTTCTCCTGTATCAGGATTAACTAACAAGTCTGTATCTGTATTTGCTTCTGGATTATACTTTGCCAATAATTCATAATACTTAATTTCTGCTGATTTTTCCAAACTTGTACCCATTCCAGAAATCATTTGAGTTATATTACCTATAACTCTTGTAGTTACCATATCATTAAAGAATTGTCTATATCTACCTGCTTCCCATCTCCCTATTTCAGAATTATAATTTAAGTCTCCAAATCTAGCATATCCCATTTTAGGCATCCAACTTCTAAACTGTAATAACATTCTTGTCATTATTCCTAATCCAGCTGTACGCATATCATCTCTACTTGCAATACCTAAAGCTGTTTCTGATATAGCTTGTGATTTTCTTCTAAAATCTTGTAATTCTTGATTAGATACTTTATAGTCTAGTTTACCATTTGAGGTTTTCTCTATAAGCTCTAGGAAAGTCTTATCTCCTTTTTTTCTTTTGACTAATTTACCATCTACTATTGTATGACTTTTCATCATAGATATTAAAGTAGCATTTTGTACAGAAGTATCTCCCATTTGCTGTAAGATATACATATTATCTAAATTGAATATCTTACTCCAAAATCCTTTTTTACTATTTAAAGCCCCTCTCATTCCTTCATTCTTACCTAGAATATCAAGATCACTCATAATATCCCAAACTTTTCCTTCTCCTTTTGTAATATCTACAATACTGCCAAGAGCATCCCTTCTACTAAACATCCCTCCTTTTGAAGCTTCCATTATAAAGTTAGCTATACCATTTGCAAAGTTAGCTATACCAGACACACTATTAAGAACCAAAACTGTTAAAGAATAATAACTTTTTGCTGTGTCTAATCCTTTACTTAAATCTACTCCATTTATTTCTTTACCTAAATTTTTCTTTATAAATTCTTTAGTGCCTTCATTAAATTTAATTTTAAGTTTATTATCTTTTCTAGTTACTCCGTATAAATAATAATTCATAAAGTCTGTATATTGATTAAGACTTCTATTATTTTCAGGATTCATTTTATCTACAGAAACTCTACCACTATTTATAATAGGATCTCCTCCTCTATTTACAACTACTTGATCTTTATTTTCAAGTATTCTTTTAAGAACTTGTGTAGAATCTTCTATTTGTTGCATATATTTATAATTATATGCAGAAGCAGACATTACTTGTAAAGAGTAAGCTAAATCATAATTCATTTTAGCTGCCATTTTAGAATCTACAGGCTTTATAAATGGTAATGGTATTGATTTATCAGTAGGATCTTTAGGTAAATTATCAGAATCTCCTTCTAAAGTTATAGCATCTGCTAATTCTATTAAATTAACATTACTTGTAGCTCCAAACATAGAAGTAAATCTACTAAATGCACTTTTCTTAATAGGTACAATATAATTTCTACCTAATAAATTACCTCTTTCAGACTTAGGAATAAACTCTCTAAATTCTTCTAACTTGTCTTGATAATACTCATAAAATTTTAATACGGGCTTATTCTCTGCTTCAAATAATCTTTTGTATTCTTTAGATTCCCACATCTTCTTAGGTTCTAAGAACCAGTTATTAGAAAGATATGCAGTTTTAGGATGTTTAAGTACGTTATATTTGTACTCATAAGTTTTAATCCTATTTTCTAGTTTTTTTGCTCCATCATCTTCTGCTGCATAGTAAGAAGCCCAAACTTCCTTTTTTTCTTCAATTACTTTATCATATTTTTCTTTATCAAAGTTTGTATTTTCTTGTACCCACTTCCAATCTTCCTCTTCTACTTTTTTATCTTTAATCTTCCAATATTCTTTATCTATTGGACTAATTATTTTACCAGTAGGATTTCCATTTTCATCTTTAGCAATTAAAAGATCGTACATTCCCATTCCTTTCTTGGATGCCCAATCTTCTAAATTTTTAACCATATCTCCTACATCTTCTCTAGTAGCATTCATTGCAACTCTAATGTTATCTTGAGCTTTTACAATATATCTATATAATGCTCTAATTTCCGGAACTGTAGATTGTGATATAGTTTTTAATACTTCAGTAGTCCAATTTATTGGAACGTGAGCAGAGCCAACAGTTTTAATTCTAGTTTCACTCTTTATTTCTTCTAATTGAGTAGTTTCTTGAATTTGATTTAATTGAGTAAATAAACTAGAAATTCTACCATTTAATTCAATAAGTGATCTTTGTTCTTTACTATTATTTGTAAGATTAGAAAACTTACCATGTTCAGATATTTCTCTATAAAATTTAAGAGTTTTTTCTAAATCTGTTAATTCTCCAGCGGTCATATTTTCAAGACCTTTATCTTCTGCTCTAATTATTTCAACTTTTCCAGAATTAATAAAATCTAAAGCATCTTGTTTTACAATAAGACTATTGATAGCTCTTGATAATGATCTAATTCTTTCTGCTCTAATTTCTTTTTCAGCACTTGTAGATGGTTGTTTTACTTTTACTGCATCTAATCTTTTTCTTAATCTATCAAGTATTCTATTAGTGCTTTCATCTTCTACTAATTCCTCCGCTACAGATTGTTGAACTAATGCAGGATCGTCTATTTTAAGTCTTGAAAAAGCATATCCTTTTTCCTTAGATTTAATATCTAATTTAATAGGAATCATTCTCATTGCACCAAATTTCTTTATACCATAATTTTCACTAAGTATATTTTTATATTTCCTTGCTTGAGTATTCCAATCTTCTAATTTTAATCCTGGAATTTCTTGAATTATCTCTCCATCTTTATTAGATTGTAATCCTATAGTTTTATGGTCATAAATTAAAGCTCTTCCCTCACTTGTTATTACAAGTAAATCAATAGTACCTGCAACTTCTCCTTTCTTATCTATAATTTGTTGTTCAACAAAAAACTCTGCTCCAGGATATTTTTCTAATATTCCATCTATAAGATTATCATAATAATATTTAAGCTTACCATAAGATTCATCATTTGTCTTTACTGTTCTTTGAGTAATATTAATATTTTTTATAGATTCTATTTTTCTTTTTAAAATATTTTCAATATCAGCATGGGTATTAACTCCATATTCTCTTCTTTTTAAATCAGATTCACTTGGATTATATTCATCAAATCCTCTTTTAGCTTTTTCAAGATTAAGAATATCGTGAACTCTATATTTAACTTCTCTACCTTTGTAAAAATATCTTTCTCTTCCTCCTACCATTTTCTTAGTAAGTAAATTATTATCTTCTAATAATTTCTCTCTAATTAATTGGCTAGAATTTTTACTTAACATTTCACCTGTTAATCCAACTTTATTAAGTTCTAAAAGGCTTAAATCTCCTTCCATTACTTGATTAACAGCTTTGATATATCCTTGGTCTGACTTGTTTGCAAAAAAGTTTTTAATGAATTGTATTACTTTATTAAACCATCCTTTAGCTTGATTATCTAATTTTAGATTATCAATATTTTCACCCATTGCAATCTTAGCAAGTAGTTTACCTACTGCTTCCATCCTTTGCCCATAATCATCGAGTTCTGAATACTCTTCTTTTACCTCTTGAAACACTTCAAATTGATCAATATTATTCATCATTTCTGATAATAGTTCTTGAGCTTCTTGATTATTAGTATTTACTTCTAATAATTTAGTATAAAAGTGAAATGCTTCTTCTCCTAAAGTTTCGGTATTTGCAACTCCTTTTACTAGTTCTATAGTATTAGAAAATAACTTAGCTATTCCTTTTGCATCTATTACTTCCCCTTTTCTGTTTCTAATAAAATCTACTAACTTTACAGATACTCCAATCTTTTCTAAGAAACTTAGTAATTTAGTATAAGCATTTTCAGATTCATCTAATAGTTCAGGTAGTTGAACTTCTGGTAATTCACCTGCTTCTAGAAGAGAAGTGAAATCTTCCATAGTATAGCTTTCTCCCTCATATACTA
>Ga0306898_1000099_pt1 | contig 37244 bp, 47 predicted proteins | sample AntRauMFilla1564_FD_190424 | JGI IMG/M metagenome (GOLD analysis project Ga0306898, IMG submission 190424) | Saline lake microbial communities from Rauer Islands, Antarctica - Metagenome Filla 1 #564 (v2) (version 2) | ecosystem: Environmental > Aquatic > Non-marine Saline and Alkaline > Saline ...
GCGCGTAAAAACTCAGGTATCGCGGCTTTTGCAGACAAAGCGTTCTGGTTAATTGTGGGTGGTATTGTTGCAGTGGCAGCGTTTTTCATACGGAGTGACTAATGATTTCCACTAAGAATTTTAACCCGAAGACCGACCCTAAGTTATTATGTACATGTGGTCATGCTAAGTGTGACCAGCGTAGCGTTAATCAATTTACGCTCGATATGCTACAAGCAGTACGTAACGACTACGGCAAGGCTATGATAATTACGTCGGGCGGGCGCTGCGAAAACCATCCGAACGAGGTTACAAAAACCAGAGCTGGCGACCACCAAAGGCAATATGCGGTCGATGTGTTTTATGATAACGAGTTAGACCGAAACAAACTTATGACACTCGCAGGGCGTCATGGTGCAACGCGTGTAGCTGGCTCCGAAAGGCTAAAATTCGTACACCTTGCATGGACACCAACCAGCGACAAGAGCGTACCAACGTGGAGTTATTGATATGAACTGGAATCCTATAACTGCCGTGGCCGAAGTGGTCGGTGGCGTTTTTAATAAACGAGAAGAGGGCAAGCAACTTGAACGCTCGATAGATGGGAAACTAGCGCTACAGAAAAATGGAAATGAAGCGCAGGTCGTGTTTAATGAACAAGAAATAGATGTAATATCTAAGCGCAATGAAGGACAAACATGGAAAGATGAATACATCACTATCATCATGACCATGCCGCTTGTTATGCTATTCTTGGCTGTTTTCTTCGGCATTTTACTTAATAGGCCTGATTTAATAGAGGCATCAATCCAAGCCAACAAAGCAATTAAAGAATTAGTGCCTAATTATCAAGAGCTACTAGCCGCGACTATCTTTGCGGGCTTAGGTATTAGGGCGGTTAAGAGAAGATAACCTTAGTGTTGTCGTTCTCATGTCTAGTCTCCAAGGCGGCGTAAGCATGTAACCGTCATCGCCACGAACCGTCTTATCCCATCCTTTTATAATCTTTATGCTGGTTGTTCTGCTGTAACCTTTTGCTTTCTTCATGTTAGTCTCTCCATTACCGATTCTTGAACATCGGCTTTACTTTGTAAGGCCGCGGCTACTACTTCATCAATAGTGTCGTTAGCCACGATGTCGATATAAAGAACATTCTTAGTGGTTCCAATTCGGTGCGCTCTGTCCTCTGATTGTAGTCTAGTTTCTAGGTTGTAATCATTGGAATAATAAATAACCGTATTCGCCGCCGTTAGCGTTAATCCTATACCGCCCGCTTGAGGATTACCTACGAATATTCGAGCCTCGCCTTCTTGAAAACTATCCACTGCGTTTTCTCTATCCTTAGAGTTTACCCCGCCGTGGTATTGAACGAAAGATATATTGCTGCGTAGTAGATGATCAGCAATCGCGGCTATTTCTGCACGGAAAGATGCCCAAATAATTATCTTTCCGTCGGTGTCCTCAATTAGCTCTTTTAACAAGTCCATACGGGGGTTCTTATCGGCCAAGACCGTCGGCTCTCCGTCTACCATTATGAAGCAAGATACAGCCTGACGAAGTTTAGACTTCACGACTAGCTTATCGAATATGTGCAGGTTTCCTTCCAGCTCTATTCTTAGATTGTCTCTCATGAAATCGTAGGTCTTTCTTTGCGCAGGCGGAAGGTCGAATCCTACTATTTTATAAATTTTATCGGGAAGGTCTAAACAATCGGCCTTTTTTACTCTATAAGTCCAACTGGACATAAGCTTAGCGAGTTTATCTAAGTTCTTATACTTAGGCCGCCCCTTACTATCTTTAGCCGTTATCTGTGGTCTCTCGAAGCCTCGCGTTTTTTCGAGAATAGCTTTATACAAAGGCGAATTTTCAGGAAGCAATTCTGTGTATTCTGAAACAAACGCCCTGAAACTAGACGTGCCCAAGAGCGGCAAGTTAGGGGATAGAAACTTAGCCTGATTAAATATATCTTGTGGGCCATTAGGCATGATAGTACCAGAAGCTATTCTGCGGCTTCTCGCTAATGTGCCTAATTTTACTGTCTTTTTACTGCGGCCAGCGCTGGGCGACTTAATTCGAGTGGATTCGTCTACTATCATCATGCAACGCCCCGCCTTAAGAAACTTTGCCGCGTAGGAATAGCCGCGCTCTGTATTAAGGCTATCTATATTCATGGCGAATATTCGTAAGCTATCCGAGCGCTCCAGCATTAGGGCTTGCACTTTCTTAGACTTAATCGTTTGCTCTGGCACCCACCAATTCGCTATATAAGCAACTTCTAAGTGTTTAGGTATTTCTCGACGCGGCCAGTTACTGTGAACGCCCTTCGGCGCAATGACTAAAACGGTATCTATTAGCTCATCTTTAAATTGCCTTTCAGCATCGGCTAGTAGCATCCACGTCTTGCCCGTTCCCTGCTCACAAGCCAATGCGTAATACATAGGGCAGCCAGCCATGCGCTCTAGGCCGACGAGCTGATGACTCATTCCTTTAGTAAGCATTGGCTTATGTCCTCCCAGTTATCGGCCTCGTTATGTAACTGCATTTCGGTCATGTTAAAATCATTCATTACGTCGGCATACTTACCTTCTATTAAATAAAGCCGCAAGGCGTTGTCGCGTATCAATACATACGTTCTTAGGCCGAGTGAGGCCATTTTAAGGTGCCAGTTAATCTGCGATATTCTTAAGCCTTCATCACCCATTAATTTAGTCGTAGCCTTCTTAGGCAGGATGATAGATTTTAGCTCCACCCAAGTTTGGTCTCCTTTCATGCCTACCCAAACGTCTGCCTCTCCAGCACCTACTTCATTTTCAATACGGCGGCACCACAACCTCTTATCAATGTTACGCTTCATCGAGTCCCATACCCTTTGCTCTTTAAGTCTCATAAATAACTTCCTTAGTTATACACTTAATCTTCTGCACGTTCATCATGCTGAAGTCCTTTAGCCATTTTCCCCGCACAAGATAGTAGTCCTCTTTATTACGCGCTGTCTCAGCTAGGTCTACTCCCATCGAAATCCAGTCACGCTTACTTATTCGAACGCGCACAGGCTTAGCAACACTATCATCGACCATAAACAAGTCCAAAAATAAGGACTGCCCTTCGAATCTTTTTCCGCCGCGCCGCGCTACTCTTACGCCTTCATTTTCATCGCGGCGTTCCTTTCTTATTAGCTGACAAACCACAACCGCTGACTCATTAGCCTCCAATTCGCTGAAGCGCTTAATCTGCCCCATCACATTATACTTCGCTGGGTTATCATATATGTGCGAGTACATAGTGTATATAGGCGCAAGGTTTCCTATGCGTGGCTTATGCTTACTCGTTAGCGCCTCGATTTTCTCGACGGTTAACGTCCCCGCTTCTCTCTCCGATAAAAGCTTAGCGGCCTTAATGCGCCCTATTCCAAACAAATTATCGAAGCCGCCTATTAATCGTCCGCCTTTAGCCGCCCACGTTATATCCGACAACGCGGCATCGAACGGAATATACATAACGCCTTCATCACGAAGCTCTCGCAGTATCTCTACTGTCTGCTCCTCGTCTTTTGCGTTCCTAAGCGTAGCCGCTGCATACTCTAACGGGTGGTATCTCTTAAGCCAAGCGCACCAATAGCTGATAACGGCATAACTATGGGTGTGTGACTTATTCATTCCCCAAGCGCCGAAGCCGCATATCTCATTCCATATCGCAGTCGCGTCGTGCTCTTCAATGTTCATCTTCTTAGCGCCGATAGCGAACTGCTCACCATATCTATCAAAGAACTCCTGCCCTTTTCTTCCGCTCATAGCCTTACGAATCGTGGACGTATCCTCCCAAGAAAAGTCGCCAATCTCACGGACTATGCGCATGACCTGCTCTTGGTATAATACGACCCCCATAGTTTCATCTAAGTAAGCCGCCATGGACGGATGACGATACTCCACCTTTTCCTTTCCTGCGGCTCTGGAGACATAATGCGCTGCGGCACCACCACCTAATGGGCCAGGTCTGGCTAGAGCTGTGATGTGGTCTATCTGCTGAAACTCCGTTATGTGAATGCCAACGGATACTGAACGCTGAGCCGCGCCTTCGAACTGAAACACCCCAGAGAACTTATGCTGATTAATTATATCTAGCACCTCTTGGTCGTTAAACTTCATGCTAAACAACTCGCGCTGACTTATAACTCCACTGTCCTCGATGACTCCTAGCGTCCTTAATCCCAAAGCGTCAATTTTTAATAGGTTAAGCGCTTCTGCGTCCTTCTTATCTATCTGAGCAACGCCGTCTATGACTGTGCAGTACTCGGTGATAGCGTCATTACAAACTATTATCCCCGCGGCGTGCACTCCTGTGTGAGATGCATGATTCTCTAGTTCGTTAGCTACCCTAAATTCAGGATGGTCGTGGATAAACGTCTGCCCTGCGACTGTATTTTGAAGCGTGTCTTCTAATCCTTTACCATATCTAGCATCACCAGAGCTGTATTCGATTAGAACATTTAAAACGGGGAAGGTCGCGCCGCGGTTTATTCCTAGCTTTTTAGATGCGTGCGCCATAACAGACCGCGGTTTAAGCGTTAAGAACGAGCCTATTTTAGCGACGTTGGCCTGTCCGTATTTCTCAGCAAGATAATCGAACACCATGAAGCGCTTCTTATCATTAAAATCTATGTCTATGTCAGGAAGGTCGTCACGGTTTATGTCGATGAATCTCTCGAATAGCAGTCCGTATGGCAGCGGGTCTACCTCTGTTATCTCCATTAAGTAACAAACGAGCGAACCTGCTGATGAACCACGAGCTGGCCCAACTAACATATGCTTTTTAGACCATATAACTAGCTCGGCAACCATGATGAAGTAGGAGCTATAATCCTTTTTCTCTATCATAGCCAATTCACGCTGAAGGCGGTCTTCATACTCCTGCGTCCACTCGTCGATATGCTTACTCTCTAGCCTGTATTTTTTCCCCGCATCGCACATAGCATTGATGTCACCCTCTACTTTTATGATTGGAGCAGAAGGTAAGGAGTCCTGCGCAGAAAGAGCGCCAACTATCTTAGTGGTTACTGAGTATTCCTCATACTCCGCATCAGTTAAAAAGTCGAACGCCTCCCTGCTTACGTCTATGTGCCGCGGCCTTACTGAGTCACTATCATCCCAAGCAAGAAAGAACTCCTTATCTTCTGGAGTCGGATAGTCGTTATAAGGCACTAGCACGCAGGGCTTACCGTCGCGCTTTGCCTGAAGAATCCTACGCCTCCCTTCGGTCACGCTGCTGGGGTCAATATCCATGTAGTCATACGCTAAAGGATTGCCGCCCAAAGCACTGCCAGCAAAACGAATTACCTTTCCAGAAAGCCCCTCCCAATCAATATCGCTAGTGGGATTGCTAGAACTCGCCTTATAGAATGCGCGGGTGTTATTTCTCATGGCTAACGCCCAAGCTACGGGCTTACGTCCGTCCTCTAAGGCGATAGTAGCGGTAAACCCAAACGCGGGCTTTACGAGGCCGTTTAGAGCCTTAAACCAACGAGCATGTCCCCACGTTCCTTTATCATCAACAATAGCCGCGGATGGCACGCCCATTTCTTCTATGACCTCGGCAACATAGTCTATCTTTCCATATGCACGCCTGAAACTACATTCGGTTCTGATTCTCAATAAAGGTAGCATGAAATCCTCCTGTAGTCCATATCTCAGCGAGAGCGGTGCAGTCATCTATAGCACGGTGAGTCTGCGCTAATGCGTGGCCGCACACGTCAGCATAAAGTTGAACCATCTTAGGCCTGTATCCGTACCGCGCTCGATTTTCTTCGACGGTACAAACGCCAGTCGGAAACTTAAAATCTATCCCCATGCGGCGCAACTCGAATCCAACCAATCCTCGGTCAAAAGCCAAGTTATGAGCTACCATTAAATCCGACTCATTAAACAATGCCATTATCTCAGGCCACACGTCCTTAAAAACAGGCTTTCCGATTAAGTCGTCATTAGTGATTCCCGTTATCTTAGTGATGATGGACTCGATTTGCTCCTGCGGATTAATAAGCTGGTTATATGACTTAACAATCTCACCGTTCTCATCCAGAATAACAGCGCCAAACTCAATGATCTTCGGCTGTTTACTAATGTCTACTGACGGATGCTTAGGCAAGCCCGTGGTTTCTGTATCGAACACCATGACATTCATGCGTCTATCCTTACGATGAATTTAATATCAGTGCCGATTAACTCGCGTGTACTAAATATCGTATAGTTATATGTGCGGCCGTTATTAACTAAAAATTCATTAGTGTGGCTTTTAGTCGTTACCTCCTGAGCAATACTAACATATCTATCCTCCATAAATGAACGCCATTTCGACAATTCGGCCGCGGTAACATGCATGCCTACATGAGACACGCAAGCCTTCTTATTTTTAATCCAGTTGTTACCTTTGGTATAGCGCAAGTTTTCTACCTCTAACTTATCAGGCGTATCCTGATAACCGAACGATAAATTAGCCTCATTAATTCCTTTTTCCCCGAATACCTCGCCTTCCGCAATGACAGCATCCTCTACCCACGCGCCGAAATTAAACAGCTCTTTCAAGAATCTTTTTCCCGCTTCACTCTTAGGCGAAAATGCTAACTGCTCTACTATAAATTTCATTTTATGCTCCGTATGGTAAATCGCAACCAGCTAATGCTTCGTGGCGATATTTTTCAGATAGTAAAAATACAATAAACTCTGCGCAAGCCGCGGCGCTCGTTTCTTTCTTAGTCAGTAATCCAGCGACCTGATACTTATGCGCTTCTTCAGGAGTCCATCCGCGAGTCTTACATACCTGCGCGTCAATATCCTCGCTCATGCCAGTACCGCCTAGCTTATTGGGACTAACGGAAAATATTGTTATACCGTCCTCTATTAGCTCCCGCGCCATTTGTTTAGTAAGTATTAAGGCCGCGCCCTTACTCGCATTATACGCGGCACTGCAACGCATAGGCATATGAGCGGCGTTCGATACTATATTACAAACCGAACCCTTAGTAGCTTCTAGCGCAGTGCGATAGTGCTGAGTCATAGCGAACATACCATAAGCATTAACTTCTATCACGCGCATAAACTCTCTGTGAGTTACGTCCGCCATCCAGTTAATTTTATTAATTCCCGCGCAGTTAACTAATACATCAACCCTACCTAAAACAGGCATGTTCAAAATAGTCGGCTGAGTAATGTCGTGCCCGAACTGAGTATCAATCGGCACGACATTAAAGCCTTCCGCCGTTAACTTTTGAGATATTAACTTTCCTAGACCGCTTGCCGCGCCTGTCACCACCGCTACTTTTTGCTGCATGATTCATTCTCCAAAATGCTTTCTACCATAGCCGCGTATACGGCAATATCGTGAATCGAGTCCTGATGGCTTAATTCGCTGTTAACGAACCGCGTTAGTTTAACAATCATCAGCTCGAACAGGTGCCATTTATTAAAGTCTTCAGGCGTTTTTAATACTACTCCAGAAGGGAAAAGAAGGTTCATAACATCCCCTACTTTCTTCCAGTTATCGCCGTATGTTATATTACGCTCAGCGTATGTATCGGCCATTCTCTCTAGTATCGTCGAAGGACTAACGCAAGGCCGCAGCTCTGTCGCCTGCTCCTTCATGTAAATTTGCGGGTCTATTCCTGCTGAATTTTCTATAAAAGTGCACAATCTCTTTCTCACGTCTTCTCTATCATCCAGAACTACTATGTGTTCATAGTACTTACTGGTCTTAAGATGCTCAGACAAAAGAGCTAGTTTCAGGGTCGGCGAGTCTCTCATGTCGCCATTAGGTCGCATAAATAAAAGCCCTTTGCCCATTCCGTATCTACTTGTATGCGTAGTCAGCATATGCCTTGTAGCTGTCCTGTACTTTGCTGGCCGCGCAGTTAAGAATAGAACGTCCCCAGCAAATTCATTTACGAATTTAACCACCCCTTTAATCGGCATATCATCCACGTGACGCTGATTATAATCATCATAATCGCTGTCTTTAGGTTGTAATTCTTGAGATTCAGGCAACAGGTGCCTGCGCCACTCATCATCGAACAAAGTGCCATCTAAGTCGCAGACTAATAATTCATTATTCATCGTAGTAAGTCCTGTACTTTAGCGGCTTTCCAGCCAGTGCCTTTCCCAGTATCCAAGCCCGCGTCCTTTATAATCTCGTCCAATAGGGCTAACGCCTTATCATTACTAGACGTAAAGAACAACGCGGCGAACGGCCACACAGCAATAACGCGCTTCTTCATTTCCATAACAATGTTATAATACTCGTCCTGCGTTCGGTGACTACTCCGCGCCTTAACTAAGTCCACGAATGAACGAAAGTTATACTTACACCAAATGTTACACGAAGTATTCATAGGCAGCAAGCCGCGAGCGTCCTGAGCAGTAGCGCCTGATGTGATTAAGGTTCTGTAAGAGTCCTGAGCGCATTCTACGCTATCATTAAAATAATTAAATAAAGGGTCATCCTCCGAATAAGGATTAATTACGTCCATCTGACTAGCATCGGTAACGCGCTGTGACTGCATAGCGTAACTGCCTGTGCGCGTCCGCGTTATCTGCTGAGCGCAAGCGCGGCTTACGCCTTCGACCAGAAATGTAACATCGAGAAATTCCCAAGAACTAGGGATGGTGCTGGCCATATACTGAAGTTCTTCATAAAGCTCTTCACCATCCATCGCATTTACTTTCTCGAATGATTCGTTTATTGTGAGCCGTGTCGCCTTCGTCGTCACCAACAGCTCGGCCGCAGCGCGTGCTGGTTCGTCAGCGTGGCGGCCTGTGTATTCAACTAAATGAACTATCATGGGGTCTTACCTTAGCAGTTTTCTGCGGTATGTTTCTGTTTTAATTAGCTTCTCGATTAAATCCATATCTTGGATAAGGTCATCGAGCAGTATGTTTCTCCAAGTCGCAAACCGACCTAGTGAGAAAATGTTATGGCTGTCTGTTAAGTCATGCAACAGCGCCTTACGTTTATCATCGTTCACCGCCGCAATCTTACCTAATCGCTGGTGATGTATTATAGGAGTATCGAACTGATACTGACTCAATCCGAACGCAAGAGCAATTAAACTTAATTGAACTGTTTTATCGCTTATGCTTTCCAATATCATCGTATCATCGGTGATACTCGCTCTGTACACGTCGTGCTCTGCGGTTGGAAAGTATATCGTTTGATACACATTCTTTACGCCTTCTAGTTTAATCCTTACTGTCGTAATTGGCTTACTTTCGAATGCCAAGTCATGCTTCTTTTTAGTGATGTTTAGCGCTACTGGTAGCGGCGCAGTCGAGATAACAGGCGAATCCCCTTTAGAAAATTCGTAAGGCGAATTGTAAGCAACTCTATCGCTAACTTTATCGGATAGTATATCGAAAAAATTAGACGGCGCTATATAGCGTACAGTGGTATCTACATTCCATATGCTACGGTCGCCATTAACGCTTCCTAGAACCTTTCGGCAATAGGCATTAGCTAATGATATAGTAGGCCGCACAAACTTGCCATCAACAAATATTCCTTTGTGCACATTTACTTTATTAAATGGTACGCCTGTTAAGCGACTAATAGCGTCAGAACGGAAGCGCAACAAGGCTTTATGACCTTCTTTACGCTCCCCTGCCTCCAACACCTGAGCTGCAGGAAATCTGTGGGCGGCGATAAGTCCTGCTAATCCTGCGCCCACAATAATCATTCCGCTATCTCCAGCCACTTAGAACGAACTAAGTGCTTAATGTTATTAGTAACATCATATCCGAACTCGCTACAAAGGTCGCCAATAGTCATCTGACCTCCTGCGTTTATGATGCGCCAAATTATAGCCGTCCTTTCACTGTCGGGCTGTAACTTTGTATCCGCCTTACGGCTTTGAAGATACAACAACGTCGTATCTTCATAAAGCTTAGGGCGGCCAATCTTACACGGCAACTTCGGCATCGGCCTTCTCTCTATCGGCTGCTTTTTGAGCGGACGCGGCTTCCTGATAATCAGCGAATGGAATTAAAGTCCACTGCGCTCCTAAGTGCTTAACTGAGGTGCCAATCGGCTCTAGCTTCAATCCTTTGCGAAACTTAATGTGGTCTTTAGGATTAAGGTTTAATCCGATGTACGCGGCTAATACCGACTGAAACATATCAGTGCCGTTAATCATAACAGCGTGGCGCTCTTTACGCTTAGCCGCGACAACAGGGTCTTTCCAAGTTTCTACTACGCCAGCAGAGATATTAGCACGAAGCTGTTCATTAGTTACTGGCGCTTTCGGCTCTTTGGTTTTCTTCTTCGGTGCTGATTTCTCGTCACCAAGCAAGTCAACCATATCAGTTACTTTTTGAACAGCGTCTTTACGGCTTTCAAATTTCTCTATTCTCGCTAGGTTTAGCTCCCCGCAGTGCTTATTGTAAAAAGCCAAAAGCTCGACGTTGGTTGTTTTCTTAATGTCCATTTTAAATCCTTGTATAAAAGTTAAATTAGTAAATTTCGCTATTGCGAAGTTACATTATAATGGTTTCATTCTATAAGTAAAGTGTTTTTCACGATTATTTAACTGCACGCACTGCCTGCCTTCCCCTTAAAGATAATCCTATTCTCGTCATCTTTTCGTGTATTGCTCCTTTTGTTCTTTTAGGAAAAGCTTCGTATATATCCTTCATGTTTTCGGTCGTTTTGTGAAGCTTTATCAGTAGCCTCTGATCCTCCATTGACCACTTGTTTTTGTAAGTTTTAGTTATATACTCGTTATACACAACTACTTCCCCTCGTCGCTTTTGTACTGCCACTCGTCACTGCTTGCGACATTCCACTTATCTGTGCCCTCGACCGCATAGTTTTGCGTGCAAACTTTAAAGTCAGGCGTTTTAGTTTCGCTCGGTATTAAACTAGCATCCATCCAAACGCATCTGTTATTCGGTTGCGCGGCGAACTGCCCGTTGTCTAGCCTTAATATGTTAAAGGACTTATGTTCAGGGTCAGTCTCACTAAAACCTGTGTCTAGGATGGAATCGCCGCCATGACAGGTATCTATCGTGAACATGTAATCCCCATGATGGAACTTCTTATCTTTTCCGAACATCTTGGCGCGGTTAAGTAAAGGCTTTTGCAGGATTGATATATGATAGTCGAAGCAATCCCAAAGCTGCAACGTGTCTAGTGATAACAGCTTTACTGACGGCGTTTCGGTGTGCCACAGGAACGCGCTGATAGGCAACTTATCATACAACGCGCCATATTCTGGCAGCAGTGTTTCAAAGTACAGGGCTTTCCCTGTAATGCTTTTAACCGATGCCCATATACCGTCTACGTATTCTCCGTGACCGCTTTGGTGATCATATAAAAACTCTTTCCTGACCTTTACAGGTATTGGCGGCAGGTTATGTATTAAGTAGCTCATACATTCACCTCGAACTTCTCGCAGGATAAATTAGGACAGCTCTCGTTACTGAACATGTTACCATTGTCATCGCAGTCGGTTTCGGCCTCTAGCTCAGTTTCGCAATACTCGCAAGCGTTAGGCTCACTATAAAATGGTGAGCGGTGGTCGTTGTCGTAGCTTCTTATGTCATCAGGGTAGTTTTCCATTAGTGTTTCCTTTCTTCTAAAAATGTTAGTGGTCTTAGTTTAAGGGCTGACTTAGCGGCATTAACTCCAGCGCCCTCGCCTAGTCCCTGCTTTACATATGCCTTTCGACTTCTAAAGGTGGGATGCGCCCACTCTTTAGTCTCAGGCGGCGATAGCGGTAAGTACCCATAACGATTTAACCTGTGCGCTAGTGCCTTGCTCTTTACTTTCTTACGCATGGCATCTTTATCATCGAATGCCCAGTAATCTATGAATGAGATTAAGTCCATAGGGAATATTACATCAGGCGATTCGCCTCCATAAACCTGATCTATATACGTCATCAACAGCTCATCGAACTCGTCCTCATTAACTGTTTCAGTCTTAGCCTGCACCGCGGCTTTACCAGCAGTCATCGGTGGCCGCGCCTTCGGATTAAATGCGCTCAGGTCATAGTCCCAAAGGTAGTTAATTACCGCGCTGACGCCGCCTGAATCATAATACTTAGCCAAAGCATCGAAGTAGGACGCGCTGAAAGGACGCTCTATGAAGCTCCACATCATGAATATCCGCCTATCATCCTCTGGTATGAACATAGCCATAGGGTTATTAGTCGTCATGACTACGCGGACGATGTTAGGAATGTGAATTGGATTCCTGTACTTTTCCTCTATGCTGATAACGTCCGAAGCCTCCGCCGTTAGTATCTTGCATCGCTCGTAGAACTCTATACTCGTAGCCTCCGAGGCTCTAACCTCGTTAACGACTAGAAGAACGGCCTTAGCGAAGCCGTTAAACTTACCCATTATATCATCGGGCTGTATCTCCTGCGCATTGCCCTTACCGACTGACTCCCTGATAGGCTTCATGGTAAGGTCTTTCCCTAATCCCTGAACGCCAGCCAGCACGATGCTATGGTTCACTTTTACACTAGGAAACTGCAAGGCATGCGCTGCAAATTTAATAAAATGAGATACTTCTTCTGGCGTCCATAGCTTTAGCAGGTGGTCTACCCAAGGCTGTTCTGTTATTCCTATAGGCATAGCAGGACGCTCAGGCGGGTCATATAAGTTAATGCAAAGATAGCCTTTTTTAAATTTAAAGCCGCCAGAAGTAGGCTGCAAATCCTCTACTATGTCAGGCTTTCCTGGATACCACGTGGCATTCTCTACTTTCTGACCGCTCCCGTCCTCTAATATTGTGATGGAGGGATTAACAGGCTTTAGCTTCCCTGTGTTTTTCCACTCTCGCGTCACGTGCTGGTCTTTAGGAATAGCGCCGTTCACGCTCATAGCGGTCTTTAATTCCTTAGTAACTATGTCCCAAAATGCATTTTGCTGCTCATCCCAAAAGAAATCCTCATACTTACGCGGCCTAGTATCGACAACGTCATCTGGCTGCTCATCCTTCATGTGGTCTATATTCATCTGCATTCTCGTTTATCATGTTAAGTAGTTCCTCGTTCTGGTCATTAAGCCAATCGGTAAGCTGACGCCATCCGTTGTCTGCGCAGTGACCGTGATGGCATCTAAATGCGCCGTGGTATCCGTTTTGCGAATCAGGTAATCTAACCGCCGCGCCGTTGTCTGCGCCGTCGCTATGGTTATCCGTCCAAGGGCATCGAACTGGACACCAGCCTGATACATCAGGATTCTCGTTCTTTATCATGTCCGCCGCACGAAGCTGAGCCGCAACTTCCTCAAAGCGATTAAGCCTGTCCTTATAGTCCGCCGAAGTAACGACTGGCATTCTACGGACTCGTTTAGTAAGACTAAGGTCGAAGGCTTCCGCGATAGTTTCGACGCTGTACCGTATGTGCGGTTGCCATCTAGTAGCAATTACCTTGTGACCTCCGTATTTAGGTTTACCGTTAACCCCAGCAGGAGGCCTGAACACTCTATTTATGCCTGCCTGCCCTGTATCATCACCAAGAAACTTCTTTTCTATGAACGAGCGAATAAGAGCATCGAACAACTCCATATCAGTAACGAGAGAATCGAAGAAGTACATCGCTTGGTAATTGTCGGGGCTGGTTTCTATCAGGCAAGTAGGCGGCAAAGCATCTATCACGTCCATAGGGAACTTAGCGCCTAAGCCAGTCCCCAGATCATCTATCATTAAAAGAATACCGCCGCTGAAATTATCCTTCCTGCGACGGAACTCCCCGCGGTCATTCTTCTTCATAGCCGATACGCAAAGATAAACATTTGCGCCATCGTCTATCATACCGCTATTTCTTATTACTCGCGCCCTCCACTTACTGAAGATGTCAGCATTAGGGTCACCACGAAACTGACAACCTAATACGCGTGCTTCAGGCGGCACGAACTTATACATTTCACTTATGAATTCGTCTATCATGTTACTATCCAGTAGGCCGCGAATATCAATAACAATATCGCGGCTATGAAAATAGCTCCCCTAACGACGATAAGAGCAAAAGCAACTGTCCCCTGCGCTCCGAACACAAGAAGCAAAATAATCGTGATTAAGAGAGCGGCTATCATTTTTTCTGCTCCATCTGTTTAATAGTATCGTGGCCGTGACGCTGTATCATCTTAAACGTCGTGCCTCGGTCAACATCATGCGTTCTTTCTATTCCTAATGCCAGCAGCCCTATGGCCGCCCCTACCAACTCATAAGCTTCTGAGACAGGTAGAGGCGAAGCGGCGGCATGAATAGACGCAAAAAGGTCTAGTGATGCCTGCTTATCCATTAGAATCCCTCGTCTTTCTTAGGCTCGTCGTTAACCTTACTGAAGTCAACCTCAGTCTCGCCCGCTCTAACCGATTCATGGAACTCCTTACCAACCTCGAATATAGAAGCGTCAGTTATAAACTTAACGTCCCCTCGGCCGAACTTAACGCCGTGCCATGAGCCTTGATCATTAGACTCAGGAACTGATGTCATCTTAATGATGTTCATCCAAGTGGGAGGGGTTTGAAGCTTACCGTTTTGCTTTACCTTAGCATTAGATAGCATCGACATGAGCGCCTTCGACTTTTTTATCTGAGTAGAGGATAAGGAAATAAGAACCTGCTCCAATATCTCGTTCTCAGGGTCGTAAAGTATGCAAAAGTGATTACGCGTATCGGTTATCTTATCGCACTTCTTATCGTTATAGCCGCTAACGCCGTCAGCAGGTACGTATAAGCGACCAGTATCTGGGTCAGAAGCAATGCCGCCTTCCTGCTCCATCCTAGCTACTTCATCTACCGTATACGTTCCCTTCAGTCCCCCGTCACCATCGCGTGGTGCCCACTGCAGGAACTTACGCTGAAAGGCGCACGGTAATATGTATATGCCGTTCTTCCCGTCGTACAATTCCTGCGTAACGGTATTAAAGAACATTCCTGGCTTTGCACCTTCTATGTAAGCGCCGTCCGCTTCATCAACCTGCGGCGACATCTTCTGTAGAGGCCGCAGAAACGGTATAGCATAGCTGTCTTGATCAGCGTCCTCGAAGCCGCTCCCCGAATTACCAAGGTCTATCTCAGTGCTGATTTCGTTCGATGTATCTTTAGTTTTAATTGCTGTAGATTTAGTCATTATTTTGGTACCTTAACTGTTATTTTATTAAACGGAAACACAGAGAAAAGATCAAACGGCAAGTCATCCCCTTCCTGCAACCTTTCCACGACAAAAGACTTAAGCGTCATAGGATGCACGCTGTCCTTCATTTCTGCTTCAGTAGGGAACTGCTCCTGCAGCTGCGCAAACACCTCCAACGCTCGTTCTCTATCTCCTTTTGCTAATGCCACTCCGACGCTCGTCTTAATGATTCCGCCGTAACCGTTAGCAACTAACCAACTTAATGCTTTCGGCGCGTTAGCGGCTGTTATAGCTGTTCTTACGTCCTCTTTCACCGCAATAGTCGTCCCGTCCTCTAGCGAAAAAGAACTAAGCTCCAATTCCGCCATCAATTCAGGGATGTCCTCAGTATCGAGCCGCGTCATGTGCGCCTTTTTCTCCTTCAGCTCACGTTCCATGATCTCTATATCAAATTTTACATCCTGACGAATATGCGCCAAGGTCGTTAACATTTTTATAGTCATTAAAATTCCTTAACTATCGTAAAGTCATACGATTTTGTATGACGGTTATATACGCCGACTTCTACCTCAAGCCAACTTACCAAAAACTCGTGAATAACGAGCGCTGTTTTTAGTGGATTACCAACGCAAAGAATTTTAGGAAAGCCGCCATGCTCAACGAACGGTGCAAGCTTCTTCCTATACGCGTCAATCGTAAGCTGGCCGCCTGACGGGTCATTCTCCACGAAGCAAACGCCATCGCCGAGGCGGTTTATCGCCACCACGTCAATAGCTGGCTCCACAATGCCGCGCGCATTCTTATACGGCAAGTGCGGAACCAAAATCATTGCTTAGTACCGAAGTTTTCTTGACCCAACTTAAATACCTCTACATAAGCAGATAGATTCTCGCGCTTCTTCAACAGATTTTTAGCGGCGAATGTCATGGTATCCACCGTCTCGTCGGTCATTTCCTGCGGGGACTTATCCTCATCGACCTTTAAGCAAGGCGCTACGTAAGCCGCGGATAAGGTTAACGCTTCTGTGGCCACGCTCACCACTTCATGCGCGTCCTTACAGTTAAGGCGTAAGAGGTGCAAAAATATAGAGACAATTTGGTCGGCGGGAATTTCTTTCATCATAGTTAATAGTGCTGGGTTCATCATACTTCCTTAGTTTAGTTAAGTCCCACGGAAACAGCGGGACGTTTTAAAGTATATTATAAATAAAAGTAAAAGTCTACTTTATTTCGTAGCACGGATGCGACGTTTCAGTTCTTTTACCGCTTCGGCCTTCGTCATCTCATCAGCGTCGTATTCTAAAACGTCTAAAACTACTAGGCCGCTCCAAGCTATTAGCATCACGCGCTGATCAGGGAGTTGTTGCGTCTCGAACGTCATACCTTATCCTTAACTATGTTAATCCAATCTATTGCATCGTCGAAGCTTGAGTTGGTGGTCAGGTGCGGATGAGTTAGTTCTTCTTCAGTGAACTTTCCTGTTCTAATTGCGTGGGTCTTTCTTACTTCGGCGTTCCCTGCGTATATTGAAATGCTTAGCTCTACGCCGATTTCAACGGTCAATGCATAAGAAACTTCATCCGCCGCGTTATTAAAGTCATCTTCGCCTTCCATGTTATCGTTAAAAAAAGCATGCCAGCCGCAAATACAATGATTAGTGCCGCAGGTCTTCCATTGGCGCATATCTAGTTCACTGGTTTCTATTTCTTTAGCTTTATTGAGGGTGTCGATTAGGTCGTGTAGTATTGTCATTTTAGTATCCTGCTTTTTGAGCGTAGTGGTCTTTGAAATAGGATTCTGCAGCGTCGTATTCCGCTTTAGTTATCCGCGTATTGTAGAAAGGGCCATCTGCCCACTTATATGCGTCCTCGTGGCAACGGTTCGCTTCGGTTATAGAGTAGTACTGCGCTCGCGAACCGCTCTCACATCCATCACAATCTGTGCCGCTCTCGTAGAAGTAAACTGTTCGACCAGTAATGTGGTCTAGTATTGTGCGCCGCGAAGGGAGTTGCGGTAAGCGCCGCTTCTTTATAATGATTGACTTCTTGACAAAAGGGAATTGCAAAAGAATAGTGTTGTCAATAATGAATAGGTTAATCCCAATTAGTTTTTTCTGATAGAAGTTCATTTTCCGTTCCTTTAGTTTAGTGGAAAGTTTAGTATACGTAAGGGAACGTGAAAGTAAAGTATATTGGTGATGGTTCGCCGCGCCCGCGCTAATCGCGCTAAGAGGGCGTTTCTAAATACTCTTATATATGTTAGCCTCTCTAGGCCGCATTATACCACACACTATGAGGGTTTAATACCGCTTATACTATACTACGTTATATATCTTAAAAACATTAATGGACAAGTAGGGGGTAAAGGCACGGAAAAGTGGAGACAAAGAGGAAGGTGTCCGCATAGAACGCGGCCTGTAGGAGCTAAAGCATTTGAAAGTAATAGTAAAACCGCATTTACCGCGTTAGGCGCGGGTGAGGCTATTTTGCTGTATTTAAAGGCTTCGCGAATAGGTATCGCAAAAAGTTGGTATAAATACGCGGCAAGCGCGGGTGAGCTTTACTTTTGTCGCGGCTAAGCGTAGACTATACGGGACTTACACAACGATGAGAAGAAATTATGAACATATCAGAAGGCGTTCGAGTTCACTGGGAAGTTAATAAACATGGCAGGCCAACAAAGTATGAAGAAGATATGCCTGAGTCTGTTTTAGAGTATGGAAACGACGGATTTTTGCTTATGGGTGATGTTATTCCAACTCAAGAAGGGTTACAGGAATGGCTAGGAATAGATGACACAACTATCGTTCAATACAGAAAAAAGTACCCAATGTTCAAAGCAGCAGTTAGTGTCGCCTTAGCGAAACAGTCGCGTATTTTACAGAATAAAGGCATATCAGGCGAGTTCAACTCTGGAATGACAAAGTTCCTTTTGTCGGCGAACCATGGCAAGAATGAGCGGTCAGAAATTGATCATAGTTCATCGGACGGCAGCCTTGCACCAGCGACTTTTAAGGGCGTGTCGAAGTCTGACGAGAGTTGATTTGGGATGAGCGTTCGTGTGGCGGCGTTCGCGCATAAAAATTCGTGTTCGTGTTCGTGTTCGTGTGTCCTGACTTGATGGGAGTTGTTCTGAGTTGATTGTTTGTTCCACGCCAAACCACGTCATAATGAGCTGATAAAATTTAAAGCAAAAAAAAGGACGCTTTTCAGCGTCCCAGTTCCTTACTTCATAAAGCCGCGGCCTTTTAAATACTCGCTAATCTTACTGGTCAGCGGTATTATCGCGGCAATAGTCTTTACTCGTTTAGCAGTCCCTTTCGTATAGTCGTGGTTTACACCGTCAACGATAGCTGAGACATGGCTGTTAGAATAAAACAAATACTTGTAGCCGTCTGTAAATACTTCATTAAAGCGCTTGGGGTGGTGCGTTGTAACATTCTTAAGTACTTCAGAATGAATGCCGCGATAATCTTTAATGAATTCACGCGGCTCAACAAACACCTGCTTAAGTCCCAATGCCTTTAAAGCGGCATCCAACGTAGCTTTATTAGTGCCTTCACGGTCTTCACGTCCATGGGTCTTTAATAACTCATATGCCGCTTCATATTCTATCTCAGCGACAACGGCCAACGCGACAACTGCGCAATAACCTGTGTCATTAACTACTTCGCTGAACTGAGCGGCAACCGTATTAATATCCATATACTTTTCTGTCTTTACTTTATCTTCAATTCTTATTGCAGGCATGATTATATTCCTAATAGTTTAGTTGATTTTAGTTTCAAATTGTTAAAGAACTAGGCCGCGTCTTCTCGACCTGCAATCATTATACCGTATTAAATCATTAAGTCTACAACTTTCGTAATTAAATTGTTAAATAAATTTACTGCACGTAAGCCATTGATTTATAAGGCATTCCACGATCACTGAGAGGCTACCCACTTGGTTGGCTTGGCTACGATAGTCCAACCTCATGCCATACGTTGGCTTATAGTAGCATCTATATATAATATGTAATTAAATTAAATGGATATTTATTTATGCACTCAACTCCTTATGCCTTGTGCTGCTATGCTATGCTCGCATATAGCAGATAGACTCACTGTATGGCAGCATACGTGGAGCAACCTGCTATGCTATGCAGTAACATGACGTGGAGCAACGTGCCATAGGCTGAAGGCGCAGGGACTCCCGCCCTTTCTCGCGCTGATCCGCGAAGGGGGTAGTATACTCCTGTTTAAAGTTACTTGAATTATATTTATATCTAGTACGCCCCTCCACGAAATTTTTCCATCTATTCACGAGCCAGATTTATTTTTCCCCGTATAAATAGGACAGATTAAAATATCATTTGCTGAAAATAATTTTTTAAGGTATAATTGGGCCACAATTAGATTCTATCAAGGAGATTTCCATAGACATCGAATGCCTACAGCAGTTCGGCCCAGCCATTACGCGGCCTAAGCGTGTAAAGATATTTGTCGGCGGCAGAGCTTCTACAAAAACGACATTCGTTGCTGACTATGTTCTCTCCAGAGTGCGCATGGGTAAAAAGTGGTGCTGCGCTCGTGAATTCCAAAACTCGATTGACGAATCAGTTCACCGTACATTGAAAGACGAATCAGAGCGGTGCGGCTGGGACGCGGAGTTTATCGAAAAAAACAGAACCTATATTCACGATTCAGGCGGCTACACATTCTATAAAGGATTGGAGCGCAACGTGACCTCGTTAAAAGGCATCTTGCAGGGGCTGGACGGTATATGGATTGAGGAAGGTGAGTCGCTGACAGAAGAAACATTGCGTGTGTTAACGGCCTCGCTTCGTCTTACCGCGTTGCAGGCCACGTCTTACTTGAAAGGCGAGATAACGCTGGAGGAATTAGCGATTCCTGAAATCTGGATAAGCATGAACAGGAAGTCACGCGAAAATGCAGTGGCGAAGAAATATTTAGAAAGAGCAGAACCCACGCTGGAAAGGTGCGGCTTCTATGAAGACGACACCATAATGGTTATGCAGGCGAACTATAACGACTTGCCTGAAACGTGGTGGCTTGGATCAGGGTTGGAGCAAGAGAGAGCGGATGACTATGAGAATCTTTCTCGTGCGGAGTATAATCACAAATGGTTGGGGCATTACTTGGAAGAAGTCGAGAATAGTTTAATACCGCCTGAATGGTTCGATGCGTGCATTGATGCCGCGCAGGTTCTGGGCATTGTACCGACTGGCGCTAAGATAATGGCGCTCGACCCTTCGGACACTGGGCGAGACAATACGGGTTATTCTATACGCGAGGGCATACACTTCTATGACTTCGGCGAGTTTGTTGGTGAGAACGGAAACATCGACTTGCAGGATGCCTTGCGCAAAGCACGACAGGAGCGGGTCGATTTGTTTGTGTGGGATGGCGATGGTCTTGGAGCGCTAATAAGGGATGATGTTGATCGTGGGCTGAACGGCATTAAGTGCGAAGCTAGAATGTACCGCGGCTCTGAGAGTCCTGATGACCCAGATATGCCCTATGAAGGAAAGTGGGCGGAAGGGGATAAAACAAATAAACAAATGTTTGCTAATAAGCGGGCACAGTATTATACTAAGTTAGCCGAACGCATGTGGTTGACCTTTAAAGCTGTCAAAATGAAGGCTTACATCGACCCTGATGAGATAATTTCTATAGCTGGCGATATGCCGCTGTTAAATAAATTACGCTCTGAGGTTTGTAGAATACCTAAGAAGCATAACAATGCAGGTAAGATTCAGTTGATGAGCAAGGACGAAATGTGGCGTAAACATAAAATCGTTAGCCCGAATATCGCCGATTGTTTTGCGATGGCCATGGAAATTCCTGAAATCAGCTATGGAACTTCTGAAACGATAATTAACTTCGACTCTTGGTGGGAATAATGAAAGCAAGCGACATTGTAATAAAGATAAGAGAAGCGCAAGGCACTCAGCGCGATATGCGTTCTAACGTGCGTGAAGCCCATAACTTTGTAGATAAAAAAGACGGGCAGTGGGAACCAGACATTATAACGAAAATGCGCGGCAAGCCTCGTTACACCGATGACCGCACCAATCCCATCATTAACCAGATAGCTGGTGAGATGGAAAATGCCGAATTTAGTATAAAAGTTAGACCCGCGGGCGGGGATGCCACTCTCGCTCTCGCTAACATGCGCGACGGGCTTATAAGAAATATACGCAACCTAAGTGACGCTGATTCTATTTTCGCTCAGGCGGGGCGTAAGATGATAAAAGGCGGATTTAGCGCTTGGTTAGTTACTAACGACTATTATGACTCAGAAAGCTTTGATCAAGATTTAATGGTGGAGTCAATTCACGATGCTCACGCTAGAGTGTGGCTAGACCCAGGCGATTTGTCTAATGACGGCTCTGAAGCGCGATGGGGTGTCGTTTTGCATTACATTTCCAAAGACCACGCTGCAGAAGATTTTCCAGGCAAGTCTCTGGTCAGCATAGGCAACGACTCGTGGAACAATGCATATTACTACAAGCCTGACGCGGTTACTATCGGCCATTACTACTGGCTAAAGAAAGAAAAGTCTACCGTCTTACTGATGTCTGACGGGAAAGTGCTGCGCGCAGACCAAGGTACAGAAAGCGTATTAGACGAGCTGGCTGCAGCGGGAATAACAGTCGAGGATTCCAGAGAAGTGACACGCGATGTTTGCTGCTTTAGAATGTTAGATGCTAACGGCTGGATAAGCGAAGAACAAAAAACGGTTTTCGATAGCATTCCAATAATTCCCTGTTATGGTAATTTCGAAGTAGCGGAAGGCAAAATTATATATCGCGGCGCGGTCGAAAAGTTAATGGACATGCAGCGCGTTCACAACTACGCGGTCAGTCGTAATGTAGAAGAAGTCGCATTGGCGCCACGTAAGAAAATATTCATGACCAAGGGACAAGCTCGTGGGCACGAAGAATCTATCAGAACCATGAACACCAACATGGAACCAGTGCAGTTCTATAACGCGCAAGGAGCAGTGCCGCCGCCTTATGAAGGTGGAGCAAGCAGCCCAAATGCCGCTGTTCAATTACTAATTCAAAGCTCAGATGAATCCATTAGCCGAAGCGCTGGCATGTTTGCAGCTAACATGGGCGCTAATACTAATTTACAGAGCGGCGTAGCGATAGAGAAGCAGATTGACCGCGGAAATAACGGTACGAGCGTATACTTCGAGGCTATGGAGACTGCGATACGCAGAACAGGCATAGTATTAAACAAAGCAATCCCTTATGTTTATGACGCTACCAGACAAGTGCGACTTTTAAAAGAAGATGGCACTATCGAAATGATTATGATGAACAATGTAGTCACGGACGAACAAAGCGGCCAAGACGTAACATTAAACGACCTAACGCAAGGCAAGTATGATGTGGTTTGTGACATTGGCCCAGCATACAAGAACCGTCAGCAAGAGTCATCGGAAATGTTCTTGCGAGCTATGGAACGCGACCCTAGTTTAATACAAGTTGCTGGCGACATATGGTTAAAGAATATTAATGCGCCTGGATTCGATAAAATAGCAGAGCGTATGAGATCAATAGCGCTCAACAACGGCGTTATACCTATCGAGCAGATGACGGAAGACGAGAGAGCGGCAGCACAAGAGGCGGCCAATAAACCTCAAGAGCCTAGCGTCGAAGAAATGGCAATGAAGATTGAGCAGATGAAAGCGGAGACTGCATTAATGGCGCAGCAGAATCAAGCTACTTCTCACCAGATTGCTATGAAAGAAATGGAAGTTAAATACATGGGGCAGCAAGAGAAGCTACAAAGTGACCTTGCTGTTGACGGAGCGAAGATACAACAAACGCAAGAACGCATTGAATTAGAGGCCAAAAGAGTAGAACTAGAAGCCGCACGCGACCAGTTTAATCAGATGGCCGCTATGATTAGAATGCAAAACGAGAAGATGCAAGCAATGGGTAATTTGCTTGTTGACATAAAGAACGCGATGGGAGCGGACGTGATAGTAAATTCAGCCGCGGCCAAAGCTTTTAACCAAACCGCAGAAAATATCATAGAATAATAGACTTTTGTGATGTTTACCGCTACTATTAACAAAAAGCGACTTGAGCTATATCAAGGTGACCTACTAAGGGGCTACAAATGAGTACCGATGCAAACGATGATTTAGAGCTGGAAAATGATGATATCTTGGAAAACGACGAACAAGATGACAGTGTCATAGAGGGTGAGCAAGAAGTTGATGCAAACTCAGCGGATTCAGACCCCGATAGTGAGAGCGACCACGAAGTAAAAGACGCGCAGAACGCCAAAGTCGAGGAACGCATTGGTGAGCTGACCAGAAAGCGCAAAGAAGCTGAGAAATTAGCTGAGACGAGACAAGAAGAATTGCAAAAGCTGCAACAGCAAATTCTGAATAGTCAAGAGCCGCAAGTTTATGATTTACCCGACCCTGATGATGTTAGCACGGCGGAATTTCAAGAAGCGATACGGTCACGAGATAAGGCTATTACAGATAGAGTGGCTTGGCAACAGCAAAAGCAAAACTTTGAGACTCAATCCCAGCAGAGAACTAATCAAAGCCAGCAGCAACAACAGCAGGAAATGCAAACTGCAGCAACGGCATACACGAGTCGAGCTAAAAAGCTTGGTGTAAGTCAGCAGGAGTTGTCTACTGCAGGTAATATTATTTCTCAAGTAGGATTACACAACGACGTAGCGATGCACATATTACAGGACGAAAGTGGCCCAGCCATTACAAAGTTTCTTTCTACTAATATGGCAGACCTACTAGAAGTGGCCAACTCAAGCCCTATTCGCGCAGCATTATACATCGAGCAGAAAATTAAGCCCAAGCTTAATTCGAAGCGAATAAAGTCTAACACCCTGCCGCCTACAAATCGGTCGAAGGGTGGAACACCAGACAGAAGAGATAAATATCCGCTGACTGGCTCTAAAACAAAATTTGAATAGGTAATAAATCATGGCTAATAATTTCAACAGTAACGTCGTAGAAGACCTTGCACGTGTCTTCTTAGAAAAATTTGAATCAAGCAAAGTGCTTTCCAAATCAATCGACACACAATTAATACAAGGGCGTTTTACGCCACGAACTGGTGGAACTGTTTCAGTGAAACGCCCCACCGACTTTAATGCAATACGTACATCAGGCGGCGATATTAGCGGCTCGACTAAATCAGATGTTATTACTGGTAAGGCAACTGCAGTAGTGCAGGACTATATCACTATAGCCACTGAATGGTCGAACATTGAAGAAGCACTGGAGTCTGACCAAATGGAGCAGCTACTTGCGCCTATGGCAACTCGCGCTGTGACTACTTTGGAAACGTCCTTAGCGGCCTATATGCGCACTAATGCGGGATTATCTGTTGGAACTCCTGGCTCTCCTGTTAAAGAGTGGAGTCATGTTGCAGGCGCAGGCGCGTTAATGACATCTATCGGTTGCCCGATGGACAGTGAAGTTTTTTACGCGATGAACCCGTTTGTAGCCACTGAGCTTGCAAGCGCTCAAAGTGGACTAACAGCCGCTGATTCTTTAGTTAGGACAGCTTGGGAAAAGGCTCAGATTTCTGATAGCTTCGGTGGTTTACGCGCAATTGCCGCAAACACCCTTAGCTCTATCAGCGATGGCGGAAGCTTTGCTGACCGTGCGGGTGCATTTGCTGGCGTTCCTACGCAAACATATGTATCAGTAAAAGACACCATGATTCAAACGTGGTCTATTGATGGTCTTCAAGCCAACGCGGTAATTGTAGCTGGTTCTGTTTTAGAAGTAACAGGCCGCCATTACTTAAACCAGTCCACGCGGTTACCATTTGTTGACGGCTCTGGCGCACGCGTTAAGTTTCGTGCTACTGTTGTCGCTGACGTTACTATTGGAGCAGACGGCGCTGTTGATGTCGTTGTTACTGGCCCAGCAGTCCACGAAGCTAATGGTCAATACAACACTATTGATACGGCCATAGCGGATAATGACGTGGTGACAGTACTAGGCGCTAACGGTTATACAGCGCAACCAAACTTGTTCTTCCAAAAGCAAGCATTTGGTTTAGCTACCGTTAAGCTACCCAAGCTATACAGCACAGATACAATTGCGACAACTGAAGATGGTTTCTCGCTACGCGTATCTAAGTATGCGGATGGTGATGCAAACACCCAGAAAGTACGTTTCGATTTACTTCCTGCGTTTGTGACATTCAACCCGTTCTTTGCTGGTCTTGGCTACGGCACGCCTGCATAAAGGTTACTCCCTCGGTTGCGGCCATTCCTTCGTGTTTGGCCGCTTTTTAGTAAGGATATAAAATGAAAAAACTCAACATGTATAAACCAAACGGTAAAACAATAACCATTAACGACCATTTTGATGCGGCTGAAGTCATGATGAGAAACGGCTGGACTATTGATGAGCCTGAAGGTAAAGCGCCGCAAAAAGAGAAGACCATCAAAATCAACGTAAAGAAATAGGTGATGCATGCAACCAAATTACAACGTAAGCGGAATTAATGTAGACTTTGCCGACTTGGCGGATACTAAAGCTAAGGCGGATGAAGCTAAGGCTAAAAAAGAAGCAAAGAAAAAGAAAGATGTAGCTGCAAAGAAAAAGAAGGAGCGCATTGAAAAGGAAGCCAAGGCTAAAGCCGCGCAGTCCAGTGTAATTTTCGAATAATCCGAGGCAACTATGAGCGAACCATCAAGAGTAGACAGAAACCCAATCGGATTTCAGCAGACAGCAGGGCAGGTGGTTCGTGACGCGTTGTCGGAGTTAACAATACAAGCTGATGAACAAACAGTTGAGCCGATTGAAATGAGCGCGGGCATACGCTACATGAACCGCATGATGGCATCGTTATCGCTAGACGGCGTTAAAGTAGGGTACACATATGTTAATGCGCCTAATGACATCCTCACAGTCCCCGCTGGTATTACAGAATCAATCGTATTTAATTTAGCGCTTCGCTTAGCCAGCGGCTACGACATGCCAATAAGTCCTGACCTCAGAAACAACGCTATGATGTCAATGGTTATTATGGAAAACTACGGTGTTCAAATAGGCAAGGCGAACTTCAGCGGCAATGTTCCTCTGGGCTCAGGCAATGAGTATGATAGTGGCGGCTTCTCGGATGATCCATTCTTTCCTGGAACTTGTGAAGACCAAGATTTAAACGTATATCCAACCAATGGTGACAAAAATGGCTTGTAAAACCATACCACAAGAGCTTGCCGCTGCATTAGGCAAAACAGTCGTTTCTTCTTCTGATCAATTACCAATAGTATCTAATGACCAGTTGTATCGCGTAACGGTCGGTAATCTAGCCACATCACTAGGACTAACAGGAGCAATAATCTCCGCAAACGCAGGAGGCGCAACGCCTGTTTTGACAGGAACAGCGCCCAACTATATTATTCGCGGAATATTAGGGGGACAAGGCATATCCGCAGCAGTAAGTCCACTAGGCGCTGTAAGTATTAATGGGCAATTTAATAACGCTGGCTCATCAGTAGACGGCGCAGGAATAATTAAAGACAGAACTTCATCCACTATAGAAATGAGGCGTTTGTTCGCGGGCAGAGGGATTGCCATTACCCAAGAAAATAATAAAATAATAATAGATAACAGCCAAGTCGATGTTTCTAATCGCACAGCCATAATAACCGCGCTGGCTGACTTTCCGCCTGCATCCGCGGGAGTAATTACATTAGCGGCCGATACTGATTATTTAATTAGCAATTCCATAACAACAACAAACCGCTTTTTGACTTCGAATAACACAGTCATAAGGTCTGTTGACCCAAGAATAGTAACGCTAGAATATACAGGCACTGGCGTTATGTTCACTAACGGACAAGGCGCATTTGTTTTAAAGGAAATAGCGCTTGACTGCCCTAATGGAACATTAATAAATAATAATAACACCAACGGCTCTTTTTATATAGGCTACGTTATTATCCGCGAAGTAGCCAATTTAGGTAATCTCAGTAAAGAATCTGTAACGATAGACAATGTTCTCATAGAGCTTATAACAGGCGCAACTGGGTTCGTTTACTTAGCGCAAACAAACAGGCGATTCTCTTGTAGAAATTTAGTGATTAATAATGCCACAAACGCTGCGCTAGACTTTGTAAATTTCGGAACAGCTACATTTAATAATATTGACATGACCGCGATTGAGGTTCTAGCTTCTGTTTCAGGCCAATCTCTTATTAAAGGAGTAGGCGCGGCCAATTTAACGGCTGATGCGTATGCGCTTATTAACTCAATCACTCTAATCGGCGGCATCGCAGCGTTAGATGTAGTTGCATATGGAAATATTGGTTGGGAATTCAATCAAGTCGCTGGCATTCCTAACACTATGCCAGCTTCGCAAATATTTCTTGCCGCATCAGCGGTGGTTACTATTGCGACAATAGATGCATACGTTCTTGCTTCTGGCACATACACATCTAACACGGCCGATTATTTCAGCAACGCAACAGGCGGACGAATTACATATAACGGAAAGCGCCCGTTGTTTTGCAGGTTAGATACTACCTGCGGCCTTGAACCTGCGGCCAATACAGACCAAGCAGTAAAAATAGCATACTTTTTAAATGGAACAAAAATAGATGCTAGTTCAGTAACAAGCTTTATTAGTACAGAGCTTCCATCTGTGGTTACTTTGGCTTGGGGCGTTACATTAAATGCTGGTGACTTTATTGAAGTGGGCTTTGCTAATGGCACCTCCACCGCTAACATAGAGCTTAATCAACTTCTAATCAGAGCAAGCTAATATGGCTAATATGTCTTTGCCTTTAGGGGCTGGTTTTTATCAATCCGACTCCTTGCCTTTTGCAAACCAGCGATGCGTGGGACTATTCCCCAATATACCACAAGCTCCTGCGTTAACGCCTGATAGTCTATTCGAGGTTCAAGGACTTATAGAAGTCGCTAATACCAGCCGTAAGGCCGCTGATAGGAATAGAGGCGCATGGTCTTTTAACGGCGTTCCGTATTTTATAAACGGGCAACAGCTTTTCAAGCTAGTTCGTTCTGTTTTATTTGGCGGTACGATAGCTTATAATCCAGTATCGGTCGGCGCTATTGACGGAACAGGGTTGTGCAGCATGTCAGACAACGGCGTTCAATTAATAATAATTAACAATTCTGGTTCTGGGTTTATATACCAACCTTCGACTTCTGAAAACGCAAGCGTTCAACCAATAACGTCTAATGGATTTACAGCCAACGGTACGCCGCAACAAGTCGTCTATTTAGATGGTTATTTCATAGCGACAACAAATAGCAGAAAGGCAATAATCAGCGGAATCAACGACGGGTTTAGTTGGAACGCATTAGACTCAATTACAGCGGAAGCAGACCCTGATAACATAGTCGCTCCGTTCGTATACAAAAATCAGCTTTATTTACTTGGCGCTAAGACCACAGAAACATTTCGAAACATAGGCGGCGCAGGCGTGCCATTTCAAAGAATAAACGGCTTTGTTCTTACTCGCGGTTGCGCATCACCTTTTTCAGTCATTAAGCTCGGCGCTAATGTATTTTGGATAGGCAACGGCTCGAATGAACAGCCAGTCGCTCTTATGTTTAGCGGAAGTGAGCCGCAAAAGATTAGCACCACAGCCATAGACAATAAACTTCACGAACTATCCGCTGAGCAAATTGGTCAGGTATTTAGTTTTGCTTACTCTTTGCGCGGCCATGACTTTGTATCTTTTTCATCAGACAGCTGGACTTTTATATATGATGTGTCTACAGGGCAATGGCATGAAAGAGAAAGCCAAGTATTTGCTAATAATCGTAAAGTCACAAAGCGATGCAGAATTCAATCCGTAGTCAGCGCATATAACGAACTTTTTGCAGGAGACGCAGAGGACGGTAGAATAGGACTAATAAGCGAAACGACATACACAGAATACGACGAAGCTATGATAAGCTTTTTCACGACAAGTCCTTTGTATAATTTAGGCAATAGCTTTAGTTTACCGTCGATAGAGCTGCTTTGCGAATCAGGCGTGGGCAGTGAGTTGGAAAGAAACCCAGAAGTAAGGTTGCAAATAAGTCGTGACGGCGTTGTTTTCGAAGACCCTAGAACCAGAATGCTAGGCTCAGAAGGCAATAGAAAAATAAGACAAGTCTGGTATAGAAATGGCCGCGTCAGTCGATTATGCATTTTTAAAGTGACTGTCAGTGACCCTGTAAAGCGGCGCTTCTTCGGGCTAGAAATTAAATACAAGCAAGGAGTTTCCAATGCCTAAGATTAGTGGATTGCCTAAAGCACGTCCCTACGTCGATGAAAATTTAGTTTTCAATAGCGAAGGTCGCGTTGCGCAAGAGGAAATCGAGTCTAGGATAGCCATAACAGGAGTAGGCGCTCCAGAGGGAAATGTTTTTGCGGAGGTAGGCGCGATATACTACGATTTAGAGGGCGGCACTGGCGCAATCATATATATTAAGTGCACAGCAGAAGGAGTTGATGGATGGGTATTAGCGTAACAAGATGCCATACCGCAAATTCAATTTTGCCTGTTGTCGTTAGTTGTTTTACTGATATAGTAGAGGACGACACAAATGAAGATGCTTTAATAAATTACATTAATGTTTATACCGACTGCTGGCTTAAAATTAAGCGTGGTAATATTCTATTAGGTTTTGTTGAGTTTTCGCCGTATAATAGAACTATGCTAGAAATTCATCCTTTTATAAAAAAAGAACACAGGCAAGAAAGTCAGGCGGCTGTGCAGGCTGCGATAACTTGGGTAATTGATAATTCACCAAACATGTATAAATCATTGATTACTAGCATCCCTACTTGCAAAAGATACGCGACGTTGTTCGCCAGAAAGATGGAATTCAAAGAAGTAGGCCGTTACAAAGGCGGATTCACAAAAGACAACAAGCAACACGACATAGTTTTATATCAAAGAGGCATAAGATAATGGGCCAAATAGTTGATGCAGTTTTCGGCGGAAGCGCAAAAGATGCAGCAAGAGCGCAGAACCGCGCCACTCAAGATGCAATGAAGCAATTTAAAGAAGGCACGGCAGAAGCCAAGCGTGAAATAATGCCGCGATTTGAGTCAGCAGAAATGGAAAGATACAAACGGACTCAACAGTCAATGGACGTTCTGAAGCAAGGGTTTATGCCTCAAATGGACGTTATAAATCAAGGCAACATGAACGCGCAAAATACTATAGCTCAAGCCGCGCCGCAAATGGCTAACGCTATACTAGGCGGCGATGTGAATTTCGAATCTTTGCAACCACAGGGAATAAACTTCGATGCTATGGGATTTTTAGGTGGAATGCCTGACGTAGAAGCTCCAGAAATGTCGCCGCAACCGCAAATGGGGCCAATGCAGTTTCCTAATGGACAGCCGTTTCAGTCTCCTGCCATGGGATTCCTCGGCGGCCAAGGTGGGCCAATCGAATTCGGTGGACTCAAATTCGGTGGATTTAATCAGAGGCAGCGATAATGCAAAGACCAAACAATCAAATCATGCGCGACTTTGGAGGCAAAAATAGAAGGTCTAACCCTGCCAGAATGTCGGTACGAAATCCCAGTGACTTCGCCGTGCAACATCAACAGAATCAATCTCCTCCGATGATGCAAAACCAGATGATGCCAAGCACGCAGCGCATAAGCGGGCCACTCGCAAATTTACTAAGCGGCGATTCGCCCCAACAACAACAACAAATATCGCCAATGGCTAGATCAGGAATATTTAGCGGCCTTAATCAGCCTCAACAGCAGCAACAACAAGCTCCTGACTTAAACGCCCAAAGAGCCGCTAATTTGCAACAGCAACAGCAGGCCACTCAGCAGATGATGTCGCAATCTCAGATAGGATTAGCTGGAAGTGAGTCGGCTTTGCAAGGAGCGCTGGGCGGCGGATTAAACGCCATTCAACAAGGAACGCAAGGCGCTCTTGGTCAGCTCGGCGGCGCTAACAATCAAATTCAAAACTTTCTTGGACAAGGGTCTAATGCGATTCAAGGCGGTCTTAACGCAGGCAACATGGCCTTTGGCCAAGGCGCTAATGCGATTCAAGGCGGCGTCAATCAAGCTGGATTAGGAATAAATCAAGCCAACGCTGGATTAGGCTCGGCCATGAGTCGTTCTCAAAGCATATTGCAAAACGCAATGAGCGGTGCGCAAGGACAGCTTAGCGGCGCTAACCAAAGACTCAGCGAAAGACTTAACAGAGGCGCTCAACAAGCGCAAGCAGGAACTCAAGGCGGTCTTGATCAACTTAATCAAGCTGGTCAAGCACTAGTAGGTTCTGAAAATAGAGCGTTAGGCGCTGTTAATCAAGGCTTTAATACAGGCATAAATGCGTTAGGAAACTTCCAAGGCGGCGCGGAGGCTAACAACCAGCAAGCGCGTTTATCTGGCGCTTTCGGAGCGGAGCAACAACAAGCCGCGATGAACGAAACGATGAACAGCCCTGAGTTCGATTTTATACGTGAACAAGGCATGAGGTCAGTACTAGCAGGAGGCGCAGCCACAGGAGGTCTAGGCGGCGGCGAAATAAACAGAGAGCTAACCCGCTTCGGTCAAGGTTTGGCGTCTACTCAACTACAATCGTCATTCGATAGACTCGGCGGCGTGGCCAATAGAGGGCTTCAAGCTACTGGACAACAAGCCAGTATGCTAGGACAGCAAGGCCAATCCAATGCGGATGTAATCGGTAACAACTCGCAAATGCGCAACCAACTCGCTGGACAAGGCGCTTCGATGCAAGGCCAATTAGGTCAAACCTTAGCTCAACTATCTGGCCAAGGCGCTGGACTAGAAGCTCAGATGGGCCAAGCAGCCGCTAATCTACAAAGCCAATTAGCTCAGTCGGCATCGGCGGCGAACATGCAAGCAGCACAGGCTCAGGCTCAGCTATCTGGACAGCAAGCAGGAATTCAAGCTCAAGGCGGACGCGACCAAGCCAATCTATTCGGACAGCAAGCAGGATTGCAGGCTCAAGGTGGACGCGACCAAGCTAATCTATTCGGACAAGGCGCAGGCCTTACTGGCCAACTCGGCGCACAAGCGGCTGGATTCATGAGTAACGCAGGAAACAACGCCGCGGACTTAACAGCGGGAATCGGCGGACAAGTAGCAGCAGGCAGAACCAGAGCTGGCGAACAAATCGCTAATCAATTCCAGCAACAAGCATCGCAGTTATCAGGTCTGCAAAATCAACAAGGCCAACAGGCTGGCCAGCAAATCGGCGGCCTTAGCGCCAACATAGCTAATTTACTATCTGGACTAGGCGGCCAAAATGCTCAGAGCCAACAGCAACTTGCAACGATACTTGCTAACCTAGCCACTGGACAAGGCTCGGCATTAGCTGGAATGCAACAAAGCATAGGCGCGGCTAACGCGGCAGGAATCACTGGAAAAGCCAATGCCATTAACAACACCATCGGAACGGGCATCAGCGCTCTTATGTTATCTGACCGCAGACTTAAGAAAGATATTAAGGCGGTGGACGATTACAACGGCCTAACAGTTTACACTTGGAACTGGAAGCATATGACAGGCGGCGCTATGGGCTTTATGTCTGACGAAGTTCGCAAGCTTATTCCTTCGGCGGTGGTCGCATTCCCAGACGGCTTCGACAGAGTAAACTATCAGGAGGTTTTTAATGCAATTTAATTACAATGTAAACGGCTTAAACATCGACGTGTTAGGACTGGCGAATCAAAAAGCTAAGTTGGAAAGCATAAAGTCTGATAAGCTAATGAGAGAGAACGCAACTAAAGAGAAAGAGCGATTGAGCCGCTTAGTGAAGCAACGAGCAGAGGCGGTCACTAACGGCAAAAGCACTACTGGCATCGACCGACTTATGTTCGAAATTAATCCTGATTTTGCTATTCAAAATAGAGAGTTTGAAAGCGAAATGAACGAAGAATCAATGACTAGTATGTACGACACCATCGAAGAAGCCAAGATTCTAGCCGACAACGGACAAATCGAAGCCGCGGCTAATATGGTGGAGCAGCGTAACCAGATGCTTAAGGACGGTCAGCAACCTAACAAAGAAACGCAAATGATAGTAGACGCATTTAATACTGGCGATATAACAAAAATAAACCAGATGCTAGACATAGGAATGCAAATGGGACAGCAAGGCGGCTATCTTGAAGTTCCTAGTCCAGATGACTTAGAGGTTTTGAGCAAGTCCGTAGATGCACAAGGCAATGAATATTATAACGTCTTTAATAAGACTAACCAAACTATGTCCAAGCAATTTACTGGCGGCGTTAAGCCGCAAGACGGTAGCGAGGACTACAAGCCAGGAAAAGATGTCTCTAAATTTATTGTAGATGCTGGTCTTGAGTCAGAGAAGTTCGCTAATGAATCCAGAACTGCTTCACGCTTAGCCGATGCTTATGCAGAAGTAGCGGCTGATCCATCAATTGATGATGCTGGCGTTCCAGCTATGGCTGAACGGTTTCTTCGCACAATTACAGGACAAGAGAATGCAGAGTCATTCATGAGGAAAGAGGCCACAAGGTTAATCAACAGCGGCATCATAGGTGACCTTCCACCTGGCGTTGCATCGGATAGAGATATTGCAATTATCAGCGAAGGTTATCCGAAATCAACAAACAACGCCAGGCAAATGGCCAACTGGTTTAGAGCCTATGCAGCGACTAAAGACCGATTATCAAGGCTTAAAAATGGTCGCTCTGAGTTTTCGGAAATGTTTGGCGGCTTCAACATAGCCAAGCAAGCTGGCACTTTACGCGGTATGGAAGTTAAGAAAAACGAGCGCTTTGATCAGTATTACGAACGCCTTGTAACTAGCCAACGAGAGGAACGCGACCGCGCTAGAACATCAGCCAACAACGAGCGCGACCTCGAAGCGGCTATCGGCGGCACTGGAGGATTAGGCGATGCGCCTCCTATGACGCCGATACAGAAGCAGATTAAAGCCTTAGAGGACGAAATAAACCAACTAGGCGGTAAGCTATAATGACCGAAGAAGAAGAACAGCAACGATACTTAGAGCTACTACAAAAAAAGAAAGCATTGCTTGAGCAGCAGCAATCCGCTCCAGCTCCTGAAGTTGAGCCTGAGCGGCAACCTATGCCCGCTGATGCAGGATTCTTAGAAACCTTCGGCGGCGCTATCGCAGGCACAGCTAAGGATACAGTTGGATTGGGAGAAAACTTATTAGATGCAGGCGCAAATTTAGTTGGCGATGTAGTAAGCAACGTGCAAAAAATAGGCGATGCATATGTAAAAGGCCAAAGACTACTAAGACAGCCTTTCACTGGCAGCATGGGCGAACCTTCAGAAGAGGAAGTGATTCAGCGGCAAAAAGACGTGCGCAAGTTTTTCGATTATGAGCCGCGCACCGAGTCTGGTAAAAGACTGCAAGAAATGGCTAAGAACGGAATTGCAGCAGCAATAGACGGCTCTGGTGCAGGCGGCGCTTTGCAAGCAATAGGCAATAGCATCAACGCCTTTAAAGATTCTGTCGAGGAAAAGACAGGCTCAAGAGTAATGGCCGAAGCTAGTGTCGCCGCGCCTGAGCTTCTTATCGACGTGATACCTGCTATGCTCCCCGTTAAGTTCGCTAAAACGGCTAAAAATGTTACACCCAAAGATATTAGGAATTCTCAGCTAGAGGTAGGCGATAACCTACAAAAGATGACCGAAATTCGGAATCAACTGTATGCAGAGTTCGATCAAAAAGGAGTCGCGCTAAAAGGCGGAACGATTGCAAAAGCAGCGGACTATATTGAAGCGCAGTTACTTGATAGCGGCATTGCGGTTAAGGAGCTAGGCTTGGGCAATCAACTAGATGCAATAAGGAGAAACAATCCCATAATTCGTGATCAGCAAGGCTCGTTGCCCAGTGTAAGAAAAGAGCGCATTGGTAAATTAGAAGACACTAAAAAGTTCTTGTATCAGGGCTATGCCTCTAAAACGCCTGAACAAAGATTCGCAATAGATTCCGCGGCTCGTTCATTAGACGCCTTTACGTATAACCTTACTAAAGGCCAAGGCTTGCTAAATGTTTCAGCGTCGGAAATAGATGGCAAAACATTACGAAAAATGTTCGGAACGGCTCGTGAATTATCAGGCCGCGTAATACGCTCAGAGAATATAAAACTCGCTTCATATTACGCAAGTCTAAAAGACACGCCAAAAGGAACGATTGATGAATTTAAGAAAGGCATTAACAGCATTCTAAGAAAGCCGCAGCAACGTAAATTTTATGGCAAGGCTGAAATAGGCGCTATGGAGGATTTACTTCGAGGAAAGCCGCTGCTGGATGAAAGAAACTTCTTAAAGATGATGGGCTCACTAGGCATAAAGGCAACGCCTGTCGGCGCAGTAATCGGCTTAGCTAGAGTGTACAGAGCATTCGGCTCAACAAGAGTAAGGCAAATGCCGATTGTTGGCCCAGCCCGCGTTTTAGCTGATACCCTTACTGGCGAAACTAAAATACAAAATAAAGCCGCAAAATCCATCGTTGCTAAAATACAAGGCGGCGCTAGAGGCGAAGAAGTCGTGACTCAATATCTTAAGTCAGTCCCCAAAGGGAAGCGCGACCCGATGATGTTAGCTGAGTTTCTCGCTGACCCAAGAATTAAATTAAATGATATTAAGTTGCGCGGCAGCAAGTTAGAAAAAGAAGCCATAGAAATAGCTAACGGCATCAGGGCGCGTCGCGTTATACTAGCTGCACCTTTAACTCAAAATGAAGAAGACGAGGAAGAAAATGTCCAGATTCAATAATCCAATACCTCAGTTTATTTTAGAAAATGGCGACCTCGCAGCAGGCGGAGAACTGACTTTTTATGAAAGTGGAAGCAATACTATTCTTTCCATATACGCTGATATAAATGAATCAGCTCCGATTGCCAATCCAGTAACTTTAGGTAGCCGCGGCGAAGTGCCAAACATATTCTTTAGCCAATCAGCAAGAGTAAGACTGACAGACATAAACGGGAATCAGCTATTCGACGTTGACCCTGTCGGCGGCGCAAGTGCTAGTGGCGCATTCCAAATATGGAACTCTAACGTGGTGTACAATGAAAATGACATCGTATTTGGTTCTAATGGATCACCATATATAAGTATCGTTATTCAAAACGAAGGCAACGACCCTATCCTTAGCGCAGGCAACAATCCTTTTTGGTCTCAACTTCTTCAAGTTAAATTCTGGAATGCAGCAGAATCTTTTAATCCCAATGACATAGTTAATCAGCAAGGCGTTTTATACAAGGGAATAACATCAGACAACGAAGGCAATGACCCATCGACTGATGATGCTAATAACTGGATTTCCATAGCTGATGCAAGGTTCGTCGTTTATGACAATACGACTAGCGGAATATCTGCAACCAACGCGCAAGCCGCGCTCGATGTAAACGCAGAAGATATATCCAATCTACAATCAGAAACAGGCAGTTTAAATACAGTCATGCCTCAAACAGGCGGCGGTGCATTAACTGCATTACGCATCAATGAGATTCGTGACGGCAATACTGGATATACTCTACCACTTGCTAACAGTGTACTAGTTAACCAAACCATTACTATTACCCTGCCAGATGAATTTAAAACTAACGAGCCAGTAGTTACTCGCGCAGGTAGTGACACAATAAGCTATTCTGGCGGTACAGACACAAGCTTAACATTTGACTCAGGCTCAAGTGTTTCGATTACATTAACGTCCGATGGCGTATCAGATTGGGGACTATAACATGACAATAAAATTAAGTGATTTAGGTGGTGGCGGTGGTGGTGGCACTGCACTAGGTGAGATTACTAGGCTATTTCCAAACTTCCAAGACGACTACGAGCGAGACGGTCAAAAGTTTTTACGTAGCGGTTTTGCGATAACTTCGGGTTGGGATGCTTCGTTAGATCCATTTATATTCCCTGCGGGGGTTTGGACAGCAGTAACCTCAGGCTTTGGTAGTGCACAGATACGCTCAGTAGCAACAGACCAAGCAGGCGTATGGGTAGCCGTTGGCGATAGCGGTATTATGACAAGAAGTACTAACGATGGAGCTAGTTGGTCAGCAGTAACCTCAGGCTTTGGTAGTGCACAGATAAACTCAATAGCTACAGATGAAGCAGGTGTCTGGGTAGCAGGTGGCAGTAG
>Ga0306898_1000100_pt1 | contig 37119 bp, 62 predicted proteins | sample AntRauMFilla1564_FD_190424 | JGI IMG/M metagenome (GOLD analysis project Ga0306898, IMG submission 190424) | Saline lake microbial communities from Rauer Islands, Antarctica - Metagenome Filla 1 #564 (v2) (version 2) | ecosystem: Environmental > Aquatic > Non-marine Saline and Alkaline > Saline ...
TGTATGTTCATATTCCTGCAAATGTATGATCTGGGGTTGTTGGTTCTACTTCTTGTTTATATTTCGGTGGTTCTAGACTCCAGAGAATATCCACTAGATACCCGCTTACAATCGTGCTTACTTCCGTTTCTTCATTATAAGACTGTTTGAATCCTAGTTCCACAATAGCTCCATCTTTGAAAGACTTATTACCATCTTCATCTGTTGTATAGTGCTTAGCTAATTTTTTGAGCATCGCAGCTCTCGTTTTAAATTCGTATCTTAAATGTTTCATATTGTGGTGAGTGCTGCCATTTGTGTGTCTGTTAAATAATCTGCAAGTACTAACTCACTTATTTTGCCGTATAAAGGAGAGCCACCTGCTCCATTGTCGCAAGAAAAAGTATCTAATGTGGCTGCACTGAAAGTACTACCGCTGGTGTCTGTAGCTCGCTCTACTGCATCTACCCATAGACTAAAATCATTTGCCTTATATCTAATAGCTATCCCGTGCAATGATGTTACGTCTGCCACGGCATAAGTCATAAGACACTGAGACACTCCTGCGACTATTACATCTGCTGATATAGTCTGTGTAGTGCTACTGTACTTTATTATTATACTATTATTCGCAGTCCCGTCAGATATGGATATAATTCTATTTGTCAAATCATCAAATAATGATTGACCTTTAAAGTACAGAACCCCCTCTTCTGAATTAATTACAGAAGATAGTCCACTTGTACTACTTGCATCTGCCGTTCTTGTAACCGTGCTGCCCGATGTGGGTATGTAGGATGTGGCGTAAGAGCCCGCCTCTGTTTGAAAGAAGGCTAAATATGTTGAACCTACAGCCCCCTGAGATAATCTTACTTGAGAATTTGTAGTCGCAAAATCTCCTGTTACAGTGCAATAGTACCATCCGTCTGTGCCGTATGTTTCAATAGTCGCAGTGCAGTTTACTTGACTTGTTACAGTGCCTAAAGATGTATTAAAAGTTGCTATAATTGCGGGGGTGTAAAAAAGCCCAAACGAAGTGGCAGTGCCTTTCTTTATATAAAAAGAGGTAGTATGAGTTCCTACATAAGTTTGGTTTAGTAACCTATAAAAATCTCCAGTTGTTGGGTAATTAAATAGTACAGCGTCCGTGCCTCCTAACGGGTCAGACTGCCCTCCCACAAATGAAGGGGAGTCATAAGCACTCCAAGCACTTCCAAAATTATCTGAATATAAATGTACATTAGTTCTTTGTGGCTCAAATAAATACTTACCGCATCCGCCACCTGTAAAGTCTATTCTAGGTACATTAATACCCATAGTTTCTATTGCTCCGCTTTCATTTATTCGTGTAGCCGTTGTGCTGCGTGAGAAGGTTAAATCACCCGCTCCAGTTGAAGGAACTACACTATATAATTTACTTGCCTTATATCCGCTAGGTATTGCAACTAATGATGCTTGCTCTAATACGCTCATATACTATTCAATCTATTTAATGCGGCAATTAAACACGGTCCATTTTCATAAGTGCCGCCGTCTTCTTCCACTCGTGTTTGATAGTCTTTCGCTAATGTTTCGCCTACACTACCACCGCTTATTTTACCATATTGAAACCCGAAGCCGTACATTATCCTTTTATCGCAAATCCCGACCCACTTGTAAACGTCGCATCCGTTATGAATTGCCCATTGGGGGCTGCTACTATCATCCCTTTTGTGACCGTTTTACCAGTAATCCCTATTCCTGAAATAAGGTTTGTGCCTGCTGAACTTACAAGCGTAGCTAAAACAGCATCTTCATTTATTACGATATAAATGTAGTTGTCTGTTATTGTTGCACTTGCTATGGCTGCTGATGAATCTACGAACTTCTGCCCGTTTCTTGCGATTAATAAATCTGTTGTTGTACTCATTTTATTTTTATGTTGTGGGAACTACACACCGTGCATAGCTGTATCCCGTGGTTAAATTAATATTCATTTGTATCCCACTGTATAAGCTATCAAATCTTTGCTCAAATGGCTGCATCCCCCAGTTCTTTTCTAGCTCAACTATTATATCCTTGTCGCTCCAACTTACTGCATTGTAATTCTGCCAAACTGCTAATAAGTCTAAGCCTATAAAAGTGCATTCGTTTTGTGCGTACAAGCTGTTGGTACTGTTGTTTATCTCTGTAACATTCTCGCATATCAAAACATCTACTGCGTAAGTTATACCGCTATCTCCTGCGGGATTAATTCCAACTATATCATACACCAAGTAAACCCCCGAAGGATTCTTAGTTCTATCAACATCAAGAAAGTCCCCCCTTAGTACTGCGTTTATTTGCAGGTGATCCGTTGCGAACGTTTCCATTATGCTGCTTATGTTTGTTAGAGTTAAATTTCTCACAATACTTTTTTAACAGTTGTTCCTTGTTTCTAATATAAACTGACTTCTCCATAATGTTTCTCTTTCGGGGTGTATAACGTCTATTCCTGTAGGTGGTGTTTTATAAAGTGGGTAGCTGTTTTCGTTTGCTCTTAAATACTTTGATAAACTCAATCTATAGAAGTCCGCTTGGTCTTTAAAGATATTCTTAGCTGCAAATAGTTCTCCTTCTGCTAATGGTGTGAACCCGTCGCCACTCTTTGTGCCTGCTCCTTTATTTCTTAGCTGATAAGTTCCTGTCCTAACATACTGGCTACACACTTCCCACTTTAATACTGGTCTAATGTATTCTTTGATTAGTGTTTCATTAAGTGCCGTAACAGACCCCGCTTGTACTTGTGCCTTTATCTCATCAAATAAAGCACTACCAATGATAGGAATTATTTTAGTATTTTGCACACTAGAAATTAAAGGCTTGATATAGCCATCGTCCACGTTGTAATGAAGTACCGTGTTCTCTTTTATATATGCTGGGCTTGCTAATAAAATCATTTTCTTCTCACTATTTGTTGTTTCCAAATATGTCTGCAAAATGGCACTGCTGCTTGACTATTTGGCTTATTGTACCACCCACCTCTTGCTAGCCATACGTCAGTAGCGTCACTATACCCATCATTTTTCATATTGTTTCTAAGGAAGTCTATTTCTTCACGAGAATATAGTTTATCCATTGACATCATACGCTTGCAAAATGGTCTGCTTGTGCCGCCTTGTTTAAGTGGAGGTGCATCTGTTCTTAATTCATAAGCATACATTATGATGGCATCTGGCACTTCCTCTTCTTCTGCTGTTCTTTTGCCTTTAGGTGTCAACTCTAATGTGTCTCCATCTATAGCTAGCAAGTCCTCAGATTGAAGTATTCCCAACTCTTCGCCTATTATGTCTATGCTTACTTTGAACAAGTCAGATAGTGCAAGTGCTGTTATTAGTGGGTTGCCAAAGATGCTCGCTAAGATAAAGCCTCCTAGTTCACTTATGCCTATTGCAAACTCTATAGGTGTACCATCACTACCAAACTCAATATCTTTAGTCTTTACTATTTCAAACTTGCTTTTGCTTTCGCCTATCGTCTCAAACAAGTGCGATATGTCGTCGTCACTAAATTGTTTTGATTGTAGTGTTTTGCTTTCTAAAAGTCTACGTGCTGCAATATCTGAAAGTCTTAGGAACTCCATAAGGAACGATACGCCTTGCTCATTAGTAAGAACCCCGTTTTGTACTTGGCTAACTATTTCAAGAGCGGAACTAATTTGAGCACCATTATAAGATGCGTCTTTTTGTTCGGTGTCTTCTGTTACTACTTCGCCCTCTTCTGTTGGTATAGGTACTGCTGATACTTCCTCTTGTATCTCTAAGCCTGTCTTGTCTGTTATTAAGTCACGTATTTCGTCCCTACTTAGATTAGCTATGATAACGTCGCTTGTTAATTCAAATGCGTCTACGGGCTTAAGCGGCTCTATTTCTATGTCCTTACGTCCCGTGTCAATAAAGCAAAGTTTGTTTATTGTACTTAGTAATGTGTTACGTCTTTCTTGTATGTATGTATTAGTAAAAATCTCGTAGGCTAAATCTAGTTCAGACCGTCCGCCTAATTGACCAGCTTCCTTCACTCCAAAGAGTATAGGGTTGGTTACTCGATGCCCTATGAAGATGCTTTCTTTTACTCTCTTAGACATCTCACCGTAACGCTCGTGTAAGTCGTTCCCGTTAAGATTAACTACCTCAGATGCATTCTCTCCACTCGGTGCGAATATGTGTGCTATTGTTTGCCCTTTCGCCCCTGCGAATTTATCACTAAAAGCCTCCTCAAAGTCTGTCTTTTCTTCTGCTGTTTCTGGCACACCGTTCTTGTGAATTACTAGCGTACCTCCTACGAATCCATTCTCAACTTGGTTGAGCCAATAGTCTCCTATATTTACATCTGTTTTAATCTCAGCTAATGAGCCTACATACACTGGTAAAGGGTAGTACTTGAAATTAGGACGGTAATCTGTGTGGTATATTACTGACCTCTTTTGCTCTTCATCCGTTGGGTTATACCTTGGTAGCTCTTTTATGTTTGGTTTGCTGTTCTTTCTTCCTTTGTCATTAATCCAATCAGTAGCATATTTGATAGTCCCGTCTAATCCGACTCTACAATTAGCAAAATCTATATGATTATACACTTTCCCTGCACTTGTTCGTACTACTTCTATGGCATAACCGTTGAATAGTTCGTAATCAAGGCTAATTCTTTTTAATATGTTAGTCCAATCTTCGTCTAGGTTAGCAGTATCAAGCCATTTTTGTGATATTGCGTCCTCAGTAATCATCCCATTCCCTACTGTATAGCCTACTTTACCGTTAATAATAGCGTTATGTGTACTAGAATCGTTGTATAAATCAATAAGTTCATAAGGATATAGGTTATTAACCCCAAAAAATACAATGTTTTTGTTTATCTGCTCTATAAATAGAGGCACTTCTGCACTCGCAAAGGTTGTAATTATAGATTGATATTTATTGTTACTCATAAACTATGGTTGTATCTGCTCCGTCATACGAATATACAACATCCGCAGGTTGTTTAAGTCTTATTATCCCACGAAAAACCACGTTTCCTGTAGTGCTTCCTTCCGTGTCTGTGTTAATTATTGAATAAGGATAGTCTCCGTTATTCGGTAGGGTATAATCTGTACCCTCAGTGAGTGTAAATGTCACACTTCTTAGATTTGGATCTGCTGGTGGAGTCAATACAAATGAGAACTCATACTCTGGGCTCTCGATAAAGAACGTATAATAGGTAAAGTCAATCTCATTGCTAAGATTGACTACGTACCCATCAGTTTCCCCTTTGGTTATTATGTTCACTTATACTTATGAAATAAGTGCTTCTATCACAGATGCCGTCACTTTAGTTATTGGCTCTGCTTCTTGTCCTTGGAATGATAAGGAATAACCGTTTCTGTCTGCAATCGCAGTACCTGTTCCAGCTTCTCCACTTACTAATCTAATTCCGTTCTTTTGACCTAATAGCCAATACGTGCCGTTATTGTCTTTTACCACAACTGACAGCTTCGCTCTTGCTAGCATCTTGATTTCATTCCGCTTAGTCTGTTCCATTTTATTTAAAACAAATGTTGCGGTCTGATCAAAGAAACTTGTTCCGTTCTGTGCGTTTACAGTAGGGTTATCATTAAATGAGCTAGCTGCTCCTTGTGCCTTGGTACACTCATACTTATAATAAGCAAGACCTGTACCTGTCATAGCACTAACCTCCCCTGTGGCATCTTGTGTCACTTCGAAGTCGGCTGGCATATTGGCGAAGAGAAACTCCGCCACACCGCCAACACTTTCTAAACATCCTACTGTAAAGCCTGTTGTTAAATCACACATAGGCTTATGATGCTAATGTAAATTGTACAATCTCAGAAGGGTATGCAACTTGCAAACCTCTCTTATATTTCACTCTGTAGTAGATAGAATCTTCTTTCTTTTCATACCACATATCAAAGTCTTCCTCATCGTTTAACAAATCAAATCCTAAGAAGAAGTTCTCAGTTCTACCGGCAAAAAGTCTGTTGGTTCCATCAAGTCCGTTAACCCCTACAAGGTCAATGTTCTTACCCGGCACTCTCATCTTATAATCTGCATAACCTGTAGCGTCTACGTGGTATAAGTTCTTAGCTGACAACGTATCTACATACGCATCAAAGAAGTCTGTTCCGCAAAAGATAACTTGATTAGCAGAAGTCTTTACTGCTGCTGGCCTAGCGTTAACAACGTTAGCTACTATGGCATCAGCGTTTCCACTTGCTCCGCTTGTAACTGCTGTAATACCTGTGTTAGCTGCGTCTACTGTCCCTGCTGCTGCGTCAATAGTTTTTATCAACCCATCATAGTTCGACAAATAAACACTGGAGCTGTCTGTGTCTCCTTGCCAGTCTGCAACCTCATCTATCTCCATTATGCGAGACATAATCATTTCAGCGATTTGACTTTCAAAAGTCATATCCTCAGTTTCAGCATTCCCCGGTCTAAGAAGTATTTGAGTCCACTTAGCATTCAAGTCTTTCATACAGAACTTATCTATGTACGTAAGTGGTGCTACTGTGATATTCCTAGCTGTGAAAGTTGCGTCTCCACTTGCAGAAACATCGCAGGTACTCCCATCTTGTGGTATAGCTGTTACCGATAAAAGATGCAAAGCCTCCGTGAGCTTAACGCCCGGTTGCTTTGTAAAATAATCTGAAGAGCGTTTCTCAAAATACAACCTTGGTATTAGCTCTTCTTTTTGTTCGTTGACATAATCTGTCAAATCTGATACTATGAATCCCATTTTTATTTTTTATTTAATTTTTGTGATTTGATTAATGCCGCCATCTTAGACGCCTTTTCTTGTCTTGTCATTTTCGCAAAAGATGAAGGCTTCTGTGCCGTTGCATCTTCTGTCTTAGCTAGCTCCTCTAATTGAGTGCCTATACCTTGAAGTGTTTTGTTGAAGTCGGCTTTTAAACTTTCCTCTACCTTAGCGAATGTTTCTACTTGCTTTTTAAGCTCCTCATTCTCTTTAGTGATAGCCGCAAACTTTTCATCTATGTTTAAGTCCTTAGCCCAAAGACCAAGTGCCTTACCTATAGCAGCCTGCAAGTTCTCTTCTGTGAACTCAGTGTCTACTTCTTCACCTGCTACTATCTCAGTAACTAGTCCGCCTGCTGTGGTTATGATTGCTCCACTTGTTAGCTCGTGCGTTCCGTCTGGTGCAGATACTTCGCCCTCTTCAGTTACAACTATAATAGCTGTGCCCTCCATAAGGTCGCCCTCCCACTTTACTACTGTACCATCCACGAGTGTGTCTTCGCCCATAGTGGTCTCTTCTTTTTTCTCCTCCTCTGGATCTAATCCAAAAGATTTGAATAGGTTAATAACCTGCTCTAATTTATTCATTTTATTAAATTTGTATGGTTGTATGTCGAAAAATCCCTCTACACTAAAGCCTTTAAGCAGTCCTTCTTGCTTTACTTTAGTCCAAGCTTCCTCATTGTCTACCTTAGCAGCAATAAACCAAGTGCCATCCGCTACGTTCTCAAAGCCTTTTGGCGGTAATATGCCTAGTTCCTTATCTGTAATGAATGATTGGTATAGATACACCCCGTCTAACTTAAGTAAAGGGTCGTGCATCTCGTTAAACTCTGTGGTCTTTTGCTCTTTAAAGTACTTCTGTACTAGCTGATTAATAGTATTCTTCTTAAATATAGCATAGTACTCACCCCTTTCGTCTCTTCGATAGATAGGTAAGTCTGGTATCATAGCAGCCCCGACTACTATTCTTTTTTCTTCATTAAGAACTTCGAACTTCTGTGGTGCAAATGCTTGATAGTTTACACCTGTGGCAGGGGCTTCTACTAATGCAATTGCACTAAGTCCCTCTACATCGTCTGTAAGTCTATATTCGAAGAATGGCAGCATCTATACTTATATATACTTATAAGTACTAGAATGGGCCAAATGCTATTTAGAATCATTCCACGTGGTTAAAGGTTTATCTTTGTGGTATAACGTTTGGTATATGATTTCGGTCGTAAATAAGCAATAAATTTAATAGATAAAAACAAAATTATGAGTGAGCAAAAATTAAGTAAAGAAGTAGGAAGTAAGCCTGAATTATATACGGTGTTATCTACTGGGCTTTGCTGTGAAGATTGTAGTACAGAAATGGAACAAGTTGATACGACTTACTCAAATATTAAAACAGACCGATGCGACATAGGACAACACACGGGAGATATATACAAATGTCCAACTTGTGAAATGTTATTTATCGACAATATGCTATCTGGTGAAGTACACTCTTTCTCTTATTAGCCTTGTAGATAACTTACATAGATAAGGATTGATTTTTAACGATTAAAAATAACAAAATGGAATTAAGTAAAGCACAACAATTAGCAGAACAAGCAATATACGAATATACTAGTTCTACAAAATGGCAACAAGTTAAATATATGAATTGGACTACCTCTGAAATGCAGGATGTAATAGCAAAAGCATTAGTTAAAAATTTATCTTTATCAACGGAATGCGTGTAACCGTAGTTGCTGAATTTAATAACAGAACTTAATAAACAAGAACAAATGAAAGTAACAGAGATTGAAAAATTAAAACAACTTGTATCGAGAACAGATATGAGTGGAAATGAAAAAGTAGAATGGTTAACAGATTTTATTGATAAGCACGTAACCGAGCAATTACGGTTAAACGATGTTAGCAACCGAAGGGAACTGTTAATTGACCTTTTGACAAGCCTTGAAAAAGGTGGTGGTAATAGATTTGTAAGTAAAGAATGGATTGCGGACAATTACTTACAGGGCAATTAATTGTTGCTAACGCACAGATATGTGCCTTGTAATCCCTCAAGGATTATTGCATATATTGGATGTTAAAAATTATTGCACGACTATTGCACGATTGTATATACCATTCACTCCATTAACGGTGTTGGTTATATCTGTCTCTGTGACTATTACCCTTGTAGGATTTCTGTCTACATTAACATTTGGATTTGTGAAGGCTGTAGGCTGCATTCCGGTCATACCGCCCCCGCCCATAACATTTGGCTGTGTTATGTTGTTGGCACCTCCATTGAATTTAGTCTTTGATATTGTGGCTATTTGGGCTGCTCCTACTAGTCCCGCTGTGGCCGCTTTTAAAAATCTTTCACCGGGTATGATGGATGGCTCTGCTAATGCTCCCGTCACTGCTGATGCTGTCTGCATAATTGCCTGCCCGATGTTTAATGCTTTACTAATCTTAAATGCTCTTCTCTGACTCTCTTCGTCACCTTGGGCAAACGCTTGTGCTAATTGTGAAAGTGCGTTAAACATCCCAGCTGCTGATTGGAGTCTAAATTGAGTGAGTTGTTGTCGTGACTCCTCAGCCTTCTTATCGTCATCCTTAATTTTATCCTTAGCTTCCTTGTTTAACTTTACACTGGTATCTAGTATTTCTCTTTGTCGTTCTATGTCTGCTTGTCGGCTTGTCTCTCTGAACTCGTCCAAGGCTACTATGGCATCTATCTCTGCTTGCGTCCCTGCTGTAGTCATTTCTATTTTAGTCTCAAGCCTTAGCATTTCCGTCTGCTGCTCTTCATCTGCAAGTCTTTGTAGTTCTTGTAGGGATTTTAGTTTGTCGGCTATCTGTTCAGCATCAAACACCTTTCGTTCATAAGCTAGCTTAGCCTCACTATCTCCTAGTGTCTTGTCCATAGCTAGACGCTCTCGGTCAAGTTGCAAGTCGTTCATCTTCTGCTCAGACCTGAATCCTTCTATCTGTGCAAGTACTCCCTTTTGATTTGCTAGTGCGTTTATTAGTTCAACTTCACTTTCTATTGTTCCGTTGATTTGATTGTTTATTCTGGCTGCTGCTATCTGTGCGTTTGCCACTCCTAGCATTGCGGTTTCTTGATCGTCTAATACTTTACCCAGTGCTTCGTTAGCTGCTATCCTATCTGTAATACTATTACGCTCTTCGTCTCTTATCTGTCTTTGTTTCTCTGCTGCTATGTCCGCTTTTTCTAGTAAGAGTTGTTGATTAGCTACCGCAAGTATTGCGTTGTTTTGTAGATTTACATTTGCCTCTGACTGTGCCGCTGCTGCTTTTACGCTTATCTCTGATATTCCCTCTACTACTCCACTTACTACACCGCCTATCTCTCCTACTGCTTTGCCTAAATTGTTTACTATATCCTTGCCTGCATCTATTGCGTTTGTCGCTGTTTCTTTTATTGCTAGTGATGTTTCTGCTATGCCTAACGTTAGCTCTTTTATTTTCTCTTCATCTCCTCCACCGAAGAAAGACTTTTCCCATCCTAGCTGTGCCTGATCTATTGCTAGTTTGATATTAAAGAATGCTAGTTTTAGCGGTGTAATTGCTAGAGTAAGTAGACCCATCACAACTTTCTTTAGCCCGTCAAAACCGCTTGATGCCTTTGATACCTGCTCGACTGCGTTAATTATAGCAGTGACCACTTCACTCATTACTATACTTATAGTGCCTGTAATCTTTTCGAAGGCATCCATTACTTTCTGGTTACTCTTTAACGCATCAAAGAAGAACTTTAGAGCTGCAATCACAAGCCCGATTCCCATTGCTTTAAACGCAAGACCTAATCCTTTAACCCCGCCTGCAAATGTCTTTGTGCCGCTCTCTGCTCCCTTGGTGGCTTCTTTAGTGTCGTCTAGTGCTTTATTGGTTTCTTTTATTTCACCGTTGAACCCGCCCATACTTTCGGCTACACTATCAATACTAGATTCAGCGTCTTGTATTACTGTGGTTAAGGCTTTGAACTCTTCGCTGCCGTCATCCCCAAGTTCAGCCATTGACCTCTTTGCTTCCTTGATTGACTTGTCTAAATCTTCAAGGCTTATATCTGGGCTGTTGATCTTAACGACTAAGTCTAATGCTAATTTTTTTAAACTCATATTTTTATTATTCTGTAAACTAATTGTATTTGTATTGTTGTGGCTGATGGGCTTTCAAAGTCTGTACTTATGATTTGCAACCCTTGCCCAAATGGGAAAATAGAAACACTTGCAATGTCTACAAGCCCTGTGTTATTATCTGCGTCAAAAAAAGTGTCTGGCAAACTAGCGAGTTCTACTAGTCCCGTTGTTTGTATTTCAAGTTTCGTTGCGACTGTAGGCTTGTCTCCATTAATACTTGCATACCCTCTTACTATTTCATAAAACTCATTTGATGCAAGTGTTGGCAGTACCTGTAGAGGAACGCTTATCCCTTCTAGTAACTCTTCTGTTAATAATACTTCTAACTTATGATCGGCATACAAGCCATTGATATAAATTTCATTGTCTCTTAATGCTGATGCGTTTGGTGAGTTAAGAAGTACCACATTAGACGCTTGTATATTTGAGTTATCACTACCTACTACTAATAGATTCTTATTCGTGCTTATGCCTGTTATAGTGTCGCTTAATATAACAGACCTTTCACCGCTTATTATGTCATCGCCAAAAGTAATTACATCGTTTGTACTACCGCCACCTCTGTTTGGTCTAGTTGTGCCTAAAAACTCAGGTAATACTTCGCCTGTATCGTATACCCCTGTCCCTCCTAGTACGTCTTTAGTAGTGGCTACGAATGCTGCTACCTTTGCCTGCTTTAAGAATATACACTTAGTAGTGTTGTTGCTGTTAGGATCATAGTCTACTATTTTAATCAATCTAAAATACTGACCGTCGATGTAATAGGACTGCCTAAAATTATAATCTGAATAGTCTGTTGGTCTTAATGCTACATAACAAGTTAGTAGTTTACTATCCTTAGATGTAATCTCTTCTATGTAGTTCTTCCAAAATACATTATAACAGTTATTGTTTGTATAGGTTACTATGTTATTACCTCCGTAAGAGAAGTTATACATTAGCTTTTTAGGTATACCCCAGTTAAGGTCAAATGTAGGAGCATAGGGATTATCTAAGTGCCCTGCGTATGGATAGACTGTTTTAGGTGTTGAGTTCAATAACCAAGCAGTATTTGATATAGTACCACCCCAATACAATAGCCTTATGTTTCCGTTGCCTTTTGTTTTTTCCCTGTTCTCATTTTGAAATTGTATGCCGCTTATTACCCTTCCATTGTTGTCTACTGTGATTAGCGGGGTAGGTGAAAATATGCTTGTTACTTTCCTCTCATTCTTTATGAAGTCGTTATTTATATCTATTTTTTGTCTACCGTAAGGCTCCTCAAACAGATCTTGGTACTCTTTGTTTTTTAGGTCTTTGTCTTCTTTGTCCTCAAATAAATATGTACTTGCGTCTAATGCCCCTATAGGTGACAATACAATTTCTTTGCTACGGTCTACCTTTTCAGATACGTCTATCTTAACATCTGTATAGTAGTCGTCTCGTGGTTCTATGTATATAAGGTTTTCATCTATTGCATCATAATCGAAGTATAAATTAAACCTCTTTATGATAGCCCCTAATAGCTCAGACTGTTTAACCTCTTTAGGTATTAAAGATGACATTATTAATGTGTCGCCTTCTGTGTAAGTTACGTCTTTAATTTTTTGTGTTATTGTGCTGCCAATGTTTAATTGTACTGCAAAAGATGCTGTACTGTAATGTAACCTTGTAGGTATTGCAGGAGTGCCACGCCCTCCACCTGAAAGTACTACTCCTGAGTAATTGACTATACCACTCCACACTATTCTATATTCACTAGTCGCTACTGATGCGAAGTCTTGTAAAGAGAACTCCCCTTCATCTGTGTACGTCTCACTATTTGCAAAAGTCTTAGATAGTATCTGAGTGGTTATATCTATGGTAATTCTGTCAATGTTTGTTGTGCCATCTTTAACTAGATAAAAGTATGTGTTTGCTTTAAAGAATCTTGATTGAGTTATAAAACTACGTATCCTTTGGGTTTCTGCACTATTTGCCTGCGTATAAGTAAAAGTAAGATTTAACAACCCATTCCAAGCATAAGTATTTATCTCAGTAGCTGTAAATATACCTGTAGTTATACCGTACTCATTCGCTCCTGTATTGTAGTTTTCGCCTGCACTGTCATTATTAAATATCAGTACCCCGTCACTACCTACTGTTTGATTAGAGCCTAACCTCCCTACAAAGAATTGTTTTGTTAATAGACCTGTATTATCTAGTACTATGTCATCTGCTCCAAATGGAATTATCAAAGACTTAAATAGTGTAGTGTCAAAGAATGCTGAGCTGATAGTGAAACCCTGCTCATTGAACATTCTCATTATGTACTCCCTTACAAATATAGCAGGCTTAAAATCTGTTGTTATCCATTCCCTATAAGATGTACGACCTCCATAGTCAATCATTGGGTAAGTATATCCCGTACCAATCGTAGGAGTCCAACTAGATACTATGTTTGCCTCGTTCCAAACGTGGTCTAAGTCGCTAAAATCTAAGTCTGTAAGGTACAAGTCTTTGATGCTTTCAAACACTGAGCCTATTTTGCCGATGCCTTGTATCTTATATTCAATCTTGCCGTCTACATTGACTATATCCACAAGCCTACAAAAGCCATCTATAAGAGTAACCCCGTCTTGGATTACTTGGTAGCTTGTTTTAATGTTAGGATCGAACGTTTGAAATAGCACATTAGCGTCAAATGCGTGTTCAAAGATTTGATTTACTACGTTGTCTTCTGGTATAGTGATAGTCTTACTGTAATCACTTGATCTCTTCTGTGGCTCTTTAATGTCGTAGCTTTCTTTGGTCAAAGGGATAGCCCCTTCATTGTGTGGGATGCTATACCCTGCTATTATGTGCTCAATTACCATTGTCTTTCGTCGCTGTTATCTACCGTCATTGTTAGCTCCACACTGTACACTTGTCCATCTTCTGATTTCATACGCTCAAAGGTCTTCATTTCTGTGTTTACATTTATAAACCCGTCAGGACTTAGCCAATAAACCTCGGGGCTTGTGTATAGGTCTTGCATTCCTACCATCTCAAAGTCTTTAAGTAGTCGGCTGTTAATCTTGTACTGTGTTTTAATTCCTGTGTGGAAGGCTCGTGTTCTTTGGTTGCTTGTCTTATAGTCTAATGATGTGCCGCTTATGTCACTATTGGCGTACTTAGCAAATGATTTGTTTATGTCTGTAGTCTCTGTAGACTTACCATCGAATACCATACTGTCATAGCCTCCTTTGCGATTAAGCCAATGCAACTCGTAAGGCGTGTAGTTAGTTGTGCAGCTATCAACCTCAAAGAGTATAGTCTTAACCTCTTGGTCTTGGTCGAATGTCTCGAAGATAGTCAAAGCGTAGTATTTTACATTAGTCATATCTACGGTAGCGTTCCAAGTGTGAGCAGCTAACTGGGCAGCCCCTACATCTAAAGCATACTCACCGATAGCCTTAGAGGCTTCTGTCATCTTAGTACTAACTACCGATACAAACGCTGATGTGAATGTCTCTAGTTCTATGTCTATTGTGGAGGTGGCTTTTAGCAACCAACTTATCTGAAACTTTTGAGTAGGGCTTACCTTGAGCCAGTTATCATTTGCGTTAAAACCTGAGAACTTATACACCTGATTGCCGTAGTTGTTTAAGAACTCCTTTCTTACATCACCCGTTGATACTTGCCACTCGTGCCAATCGTTAGCAGCGAACTCAACGTAAGTAGGGGAGGAATACCAAGCACTGAATGTGTTAGAGGTAACTACTGAGCCTTTAAGTGCTCCGTCATAGAACTCTTGGAATGTTACTGCAAAATTGGGTAGGGTTGTCTCTATCAAATCAACTGTATCCCCGTCTATTACACTATACACGCTCGTTACATAACTCTTAATCACATCTTGAACCTTGAATACTGCTTGTGTCTTTGCAGGTATTGTGTAAACTTGTTGAGTGCTTATGAGTGTGTTTGCTCCTGCTGGGCTTAGATATACTTTGCAGACTATTTTAAAGCCTGCCTCTGCGGTGTTGCCTGAGGACAATAAAAAGTCTATAGGTGCAAAAGCTGGTCTTATTAAAGTTGCTGTTGGTTGGTCTTCGATTGTTATTGCCATCTATTATTATATACTTTTATGGTGCTTAAAATTTAGGGTACTAAAAAAAGGGTGTCGGTTTACAAGCCAATCACCCTTTAAAATTATAATAATATGTCACTACAAATATACACTTTTACTTATTCTTTGCAAGTATCTCTAGTACATAATCGGTATACCAATCTAATACATTGACCTCAAAGTCTAGTAGTCGCTGATCATTGATTACATTCGAATAGAAGTTAGTTTTCTTTGTGCCGTTCTTCCATATCCCGTAAGCTATTGCATAGGCTAAACTGTTCAGTAAGTCATCTGCACTCTTACGCTTACCGCTCTTTGTCTTGCTGTTCTTTGACTGTCTAAAGTTCTTAGGTACTATACCCCTGTTCCTCATAAACTTCCTAATGGCTTTGATAGGAGGACGCTTGTTTGTGTACTTAAAGCGTGATCTGTTTGTGTTATTGATTGCACCACTTACCCCTTCATCTAAATACTCGTAGTAGTCTGGCATATTAAGTACTATTCTAAAGTTACCACTCTCTACACTTACTGGCTTAGTATTAAACTCGCCTATGCTCTGAGCCGTAACACCACTAGAGTAACGGTCTACATCTTTAAGGCTTTGGATTAGGTCATCTACTATACCCTGCCAGTAGTTGTCTAGTTTGCTATAAAGTTCTTTTTGCATCTTTGATTTGTTGTTCTTCCTCGTCTCTCTTTTCCTTCATATATGCCCACCAGTTTAGAAACTCCAAACCTCCTAGCTTAAACACCTCATTGATTGATATGTTGTGCAAGTCTGCCATTGCTTCTATGATTGTGAATAGCCCCCATCTGCTGCCAAAATCTCTTTGCTCACTTTCAGCATCGCCTCCATCCGTTGAAGTAAAAAGACCTCGGTATTTGGATAGTAGAGATTCCAACGATTGAAAAAAAAAACGTGTGTAGTGTACAGAAGATATAGTGGGACGTCTCTTATTAGTGTAGCACGTTCTGCAAGTGTCTGATGTTCTATCTTGCTGCACTTCATTATACTAGCAAGCCTTTGATCCATTATCTTTATAGGTTGCCCGCTGTTGTCTTTGAGTAGATTAATGTTATCTAATAGTTGCCCTGCATTTATCTTGCGGGGGTCTGCTTGGATAGTATAAATGTCATTGCCTATCTTTATCTTATCAAGTATTTTGTGACTATTCCATTTGTGAAAGTCTACTTTAGCATAAGCGTTGGCTAATGAGTCAAAGTCTTTACGTGGCATCTTAAGAGCCTCATCGTATGTGATACCCTTAAGAATTGACACGCAGTAAACCACCTTCTCAAATGATGTTAACTCTTTATCTATTGCTTGGATGTCTTGAAACATCCCTACTGTAATTTCTTTGTATAAACTCATTATGCTACAACGTATTTTCCGTATCCTTTCTTTGCAAACTTATGATAAACTAAATACCTCAGTGCATCTATAGCGTGGTTATCTTTATCAACTGGCACGTTCAGCGTGTTACCGTCTCGATCTACCTTCCACTTATAACTACTTAGTTCTTTAATTAGGTTCTTACTATCAGCGTGTACATTGATAGAATAGCCTTTGAGCAAAGATAATCCAAAGTTTACACTATCCTTTTCTTTCTTTACGCCGTCTACCGTCCACCTCATACGTCTTAATTCCTCTATTGACTTAGGCTCTGCACTGTCTGCTATTATTAAAGATGACCTGCTAACCTTTAGCCTATCCATCTCATTGCTTATGTCTGGGTTAGTTAGCCCCGTCTCATAGATAACCTCTCTTACCCATAGCTCCCCATCCTGAGTTCTTACCTCTATGAGTGCGGAAGGATCGTTAGTGAAACCAAAATCCAGCCCGTAGCCTAGTAGCTTTTTGTCCTCGAATGATTCTTTTGTTATGTACCACTTCTTTAATACTAAGCCCTCTACTCTTCCAGTCCTACCCCTAGCGTAAACCTTCCAAAGTTCTACGTCTTTATCCTTTAACCCCTCAATCTTCTCTCTTATCTTAGCGGTAAGGAATGGGTTATGACGGTGGTCTGATATGATTAGCTGTGTGCTTGCTTGTGGTATGACTTTCTCGTGTACCCAAAAGGAGGTATCAGGATTGTAGTCTATGAATGTCCGTAGTCTAGTCCGTAGATGTAGCTGCTCAAATACAATATAAGGGATACCATTAGCCTCATTGATAAATAGGTAGTCACGCTTACCACTCTTAGCGTCTTGATCGTTGTCGTAACTGTTGAACTCTAAGGTGCTACCATTAAAGAACGTGAAGATACGCTCGCTCCTGTTGTATGCCTTTAGCTCCTGCTTGAACAGGTCTGTGTTATTGTGGATGTCTATGGCATCACGTAATGCCCCCACTTTAAGATTGGGTATGTCTTGACCACACACAGTGATAGTACATTTAGACTGCACCGCTAGGGTAAACAGCACTTGAAGTATAGCATAAGTTTTGCCGCTGCTAGTACCACCCTGATTTACTACTACGTCTTGGGTACTATTGTAGTTAGCTCTAAATAGACTACCTGTTTTCAAGCCCCTTGGATTCTTTTAAGTCTTTCTTTGTGGTCTTTCTTTAATTTAACTAAGGTTTGATTATAGTTATCAATAGCTTTTTCCTTAATGTATTTCTTAGCATCCTCTTCGCTTGTAAAATATATAGAATCACCATATACTTTAGTATTGTTTATTTGCTGAACCTCAAATTTAGTCTCTGTTATTAGCAAGTGCATTGATTGAATCAGTATTGCCTTCATACCAAACTCTACACTTTTATCTAATAAAAGGATTGTGTCGCCAATCGCTGCGTTTCTTAATACATCTTCTGTTTGTTTTGTCATATTGTTTTATTCTTCTATATCCTTCTCTGCTCCTGCAAGTGGTATGCCCGTGTCTATTATATTAATGTCTAATGATTTGAAGGTAGTCTCTTGCTTTATCTCTGTACTCTGAACCGCTTTGCCTTCTAGCCTATCCATTAATTCTTGGTAGGCTCTTATGTCTCCTTTGAGTGCTTTTTTTAGTATAGCTAAGTCCATACGCTCCGCAATAGAGAAATCCTCAAGCTCTCCCGTGATAGGGTTCTTTACGTTCTGAGTTATCTCTAAAAGACGCAGTAGCCTAGTCTTAGAATTAGGTACGCCCTTCGGTCTGCCCTTCGGGTTTCCGCTTTCTCCTTTCTTGTAAGACTTTAAATTATCTTCCTTTGCCATAATCTCACTGTTGTTCCACTGTTTTAATATACGCCTTCCCGTTTATCTTAACCGTAAGACTTGAATCTAGTTTTGTCATTCTGTCAATTATCACTTGGCAATACTTAGGGTCTAACTCCATACCATAGCATTTGCGTTTTAATTGGTGAGATGCTACCATTGTTGAGCCTGAGCCAAGAAACGTGTCTAGTATAATATCATTTACCTTTGATGAGTTTTCTAAAGGCTTAATGCATAAAGCTATCGGTTTCATCGTTGGATGCTCTTCTGAACGTGAAGGTCTGTCTATATCCCAAACAGTTGTTTGCTTTCTGTCTCCTGCCCAATTATGAGCAGCACCCTCTAACCAACCATAAATACAAGGCTCGTGCTTCCAATGATAATCTGACCTGCCAAAAGTACTATTGTTTTTGTTCCATACTATGTAAGACTTAAAAAGAAACCCAGCATTAAGAAACTGCTGTATAAAGTTGTGAGTTTCTGTTGAGGCGTGCCATACATATATTGCTCCTCCCTTTTTTAATGCTGTTGTTAATGTAGTATAAGCATCATATAAGAATTGCGGAAAGTCTTCTAACTTGTCATTAGCTATCTTTTCCCTTTTTTTGCTGCCTCCCTCATAGTCGATATTGTAAGGGGGGTCAGTATGTACCATATCAGCCAAATCCCCATCCATCAACTTAGACACTTGGTCTGAATCTGTACTATCACCACAAAGCAAACGATGCTCTCCTATCTCTATTAAGTCTCCAAGCACTACATCTACTTGCATACCATCAGGCTCAGTGTAATCGTCCTCCTCTGCTTCTAGTTCAGTTGCATCTTCAAAAGGGAATCCATCAAGACCCCACTCTTCTAATTCTTCTGCATCCCATTCATTCGCCAATACGTCCCAGTCGTGTTCTCCAAAGCCTACATTATCCGCTATGATGAATCGCCTTGTCTCCTCTTCGTTAAGCTCGTCTGCTCGCTTTATCCATTCGTTTGGGATGGTAGTGTATTTAAGTTCTTTGAGTGCCTTAAAACGCATATTCCCACCTAGTATAACATTATCTGCATTGACTATGATAGGTCGCAGCTCCATCATATTAGGAAACTCCTTTATGGACTTGACTAACTTAGCAAACTTCTCATCCTTTATAAGTCTTGGATTGTTTGGATTGGTATTTATATCTTTAATCTTTACCATTAGTCTATGTATTCAAACTCTATCTGTTCAAACTCTATGTGTTTTTTTGATAATCGTTTTTTGTGTTTGCTTATTCTCTCAAGTGCGTTTTCTCTGTCAAAGGTGTTTAAGTCAAGCGGGCATTCTTCGCCTTTATATGTTATATATTTCCATACGTGCCAAAATAATCGTTTGACTTTTACTTGTGCATAGTATTCTATGACCCCGTCTTTTAACGTCTTTGTTTGTATTCTATATTTATTTACCATTGGAATCCTCTGCAATATTCGTCCTCTGTTATCTCTCTATTGGTATTAAAGAACCAAGGTGCGTTAGTACAGTTATTCGTTATCTTGTACTCCCACGTTAATTGTCTACCGTCTATAGTCCAGCTACCTCCCCACCCTTCTACTTGACCACAATAGCAGTCTACTACTTCTTCTTCTTCTTGTGTTGGCTCTGTAGGTTTTTCTGTACATCCTATTGCAAGGATAGCTATTAATATAATTATGTATTTCATTCTGTTTCGTTTGGTTGTGTCTCCTCTGTAGGTTCTACTGCCTCTACTTTCTTCTTACGTGTCTTCTTCTTAGGCTCTACCTTTGGTTCAAAGTCATTGAGTATCTTAACAACGTACTTCATCACACACGAACCGCAGCCCATATCTGGGGAGTTCCTGTAGTGTTCTCTGCATAGCCATATAAACTCGCTCCTAATGTCTGGAGTAGCTTTGTTTACCTCAAAGTTACCTGATTTGTCTAGGTTAATTTGGGTTAGTCTCTTGTGTAATTCTGGTGATATGTTCATAATAATTGAAGTCTTAATCTGTTTTCTTTATCTAAATTATATTTTGTTTCTACGTCTTCCTTTAGTTTCATACCTAAGTCTACTTGTAAGTTATGTTCTCCTTTAATTCTTTTGATAGCCTTTGACCAGTCGTTATTTATTACCTTGATTGAGTTCTTGCCTGTAGCTAAATTGGTATAGGGTTCTACGTTTGAAACAATCACGGGCTTACAAAAGTGTCCTGACTCTATCATTTTAAGCTCAGACTTAAGAGAGTTGAATAGTGTGTCCCTTAATGGTATGATTGATATACCACTGGTGTGATAATCGTTTGCATAGTTGTGGATGTCTGATAGTGCTAAGGCGTGACAATCTAAATGCTTAGGTATGTTTGGGGTCTTCACAAATAGCTCCTCCTCCTCAAATGATTTGCCTATAAGTTTGAGGTCTTTTAGGTGAGTCTTACCCCCACTATAGAAGAAGGTATCAAACTTTAATGATAGGTTAGTAGGGTTGAATTGTTTAGCATCCTTCCAGATAGCATTCTTAACTACGTGTACATTTTTATTATACTGTTTAATTTTGTATGCTAGTTGTGGCGTGGTAGTCCATACGCTGTCTGCTAGTTGTATGTTTCTTACTTGGCATTTGTCATAGTTGATGCTCTTGTACAGCGATCTTGTCGGGTGTCCTTTAGGTAGTACCCAGTAGTCGTCTACATCGCAGATAACTTTAATTCCCATAAGTTTCAAAGCTCCTATTACTACTTCGGGCTGCATCTTGCGGCTTATGTTTCGGCTGTATACTACGTGGGTTACGTCTTCTAGCCTATGTATAAAGCTGTCATCTGCATTGTAATGGATCTCTACATCTATCCCATAGTCTTGTTTGAGCTTACTGAATGGTGCGTTTAAACGATGGTATGTTACTCCACTATCTGAGCTGACTATTAATGCTATTTTTGTTTGGTTATGCAATATCTTAAATTCTTTTTTAGCTCTACCGTAATCTCTTTTTAATGTCCTGTAAGGGATGCCACTTCCTTTATGTATCTCTGTTAGCTTTTCCCCGTTGTAAATCGCCGTGAGTATGTCAGAGTAATAATGATACATCCTGTCAAGCGTAGACTCTATGTCATCGCTCTCTGTGTCTGCGATGCTTGGTACTATGTCACTCTTCTTACACTTCTTATACCATTGGTTCCGCATTACAACCGCAAAGTATCCCTTTAGGTTTAGACTAATAGGCTTACTGCTGCATATCTCAAAGGCTACAGATACTAAGTCGTCCGCATCAAACTCATTGCCTGTTAACTTGAGTGCATAATCCCTAATTGACTTATCAAAGTAGACCTCTTGCAGATTCAATATTTTACAAAGATACTATTTATCACTCATATAGTTGATAGCATAGTCTATAGCTATACCAAGTTCTGTCTAATCATTTGATCTGACTTTCTTTGATGCTCTCAAACATATTAATCGCTGATTGATACTTGCGTTTGATTGTTTCAGCGTTCGCCAATTGATACTTGTATTGTTTCGTTGCAGATTTAGCCTCAGTGTCTATCATTTCGTATTTCTTACTGCGGGTAATCTGATCCTCTAGGAATGCGATCATTGAGTTGATTTCGTTCATTTTCTTTTTTCGTTATTACAAATATAATATCTATTAACTACTCTACTATTTTATAGAGCTTAGACTCATTATAAATAACATCCAATATATGCAATAATCCTTGAGGGATTACAAGGCACATATCTGTGCGTTAGGGTGCATTAGAGCACGTTCCTTTCAATAGTTATATTGGTATCAGAAACCACTACAATAAAGTCTTTGCGTTTTACAGCCAAAGGGGGTTCTCTTTTTAGGTGTTTAAGAATAAGTAAAGCACCTTTTTTTAATTGTAGTTGTCTTGTTTTAATTCCTTGCAATTTTATTTCAGCATCTAAAAGGTCTTTGTCTATTTGCTCTTTTTCAGTTGCAATTTCTATAAGCATATCAGCCCCTTTTATGTTCTCGTGTTGTATTAAGTCTACTATTTTAGACCAACTTAAATCTTCTATCATATCAAATAACGCACCCTAACAATGTATAAAAACAAAAGCTTGTTAAGGTGCTTAATTTTAAAGCTTTTGCGTGTTTATTAATATTATTTTTAACTCAATCTTACTACCTATCTACGGCTTCAATTTTTATACTAACCGTTATATACCTAATCCTAGTCTCAAAGCTACCCTAGCCAATATAATAGCAGACGCAGCTATAAAACCTTTTCTATTTCGTTTCAATTTCTTATCACTCTCAGCCAGTTGCTTATGTTTCTTTCTTACCAGTACTTTGAGTTCCGTGTTATATTCTTTCAAGGAGGCAATTCTAAGCACGTTTAAGCTATCTTTAACATTATTAAGACTATCTACCTCACTGCACTTTAATACTTCGTTATACATCACGGTAAGCCGTATATTGTCTTGCTTATATAATTGTATAGGAGTATGCACACTATCATTTCTGTATACCTCTATCAATGTTGTGTCTAATATCTGACCTGATAGCGAGCTGCATAGTGTCATCAGAAGTGTTAATATAAATAATTTCATTGATTGTCTTGGTTTTGTATTTGGTTATAATCTTAGGGATCTCTAGTTCTACCGTGTCTATTTGTCGTTCTAATTCATTTATACGCTCTATAGGATCAACTATTACAGTGTCTTCATCTCTTGCTATGTATACTATCATAGCAATGTTAATGATTAATAGAATGGCTATTAGGCCGTATGATATGTTTCTAATTCTGTTCATTATTTTAAATTGATTGACAAAACGGACATTGAACTTGACACGGCTTACTAATTAATCCATCATAAAAATCTATACAGCTTTGTTCTTCTGCTCTCATTATATTAGTTGCATACTCCTCCACTTCCTTTTTAATATTTTCAGAGGTTTGTATTAAAATATTATCTGCTAATTCACTTTTCATATTAGTTTCTATTTTTGTAGCCATACTCTAAAAAACCATTTATCAGTTTCTTGTTGGTGCCATACGTCTCCGCCATTAAGGGACACCCAATTTATATAACCCCAATGCAAATCTAATTCGCCATAAATAAAATAAGGCTCTTTAGCTATATTGTTTTTTTTAGTGAATACCTTATTTGCCAGTTTGCTTATACACCGAAGTATGTTTTTTAATAGTGTCATTTATTTTCCTTATTTCGTTTGCACAAAGATAAGAGCCTACCCCTTACTTGCAATAGTAGTAGCTTGTTTAGAATCATTTAAAATAGTAGCGTTTAATCCCTTTGCGATCGCCGTCACCATTTCATCTACATTAAACTCCCCTATCTTCTCGGCTATATCTAACCGCATTGTCACCTCTTTCAATCTGCTATTCAACTCACCTATACACATTATTAATTGTGCGGTAGTGTCCTCGTGATCTTCGTTGCGTACAGTTGAGGCTATGGCATAGTCTAGCAGTCGCTCCATTGATTCTATTCTCTTCTGTGGCTTCTCTTTATCGCCCCTGTAAGTTTGCAGGAGCACTTTCATTTGGTTTATCTCGCTTTTAGCTTGGTCTATTATACTTTTCATTTGCTATCTTCTCTATTTCTGCTAGTACTTTTACTTTTTGCCTTAACTCTTTTATGTCATCACCTTTAAAATTAGTGATTAGTTCCTGAGATATTTCGCTTAATGTTTTTAGAAACTCAAAATGGCATTTCTGCATCTGGGTTGTATGATTGTATTTCATCTTCTTTACTTTCTAATAGTTCTATTTGTTTTGGTTCGTTTGGTTCTATCCAGTTATTCACGTCCGATTGTGAGTGCAGCCCTCTGTATCTGTTATTAATCACATCAAAATCAAAATCAAATTTACCAGTCTCCCCTAATGTTTTTAACTTCACTTTATGTATTACTACTATACCATTGCTTTGTAGTTTACTATTCTCTATATCATATTCACGCCCTAAAGCTATGCCGTAATCGCATTTATTCCAAAAGTCAGCTGAACCGCTTATATCGTACATTGAAGGGATAGGTATTAGACCGTCCTTATTCTTTTCCATCTTCTTGGGATGTGCTACTAATTGTACTAATACATCATATTTCTTTGCAAATCTCGTTAATGAGTTTAGTAGGTCTTTTATAAACTTTCGCTCGTTTATTTCGTCTGTAGATATGTTTGTAAATGGGTCTATGCAAATTATTCTTACACCGTGAGCCTTTACCATATATTCAAACTTAGCAAGTATAGGTTCTATCTCGTAAACGTTATCGGGGTTTATCCAAAAGAAGTTCCTTCTAATGTGGTTCTTAGCGTTTATGTGCTCACTTGGCTTGATATACTTCGCATCGTAAGTTTTTCCTACTAAAATGCTCTCTATGCTCGCAAAATGGCTTTCATAAGGTGCGGACTCAGGAGACCAATAACCAACCTTCCAACCGTATAATATATTTAGTCTGCAATTAATGAAGTCTACAAAGTTAGATTTACCGCTTGATGGAACGCCCGTTATTACCATCACTCTACTAGTTTGATATCTTATGTGGTCATCTAGTTTACTTATTCCTATCCCTTCGCCTTTCGCTAACCCGTGCTCTAGCAAGTAGTCTGCATCCTTTTCAAAGTCCTCTAATGTTATTACGTCATCTACTTTAGGTTGCTTAGCGTTGTCTAACACATCTTTTAAAGAGCCGTGACCATTGTTTACATAGTATTCGTTCGCATCTTTATACTCTTTAAATGTGCAGATCTTGCATCGTTCAGCTCCCAGCCTTCTTACAAATTCATTTCTGAGCAGTAAGCCTTTTGAATCATTATCTACTGCTATATAAAATTGCTCTACGTGTTTAAGTTCTTCAATGTTTAAGTAATCCATAGAGCCTACACTTGCACCGTTAGGCACGCTTACAACATTATCAAATCCATCATTGATAAAAGACAAAGCGTCTATCTCCCCCTCTGTTATAATAAGTTCTTTTGATTTTATAGCATCGTAGTTGTACCATATAACCTCAGCACCTTTAGCTAGTTTGAAATTCTTTTTGCCGTCTCTGAATTTTATATTTATAAGTTGACCGCCCCTATTAAATGGGAATGCTATGCAGCTCATTTCTTTACCAGCCTGCGGCATAAACTCAGAGCAACTACTAACGTTCATTTTGCTAAGTGTGGTTTGACCTATTAGCCTTTTATCTAAGAACCACTGCACAGCCTTATCACTTAGCTCTGTGCGGTTATCAAATGCCGGTACAAAGTAATCCTGCTTTTTTTCAAACTCTTTATACTTTACAAATCTTTCCTCGCAGTGGTTGCAATGCCCTATTTCTTTCTCATAGTTGTATCCTAAACACTTATCAGTTTTCTTTTTTCTTGAATGGCTGCACTCAGGACAAACAATAGCGTTTTCATTTTGTCCCCTAAGTTCTACTGTGTGTACCCTCTGGCTGCCTATGCAATATATTATCTCGCTAAACATTAGTTTATTGGTATGTTCCTATTTTGATTACTTATAATTGGATTAATTTCTACCCATTTATAATTGAACCCCGCCCAGCTTTTTGAAACTGCTAAAGTTGCACATTCATTAGGTGTCTTTTTGTTTTCAGCTTTTTTTATTTCTTTAGCTATTGCATTAAATGCAGTTTCTGTATTAGTAGCCTTTTTAGTTTTTCTAACCTTCACCCAGTCTTTAGCTACCTGTTTATCTATTCCTAAATCAATGAGGGAGTTTAAAAAATTAAATACACATTCTTTTTGTTCTTTCTCTTTCTCTTCCTCTTCCTCTTTCTCTTCCTCTTTCTCTTGTAGGGTAGGGGTTAAATTAATTTCATTTGCCCCTACGGTAGGGGTAGTTTGCACCCCATCGGTAGGGGTAATATCATCCTTGTAATAGGGTCTACCATCTAACCTCACTTTGATTTTGTCCTCATAACCTTTGACCTGAGAGTCTATAGAGTTGGTTTGTGATATGTATGCAAACTTTGCCATACCAATTAGATCCGTTGGCTTAGTGCCTAAGAACTGTCTGTCTAGTAAAGCGTCTATAAAATCTACCTTCTCCTTGTCGGTGGTTAGCTCGTTGTATACATCGTAATAGCTTCTAAAGAAATTGAATCCTTTGCGTTTGGTTAGTTTCATATTTTTTCTTTAGCTAAATTTATAGACTTTCTTAATTCTTTAGCAAACTGAATTGCCGTAGATACGTCTAAAATGATATGTGAACTATTCCCGTTTTCATCGTCAATTTCTATAGAAATAGTGTCGTCTGTTCTTGCAAAGGTTTCTATACAGTCGTTGATAAAAAGAGTGCCATCTGCACCGTAAAATGTTTTCTTTACTTTCATTTTTAATAGTGGTTTTAGGATAACCAGTAACCTTAAATTTGTTGCACAAAAAAACCTTTTTGGTTTGTCTATCGCAGAGACGCCCCAAAAAGGTCTTGATATTTTTGTTATTTAACGCCCTGCGATGGCAATAACTATTATTGTTGCGAAGGTCAGATTCGAACTGACGGTCTCTAGGTTATGAGCCTAGTGAGTTAACCTCTACTCTACCTCGCTCTGCAAATATAACCTTTTTTAGTTACTTACTTTCATCTAGTAAAGGATTAGTGAGGGAAATGCATTTTACTGGAAACGCCCCTTTGTTACTTAAGCGATTACTTTGGAATGAGAACACTTGATGTAATCCCTCGTACTTGTTGCAGTAATGCCCCGTGTGCCAATTGTCATTAGTAAACAATTGATAATAGACCACCGTATCTACTTCTATCACTTCCTCTGGTCGCTCTTGGCTGAATCCCTCTAGTGTGTACTCAGTGAAGGAGAGAGTAGGTTCACTATTTCTAAACACCCTGCCGTCTTCCGTGTAAACTAAATCGTGCCCGTTAAAATTTACCTTTATAGGGTATGTTCCTTTAGAGCTAATTTCTATCACTTCACCTTTACCGTTGACGTAATCAAATACTTTGTCTCCTACTTTAAATTCTGTTTTTTTCATTTTATTTATTAGTTGTTTTATTCTGTCTACTTTGCCTGTGAGATTCCACGCAGGACCTAGTTTTTTGATTTCACTCTCCAACTCTTCTAGTGGTTTCATAGTTCTTCTATTGCTTTTTTTACTTTTTGCCAATACATAAACGGCAAATGAGGATTAAATCCATTAAGTATTATCTCATCTACGCATATTAATGCACATTGTTTAGCTGCATAAAGATTGATACAGCAGCCGTTATCGTAATCCATACCGTCCTCTATATCTAAATACTTATATACTAATTCTTCTGCTTGTTCTTGTACTGATAATGCTTGTTTTTTCACTGACATTTCAAATACCTTATTATGTTTTCTGTTAATCGTCTCTTTACTGGTTCCGTATCCATTATATCTTGCCACGTTGTATGGTGATGAATTACAGAGGTATGATCGTAAACGTGTAAGATAGTGCCATATTCTATTAATGCTATATCCTTTAACGTGTATGATGTGTGCTCCTTGCAGATATAGCAGTATATTTTACGAGCCTCCACTAAATTCATTTTCCTGCTCATTTTGCCTTTCTTATTTTTACCAAATACTTCGTTTATTTTTAACTCAGTAAATTTCAGAATAGCTTTTATGATTGTTTTCTTTGTAAATATACTACCATCGTAATCCTTCCCATAGAGAAGTTTCTCGTCTAATTCTTGTGCTATATTTAACGTCTCTATTACGAGCTTCCGTTTGTCGATCCTGTTGGCTATTGCTTGCTCTCTACTCATAGTGCTTTATCTATTGCTGCTATTGCTTTGTTTTCTGCTTCAACTAATGCGTTTACATTTAACCGATCAACGTTTAATAACTCTTGTAGTGCATCTGATAAGTCCTTAGCTGCTAGTATTAGCTTTGCGTTCGCTAAACACTCTTCATTACTTATACCGTAATGTATACCGTTTATTTGTGCGAGCTTGTTATCCCCTGCTCGTAGGTCTATCCAGTATACTGGCTGCTCTTCTTCTCCTTCGCTGAAAAATGTGGCACCTTGTACCCATTCTTTTTTTGTTCCTTTGAATTGTTTCATTTCGTTTTTCGTTAGTTTCTTATTTTAGAAAGCTATATAATCTATCTACAAACATTTTATTTGTATCCTTATTTGATTTTATGCTACCATTCAAGTATTTGGCATCAAAACTAAAACAAATAGTATCTTCCATTCTACCCTTATTAGAAATACCGTGTCCAGAAACTCTAATTCTTTTACCATTTGCTAAATCTGTATGAGAAAAATATATGCTAACACCATTTGATGTAGAATAACCTTGCAATTGAACTTTACTGACATCTACACCAGCAAATGCCATTAATTCTTTTGCTACTATTACGTTTTCTTCTTTAGTATTCTTTTGTAAGTAATTCATTTCTTTATCTCTTTATGTTACCACAAAGATAACGCAGTTATCCACAATGAAACGAGTGATCTCTTATTTAGAATCATTAAAAAGAGGGAGCTGTCACACCCCCTCTAACGAAAATACGAAAAAAAACTAATTTTAAAGAATGGCAAATATAACTATTAAATGTCCTCTATTAGTTTGTCCATTAAAATATAGTTAATTGTTTTATGTGGTTATTGTATCTTGTTACTCCGTCATTATAGTAGTCAGTGTCTAGCTCGCATACGTCTAGCGTTAAGTCCATCTTATTTATCTGGTTCACGTTGTGTACTGCGAGAGCGATAGAGAGACTCCCACCGTGCGTGTCTAATATCTTATCGCCTTGCTTTGCATATCGCATTAAAATCCACTCGTATAATTTGCAAGGCTTCTGAGTTGGGTGTATTCTATTTAATTGCATTGCACTTGTTTTGTAAATTTTTGCTCCATTATTAAAAGAAGTCCAAGCCATTTCACACATTGCAAAACTCATATCTTCAGCTATTTTTTTATCCCAAACGATATAGCATTTACAATTCCCTAAATTGTCTAAAAAGTAATTACCGCCCCAAATTATTTGATTTTTGGACACTCTAACTAATTCGTTAAAATATTCTTTTGAAGGGGGTTTGCTATCCCACCCTTTAGAATCTATTTTTTTAAAGTGAGTACCGCTATTCTCTATATTAATACCGTATGGAGGATCCACAATAGCCAAATCAAAGTGGTTATCTGGATACCTAGCCATCATAGCCATATTATCCTCATTGGTTATGTTTATCATATCTTATACCCTAGCACTTCCTTAACCCTCTCCTGCTCAGCCTTGTTTACCCTGCTCTGATAGTTCTCACCTCGTAGCTCTGGGATGGTCTGCTGTAGCCTACAAGACACTCTTACTATACTTGCAGCCTTGGTGAAGTTGTTGGCTACCATTACAGCATCTTTTCCTGTTAGTCCTTCACGTACAAGCATAGTAGCTATTAGCGTCTTTCTGTGGTCACGTAGAAAAGGCTGATCTGTTAGCAGTTCTTTTACTTTTTGTTTTCTATTTTTCATTTCTTAAATTTTTAATTTCTATTTCTTGGATTAATATAATAGTATCTAATACCTCATCTTGTCTCTCTAATGATGCAATAGATTTATCTTCTCTTCTTAGATTCTCTAGTCTATAGTATAGAGCTTCTAGTATTTCTGTAGTTATTTCCATATATCTTGTCTATTTGATTCTTCGTTGTGTTGATCTATTTGGTCTTGCTTGTATTCACGCATTATTATATCCCATAAATGCGGGTCAGCGTGTTGTTCCAGTTCAGGGTCTTCGTTTATTAGCCATACATTAAATAGCTCTTCGGTGGTTAGTTCTTCTAATTTCATTTTATTATTTCGTTTGCACAAAATTAGTTTTAATTATCAATTGATTTCAGTATTACACTAGATTAGAATGGTTACAAATAGCCTTTGTATAGTATAAAGAAAGGTTGTATATTTACTTTTGTAGCAAATTAAATGAATAGATTTACAGATAGCAAGGGTAGGAAGTTTATCAAGCAAGTAATAGACAGAATGGTGAACGATGCTAAGCGTGAACGTATGCAGATGCAGATAGATGAACACGGTTATAACTTCTGTGAGGACTGCGAGCGTAACGACTGCCAGCCCGTAGATATGAGCCACGATATAAGCGTAGACCAATGCCAGAAAGACCCTAATACCCCGTTAGAATTAGCGTGGAGTATATCAAACATAACACCAAGAGGAAGGAAGTGCCACATAAAGCACGATAGTATAAGTAGAATATGATGTACACATTAAAATATAGTAAGCCAAGAGAGGTAAACTTTAAGACGGGGCTTACCTTAGAGGAGTACAATAGAGCAGAAAGCAAGCATACAAAGGAGGGTTACATTTGCGAACAAGAAATACAAATAGAAATAAATGGCTACAATAAAGATAACAACAAGCGAAGAGCTCACAAGTAGGGATAAAATCCAGATGGTAAATGTGCTGATGGGATTAGACACGTTAAACAATGATCCACTAATAATTATAAATAATGAAGCAATAGGTATAATGGAATTTAGAATAGAATACACAAGTAAAAATCAATTTATGTATACAGATATAAATGGATGCGAAAATATAACGGATGCAATTAATAAATTTCACGAAGAGTTTGGCTTATGTGAAATAACTAAAATAACCAAGCTACAATAATAAACGGAGTAGGGCAGGAGATATGATAATGGCATCAATGTCGTTATCATAGCCACTATTTTAAATGATTCTAAACAATGTAATACCCCATAACTAAAGACTATAATAGTAAATTTGTAAGTAATGAAAGAATTATACAAAGCATTAGGTAAAGTAAAAAGCGAGGTAGGTGCTATCTCTAAGGAAGAAACAAATCCTTTCTTTAAATCAAAGTACTTTGACATCAATGGGCTTTTAAAGCACGTGGAGCCATTACTATCTAAGAATGGTCTTATACTATTGCAGCCTATACACGAAGGGAATGTATGTTCTCAGATAATCCACATAGAAACGGGTGACAAAATAGAAAGCAGTATGACTATGCAGGAGTTGAGCGACCCTCAGAAGATGGGTAGTATGATAACCTACTACAGAAGATACACCCTCCAAAGTTTACTGGGTTTACAAGCTGAGGATGACGATGCCAACGCAGCAAGTAAAGCAAGCCAAACTCCTGAGAAAGTATGGGTCAACAAAGGAGACAAGATTTGGAACGCTGCAATAGATAAGGGTGCTACATTGGACACAATAAAAAAGCATTACTCTATCAGCAAAGAGAACGCACTAGCATATCCGTACAAGTAATGGATTCAACTGTATTAATCAAGATACTATTGTCAGACTTTGAGAGATTAGAGTCTGCCAGTAGTTTTGACATTATAAAAGTAGAGCCTAATGACTCCGAACTATTTGAGGGAGATGAGAAATACTCTGAGCTAATGAAAGCGTATAGGGTAGCGAGTAAAGAATTAAGAGACTATAAATTTAATAAAAGACATAACCAATGAGCGAATATATAAACTTTATAATAGAAGTCCCTACGGGCTACTGGGTAGTACTAGCCATAGGATTAATAGTCGGTGCTATCATACCATTTGTATATCTAAACGGGTACAGAGTGGCTAACAAGGATCTAAACAAAAAACTAGGAAGAAATGAATAACTGTTTGTATATGGTGCGTTGAGCGATTAGCAAATAGATAAACACTAACTTAAATATTATAAAATGAATTGGATAAAAAGACAATACAATGCACTATATACATTGTTAGCTTCTCGTTTTTCTTTACGGAAAAAAGAACAGAAGTGTGTTGAGTGTAGTGCATATAAAGGACATAGCCCTAATTGTAGCCTAATAGATTTCAAAGAAGCAAAAAAGCAGCTTACACAATACCATAAACTTTGGTTAGAAAAAGAAACGTGGGTGAGAAAAAGGTCTAATTTTTGGCGAAGTGATGCTGAAAGATGGAAAGGTAAGTTTATGGAGTTAAAACACGAGAACAATGCTTTAAGGCGAAAAGTAGTAAAGAATAATGGAAGTTAACGAATTAAAATATGGATAGTAAATTACGACTTATGAAAACTTATTATGAAAGAGGTTACAGAGATGTTGACGAATCATACCTCGAAAACAAAGATATTAATCCACATCACTTCCATTATTACGATAGCGGAATGATTTCTTATAAAAATGAATACATTGAGCTGTACAGACGTAAGTAGTTTTATTATTTATATTCTGTGTTGTCATCACCGTTTTAATGTGTGACAACGATACGGATATACAACGGATTAATTAACGATTAGAAAAATGGAAAGACCAACAGTAAAAAAGAATTTAGAAGTAGATACATTTGAGGAGATACATCAAATGTTTACGCAGTCTCCTGAGTTGTATCGGTATATAGTGCTGCTAGATAAGTACATTGATAATTTAGAAGATGCGTTGGAATCATAGAATATTAGCACATAAAGATGGGGATGGAATGTTCTTCCAGATACACGAAGTTTACTACGATAAAAAAGGTAAACCAGATAGCTACACTGCAAATGGGGTAAGTGTAGGTGGTGAAAGTTTGAAAGATATAAATTGGGTATTAGACAAAATGAAAGAGTGTGCTAATAAGCCTATTATTTTAGTAGATGGATTTCCTAATGAGTATAATGGTGCATAACGGTTTGGCTATGAAATGTAGCGGAATTGGAACACTAAACTATCGTATGAGAACGAACTTTATTAGAATTACTAACCTTACGGCAAGCACTAAATCCGCTATTTTTTATAGCCTGTGTTACCTGCCGTTTTTATCTCGAAATTATGAGCAAACGACTTGAAATATTAAAAAACTCTTTGATTAAAAAAGAGCAACAATTTGACGACAAACTGCAAAACCACATTGATACGGTTAAGCAGGCTAACGGACAACCTTTAAATGACAAAAGGAACGGACAAGCGACATTAAACAAATGGGATAGACAAAACGAATCTTTGCGGGACTTAAAAGATAGCATTCAAAAAACAAAAGATGCTATTGAAAGAGAAGAGGGGAAAATAATGGACGTTGAGCAAACGAATAAAATAATACCTACTGAAATATTGGATTTGGTAGAAAAAGGCGAATTAAACCAATGGCGAAAACATCCAAATACTTTTTTTGTGCCCGATGTTGACAAGGCTCGTATTGTTTGGGATGATAAACGCAAAGTTGTGGCTCATAGATATGCTCACTTAATTACTGAACAAGAACAACGAACTAAATTTGTTCGCTTGTATAATGGACTGAACTCTGTCTTAAATAGCAGGTAACGTGATGGCTATGATACGTTGGCTTTTCGCCAATGGATTATAGGTGGTGTTACCTACAGTACGGTATTATTAAAAACTAAACTTAATTAAATGAACTTATTAGAATTATTTGCAGGATCGAGAAGCGTAGGAAGTGAAGCAGAAAAACAAGGCTTCAATGTTTTTAGTGTAGATTGGACTGCATACGAAAAAATAGACTTATCAATTGATATAGGCGAACTAAAAAAAGAAAATGTGCCTTTTGTTCCAGATGTTGTTTGGGCTTCTCCAGACTGCACGACTTATAGTATTGCAGCGTGTAGCACTCACAGAACAAATACAAAAGAACCTAAAAGCGAATATGCTATAAAATGCGACACAATTAACCAACATTGGATCGGCTTAATAAAAGAATGGTTAATTGAAAATCCTAAACTAATATTCTTTATTGAAAACCCAAGAGGTATGTTAAGGCATATGAAGTGGATGCAAGAGTTTAAAAGGCACACGGTATGGTATTGCAAATATGGGGATGATAGAGCAAAGCCAACGGATATTTGGACTAACTCAAAAACGTGGATTCCAAGACCAATGTGTAAAAACTTTAAATACGATAAAGAAACTGGCGAAATAATAGATAAACATTGCCACCACGAAAGTGCAAGGCGTGGAGCAAAAACAGGAACGCAAGGTAAAAAAGGATCATACAATAGAAGTAAGATACCAAACGAACTATGTAAAGAGATTATTGAAAGTACTAAAGTAGTATTGTAGGTAACGCCCGAATATGCACCTTGTACGCCTCAAGCGTATGGTGTATATTGGATGTTAAATTTCACCACCTCGCCTTATTGCCCCTAATGTCGTAATGAGTAAAAGTTCTGTATCTCCCTAGCCCACCATTGATGATGACCCCGTCTTCCATTAAAGATTCTAAAAGATAATGTGTATCGCTTGGCAGGTGGTCTTGGATTACGATGTCAGACGCTTTACCTAGTAGGTGCTGTGAGCTTTTCGCACCGCCTACCGCCTTATTATGAGCAGGGCATCTGTATGCACTGTTAATTGTTATAGGGCTTTCGGTGACGTTCCTAATGACTTGCAGTTCTTCTGCTAATCTCTCCACGTTTTGCAACACATCAAACGGCATTTTGCAGCCACATTTACATTGAAATTCTTGTATGCTAAAATTGTCTGTCACTCCTTTGTATCTATTTTGAACACTGCATTTATGAAACTTCTAAATATGTTATTTACTACTTTCATTTCATCTATCCTCTATTTCTTTTTTTATGTCTTTCAACCTAAACACAGCATTTTTGCCCCGCTCCAAAAATGAATAACCCTTTACAACCTCAAAGCTCTCATCTATAGATTTCACTTCATTAAGTATTAGGATTAATGCTACTATTTTAGTCGCCAAGAAGTCACCCGATAGTACACTATTAAGTAACTCATTTAACAGGAATACATCACTTGTATAAACCAGCATAACCGTTGCGACATAGCTCAAAACTTTTGGTATAAAACCAAATCTAAACTTTTTACTTGTCGCTTTTATGCCTGTTTTTTTTGCTCTCCATATTCCAAACCCAGTGTCTATGATGGTAGATATAGATACTATTAAGATCACCCCTGCTATTGGAGAGAAGAAAACGAGCATAGCCGTCACTATACTCATAGCAGTAGTTTTTAAAAATGCAAATATGTTAGCTAGTAGCCTTATTATTAGATTCATCTGTTACTTAGTAGTCTGCGTATACACTATTCTGCCTACCCATACAGCCATACACGCCAATACTATCCAAGCAAAGTAGTTTTCTAAGTTACTATGAAAAGCCCCGTAATAATTCATTACGAAGTGAACTAGCAGGAAACTAGAAAACATAAACTGCGTGAGTCTTACCCATTTTTGGTTACTCGCTTTCGAAAGTAGTTTGTCAATTTTTGCCGCTTGTGGACCACTACCTATATAGTTCTCTGGCAGATTGCGTAGCCTGTTCAAGTAAGGCGAAAAAAACATAAATCTCGCAGATGCAAACCAGATAACCCACATAGCTATGAGTAGCACTAGATTACTGTTGAAGTCATAGCTTATGAGATTGAATAAGTTGATGACTGTGAATACTACAGTCATCAGTACCATCACCTGCCACGCTTCTCTTGTGTGGTCTATCCAAGTCCCGTTTTTTATCTTGTCTGAGTCCAATTCTGCGTCTATTTTGATGCAGAAAAACGTTGATACGAGTGATGATAATATCACTATAAAGCCTAAAATGTTGAATGTATTTTCCATTATTTTTATTTGTTAAATTGATCTATGCCCCAAGCTGACTTGCAAATGGTAGTATGTAATTGTGGTAGCTTAATTCTTGTATGTTCATATTCCTGCAAATGTATGATCTGGGGTTGTTGGTTCTACTTCTTGTTTATATTTCGGTGGTTCTAGACTCCAGAGAATATCCACTAGATACCCGCTTACAATCGTGCTTACTTCCGTCTCTTCATTATAAGACTGTTTGAATCCTAGTTCTACTATAGCACCATCTTTGAAAGACTTATTACCCTCCTCATCTGTGGCGTAATGCTTAGATAATGTTTTGAGCATTGCAGCTCGTGTTTTCCATTCGTATCTTAAATGTTTCATATCGTTGTGAGTGCTGCCATTTGTGTGTCTGTTAAATAATCTGCAAGTACTATTTCACTTATTTTGCCAAAAAAAGGAGAGCCAGTAGTATCACCGTCTGCGGTAGAGAATGTGTCCAAAGTATTAGCAGTGAAAGTGAGTCCCAACGTATCTGTATCTCGCTCGACTCCATTTATCCATAGACTATAATCATTTTCTCTATATCTTACCGCCACTTTATGCAAAACAGTAGCATCCGTAATTGTATAATTCATTATAGCTTGATTTCCCCCATTGAATCTGCAATATACTAGCACTTTATTAGCGGTACTGTCATAATAAATTATTAGTCTGCTATTGCTAGAACCATCAGACAATGATATGATTCTATTGCCTCCACTATTTGCCAGTGCAGCTATTCCTACCATAAAAACGCCCTCTACTGAATTTATCACAGAAGATAAGCCGCTTGTACTGCTTGTGTCTGCTGTTCTTGTGACTGTGCTACCATCTGTAAATATGTTAGAAGTAACATAATCAGCATCTTCATTTTGTGCTTGGAATAAAATAATTTCAGATAAATTAGTAGTTCCTCTAAAATCTACTGCATAAAAACTAGATGCTCCCGTAGAATTAGATGAAGTTAATTCAAATCTTTGCCATTCTTCAGTTATAGTAAACGAATTATTTGTGTTTGAATTGTGGCTTGTTAAATTAGCTATGCCCGTACCTGAAACCGTTCTTGCCCATATACTTCTCGACCCGCTTTCACTTGCGACACCTGAATAATAAAGAAAACTAGAACCTATTGTACCTGATATTTTAGTAGCATTATTACCACCGTCTGGAGACAAAAATCCTGCTTGTTGAGTTATTGCAGATTCTGTATATTTACTAAAATCATTACTATAAGGGATTGTATTTGTTCTCTGTGGCTCAAATAAATACTTACCGCACCCTCCACCCGTGAAGTCTAGTCGTGGTGTATTGATAGCTACCGTTTCTATTAATCCACTTTCGTTTACTCTTGTAGCCGTTGTGCTGCGTGAGAAGGTTAAATCACCCGCTCCAGTTGAAGGAACTACACTATATAATTTACTTGCCTTATATCCGCTAGGTATTGCAACTAATGATGCTTGCTCT
>Ga0306898_1000107_pt1 | contig 35911 bp, 59 predicted proteins | sample AntRauMFilla1564_FD_190424 | JGI IMG/M metagenome (GOLD analysis project Ga0306898, IMG submission 190424) | Saline lake microbial communities from Rauer Islands, Antarctica - Metagenome Filla 1 #564 (v2) (version 2) | ecosystem: Environmental > Aquatic > Non-marine Saline and Alkaline > Saline ...
GAGAACTAGACGGCCCCTTAGTGTTGGTTTGGTTTGGTTATCCACAGGCTGTGGGTAAACTACCTAACCTGTGGATAACTTATCCACAACGCTTTTATTTGGGAGGGTTGCTTTATGTCGAGGCCAGTTCATAATCCTGTTGGCAACCCTACTAAGTCTGTGCTACCTGCTGAGCCTAAGTCTGAGAACCTGGTCAAGCGTGAGACTCCTCCGGTGCCTAGTGCGCTGGGCGTGATTGGCGCTGTGGTGTGGGCTGAGGTGTGGGAGGCTGGCGGGGATGCGTACCATCCTGCTACAGACAAGTACGTGATTGAGCGCTACGCTTCTCTTGTTGAAAGGCGCTCAGATTTTCTAGAGATTCTAGGCTGTGAGGGGTTCATTACTGAGGGTTCTCAGGGTCAACAGGTGGCCCATCCTGCTGCTAAGCTGCTGGCCGATGTGGAGTCTAAAATGGTGGCACTTGAGGATCGACTAGGCTTGTCCCCTGAGGCTCGTTTGAGGGTTGGTATTTCAGCGTTGGAGCACAAGAGTAAGTTTGATGCGTTCATGGATGACAACTAAACCACTGCGTGTGGTATGTTCTAATATCAACACAGCTGCTCATTTTGTTGCTTTGTGTCGATATAAGGTTTGCACAGAACTTCGCTACCGTTCTGTTGCATGTGGAGGGGTGAGCGGCTTAGCGTGCGTTTGTCGGTGAACGCATTAACCCTAGGTGTTAAGTGCGCTCCTCCTCCTGATTTTCTTCCAGTAAAAGTTGCATATCGTGTTGGGGCCTGGTAGGCTCGTTTATCGTGCCTACACCAGTAGGTACGTCTATCTACTGTGTAAAGAGGTTTTAGCATGACTAAGTTCGGCCCTATTGGCAAAGAGGTTTATGAGCGTACGTACTCAAGGGTTAAGCAAGATGGGACTTCTGAGCTATGGTCTGACACTGTGCGGCGTGTGGTTGACGGTAACATTGAGCTAGCGCCTGATGCCGTGTTTGATGGTGAGCGTGATGCTCTGATTAATTTGATGGAAGATTTTAAGATTATACCTGCTGGTCGTCATTTGTGGGCTAGTGGGGCTAATACAAAGCTGGGTTTGTATAACTGCCATAGAGCAGGTTGGGATGAGACGCTTAGTGGTCATTTCCTGTTTACGTTTGATCAGTTGATGCTTGGAGGTGGCGTTGGGGCTAACTACTCCTCGGAATACCTGCAACGTGGACCAAAGGTGAGCAGTGCGGTCACTTTTGTGCCGTTTATGAGCGAAAAACACCCTGATTTTGAGTTTATGAAGGCTGATGTGATCGCTTTTGAGGGTAGTTTCTCCACTAATTACGTGGTTGAGGACTCTCGTGAGGGTTGGATTGAGGCCCTGAGGCTCGTAATTGAAGCTCACACGCTCGCTTACGATAGCGTGGTTAGTGTGGATGTGTCCGGCGTTCGTGGTCGTGGGGTGCCCATTAGGGGCTTTGGTGGCATCGCTTCTGGGCCTGAACCTCTTGTGAGGATGCTTACTCTGGTTAATGACACGCTTAATGGTCTGGTCGGGCGGTACCTGACTCCATTGTCGGCTATGGAAATGGACCACAACATTGCATCCTGTGTCATCGCTGGCAACGTGAGGCGTTCTGCTCGCATGAGCATTCTGCATTGGCAGGATGCGGATATTCTTGATTTTATTGATTGTAAAAAGGATTCTGCTTTGCACTGGTCGACAAATATCAGTGTTGAGGTCGATGACGCCTACTTCGCTGCTGTGGCGGCTGACGACTATATGGCGTGTGCTGTTCGTGATGCGTTGGCTGAGGGTATGTTCACTAATGGTGAGCCTGGTGTGTTCAATTCTTCTCTGGCTTCTGTGGGTGAGCGTGGTGACGTTCGTTCTACTAATCCTTGTGGTGAAATTGCGTTGGAGGAGTGGGAGCAGTGTTGTTTGGGTCACGTTAATCTGGCTGCTTACGTTGGCAACCACGCTGGCGCTAAAACGGCTTTTAACCTGATGACACGTTACTTGATGCGTGCTACTCTCGCTGAGTCTTCTGATGCTCGTCAGGAGGCTGTGAAGGCGGCTAACAGGCGTATCGGGGTTGGGTTCTTTGGTTTTAATGATTGGGCTGTGCTGCAGGGCTTTGCTTTTGATCGTATTCCGTATTCTGGAGATTTAGAGGGCATGTTGGGGGCTTACCGTGAGACTGTGGAGCGTGTTGCTCAGTCTTACGCTGTGGATCTAGGAATTAATGTGCCTGTGAAGACTACTACTGTTGCTCCTACTGGCAGTATTGCTAAGTTGCCTGGTGTGTCTGAGGGGCTTCAACCTCCTTACGCTAGGTACTTTATTAGGCGTGTTCGTTACGCTGCTAACGACCCTAGGTTGGAGGATTTGATTGTGCAGGGCTATGATGTTGAGCCGTGTGTTTACACTCCTAACACTGAGGTTGTTTCGTTTGTGTGCCGTGATACGCTCATGGACTATGCGCCTGCGTGGCTGGTTAAGCAGTCTGATGAGATTAGTTTGGAGTCCTACTTTGAAGTTCAGGCGTTTGTTCAGCGTGTTTGGGCTGATAATGCTTTGAGCATTACAGGTAATTTCTACCGTGAGGATACGTCAGTGGTTGAATTGGCGGATTTGCTCACTAAGTGGTTGCCGCTTGTGAAGGGGTTTACTGCTATGCCTGAGGATGGTCGTCCACAGTCTCCTTATGAGAGATTGACGGCTGAAGAATATGAGGCTGCTGCTCATAAGAGCGTTGGGCAGGCTATGGATGATTGCGCTACTGGTGCTTGTCCTGTGAGATGATTCAGGAGGGTCGTCAGTATGGTTAAACAATACGATTACCCTACTGATGGCCCTAGGGTCACTAAGTTTTGTCGAACCTTTCTAACCCTCAACGGCTCATTTGCAGGTCAGCCATTTATTCCTTTGGAGTGGATGGAAGATGTGTTAGCGGACATGTTCAGGCTGGTGCCTTCTACAGGCATGCGTAAGCACAGAACGTATCTGCTGGGTGTACCACGTAAGAATGCTAAGAGTACTCTGGGCGCAGCTATTGCTGTTTACATGCTAATTGCCGATAAGAGCGACAAGGCTCCTGTGATCATTTCTGCTGCTGGCGACCGTAAGCAGGCTCGTCTTGTGTTTGATATGGCTAAAGAGATGATCATGGCGTCCCCTGAGCTGAAAGAGCTTTGTTCTATATTTCGTGACGAGATTAGGTGCAACCATAACGGCGGTATTTACAAGGCTGTGTCTGCTGATGCTGGTCTGGCGCATGGACTTAACCCTTCGTGTGTTATTGTGGATGAGTATCATATCCATAAAAACAAGGATCTTTACGTCGCATTGAACACTGGTTCTGCCATGCGTAATTCTCCTTTGACGCTGGTCATTTCTACTGCAGGGTTTGATGAGGAGGAGTCTCCTCTTGGTGAGTTGTATTCGTATGGCAGGCGTGTTCAATCTGGGGAGGTTGACGATTCAGCGTTCGGGATGACGTGGTATGGTCCTAGGGAGACTGAGGGCCTTGATTACCTAGATCCTGCTGTGTGGGCGGCTCATAACCCTTCGTGGGAGATTATGAATCACGATGAAATGGCAACTAGCGCCAAACAAATGCCTGAGTCTGAGTTTGTAAGGTTCCGCCTTAACGGCTGGACGGCTACGGAAACGGCTTGGTTTGCTGCTGGCGTGTGGGAGGCTAGGGAAGATTCCAGTAAGGCTTTGGTGCCTGGTGACTTGATTGTGCTGGGCTTTGATGGCGCTTGGAAGGGAGATAGCACGGCACTTATTGGCGTGCGTATGTCTGACCTGCACATTGAGGTTCTGGGGCATTGGGAGGCACCACCTGATTCTCCACATTGGCGTACGCCTGCTGAGGAGGTTGAGCAGACTATTCGTGATGCTGTTGGTAGGTTTGCTGTACGTGAGGTTGCTGCGGATCCTTACAGGTTTGAGCAGTCCCTACAGAGGCTTGCTTCTGAGGGCGTTCCTATTGTGGAGTTCAAATCTAACTCTTTGGCTCGTATGGTACCTGCTACTCAAGCCTTTTATGATGCCGTGATGGATAGTAAGTTGTCTCATAACGGTAATCCTGCTTTGGCCCGCCACGTTCGTAACGCTGTACTGAAGTCTGATCGACATGGAGCTAGGGTAACGAAGAATTACAAGAGTAGCAAGTCTCATATCGACTTAGCTATTGCGGCTGTTATTGGTTTGTCAAGAGCTGTTTCGTGGCGTGAGTCTGCTCCTGCTCCTGAAGCAGAAATGCTTATTTTGTAGGAGGTTCGTATGGTAGTTACTTTACTGATTGTTGTGGGGTTGTGTTTGGTGGTGGTTGGCTCATTTATGGTGTCTCCTGGGTTGGCTGTGGTGGTTGTGGGGGTTGGGCTTCTGCGTCTAGCTATTATGATGGGCGGTAAACCATAATGGGTTTTCTAACTAGATTTATGGGCGCAGCTGAAGAGCGTAGTGCCGATACTGTGACGTGGCACGATATTTTTGGTCGTGACGTGGACCGCCCTTCTAACACTGTTGCGGGGCAAATGATTACTGACACTTCCGCACTGCAGATTTCTGCTGTGTATGCGTCTATCCGTATCCTTTCTGATGGTGTCTCTACGCTACCTTTGGGTGTGTACAAACCTAAGGGCAAGCAGCGCATTGAGGCCAAGCCTGCTCCTGATTGGTCTAAGTTTGAGGCTGGGCCTTACACTAAGATTGATGTGGTATCACAAACTATGGTTAGTTTGTTGCTGCAAGGCAACGCTTACATCGCAACGTATCGTGATGGTGATGGTCGGGTTCAATACCTAGAGGTTCTAGATCCGTTTGCGGTCACTCCTAAGTTGGTTGGCGCTACTGTGGTGTACGATATCATTGGGGTATCTGGCGCTAAGTCTCAACTAACCAAATATGACATTTTGCATATTAGGGGCATGACGATGCCGGGCCAGTTGGAGGGACTATCTCCTGTGGCGTATGCTCGTGAGACGCTTGGGCTATCCAAGGCCGCTACTGAGTTTGGTGGGGCGTTCTTTGGCAACGGCGGGTTCCCTGGGTTGGTTGCTGAGGTTCCTGGCACGTTGTCCCCAACTGCTCAGACTACGCTTAAACGTAACTGGCAGGATTTGCATGGAGGCTCTGGTAATGCTCACGCCTTGGCTGTTCTCACTGAGGGTACTAAGCTGAGTAAGATCACCATCGCTCCTAATGATGCTCAGTTCTTGGAGACTAGGCAATTTCAAGTGAACGAGGTTGCTCGCCTTTATGGCGTTCCTACTTCGTTGTTGCAGCAGGCTGATGGGCCTGAAATGGGCCAGAGTATTCAGGATAAAAACACACACTTTGTGCAGCATTCTCTCAGGCCCTGGGTTGAGCGCATTGAGGCGGCGTTCTCATGGCTTGTTGTGTCTGAGGGTCGTTTCCCTAATGGGTTTGTCAAGCTAAATCTTGATGGCCTGTTGCGTGGTAACCATGAGACACGTTACGCCACTTACGTTTCTGCTGCTACTTCTGGCATTTTGACTATTAATGAGATACGTGCTATGGAGGATTTGGAGCCTGTTGAGTGGGGCGATACTCCTATTAGTGTGCAAGTGCAGTCTAAGACTGATGAGCCTGCTGAGGCGGCTCCTGTGGCGGCTGTGCCTGATCCTGCTGTTGATCCTGTGGAGGTTGAAGATGAGCAAGAATAAGAACGCTTTTGAAAGACGTACCGTTTCTGAGGATGTTGAGTTTCGTGAGAATGAGACTGGTGGCGTAACAGCTTATGGTTACGCTGCTAGGTTCGATTCTGCGTCTCAGAATCTTGGGGGCTTTGTGGAGCGTATCGCTCCTGGGGCGTTCAAGCAAACGTTGCAAGAGGCTGATATTCGTGGGCTTTTCAATCACGATCCTAACTATGTGCTGGGGCGTAATCGAGCTGGAACGTTGCGTATGGCTGAGGATGATAAGGGCCTGTCTTATGAGATTGATCTGCCTAACACTTCTGCTGGGCGTGATGTCGCTGAGCTGTTGCGACGTGGTGATGTGTCTGGGTCGTCCTTTGGGTTCCGCATGATTGAAGAGTCGTGGTCCGAAACTGATTCTGGGTTCCCTGAGCGCACTGTTGCTGTTGCAGCTTTGCGTGACGTTGGACCTGTGACGTTCCCTGCCTACACGGCTGCTGAGTCTGCTTTGCGTAGTCTCGCTGAGGTTCGAGGTTTGTCTCTTGAGCGGCTTGTTGCTGCTGGCGAGGCTGATTGTTTGCAGGAGGTGCTAGCGGAGCGTGCTGAGGTGCGTGAGGAGGCTCCTTCTGCTGATGAGGATGAAGGTAATACTGATGATGAGGGTCGGGCCATCCCCGCCCTTATTCGTAGGTTTAATCACCTTCTGTAGATGGTCGGGCTAACCCCGCTATCAAATGTTAATGCTGTTTTTGGTAGAGCCTACCTGGCTCTAATCTACTACTCTATCGGAGGATTTTATGTCTATTGAAATGCTGAAGAATGTTTTTGAAAGTCGCCGTAAGGCGCAGGAAGAGCTTAAGGGACTCTATGATTCCTTTGAGGGTCGGGAACTTGACGCTGAAGGCAAGCAGGCTGAAGAGCGTATCGGCGGTCTACTTGTAGACTTGCAGAAGCGTGAGCAGAACATTGCTACCATGCTTGACGTGGACGCTTCTGCTGATGCCGCTCGTGCGGCTAGCTTTGAGGCGCCTGGTAAGGCTCCTGTTGAGGTTGCTACCGTGTCGGATAACGACACTTTCCGTAGCCTCGCTAATCGTGGCGTTGGCGCTTCTCATGAGTTCCGTGATAACGTGACTCTTATTAAGGGCACTGCTACTGACGGCGCTGAGCTTGTTCCTACTACGCTTAGCACTACGCTGATTGAGTTCATGCGTGCTTCTTCTACGGTTATGCAGGAGACTGCTACCGTTATCAACACTAGTGGTGGAGAGAGTCTTGTTCTGCCTACCGTCACTAGCTATTCTGCTGCTTCTATCGTGGCTGAGAACGGGCAAATCGGCAATGATGCGCCACAGTTCACTACTGTTTCGCTTGGGGCGTTCAAGTACGCTTTCCTGATTCCAATTTCGTCTGAACTTCTGGCTGATCAGGGCTTTGATATCACTCCTTTCCTGGCTCGCCAGGCGGGTGTGGCTCTTGGTCGTGGCGCTGGCGCTCACTTCGTTAGCGGTACGGGTTCTGGTCAACCTCAGGGTGTTGATGAAGCTACCACTGGTGTGACTGCTGCTTCTGCGACGGCTATCACTGGTGACGAGCTTATGAATCTTCAGCATTCTGTTGTTGATGCATACCGTGCTAACGCCACTTGGATCATGAAGGATTCTACTAGCCTTTTGATTCGTAAGCTCAAGAGTACTGACAACCAGTACCTGTGGGCACCTGGCCTTACGGCTGGCGCTCCTGATACCCTTCTGGGTAACCCTGTGAAGCTTGATGACAACATGGCTGCTGCTGCTACTGGCAATGCTTCTGTTGTTTACGGTGACATTGGTGCAGCTTACGCTATTCGTATGGCTGGCGGCGTTAATGTTGCGGTGTCTAATGACTTCAAGTTCGACTTTGATGTCACTACGTACCGTTTCACCATGCGTGTCGATGGTAAGATTGTGGACGGCAACGCTGTTCGCAAACTTGTTCAGGCATAATAGTACCGTTATCGGTACTGTTTTGTAATCTGGTGGGTAAGGGCCTTAAGACTCCTCCTGGTCTTTTGGCCCTTACCCTCCTTTAAGTTAGTCTTTGGAGGTGGTGAGTGTGGGAGATTACGCAACACTGAGCGAGGTTCGTGCAGGTGATGGCATGGATGACATCACTGTGTTTCCTGACGCCACTATTAATGAGGCTATTGATTTCGCTGAAGAGCTGATTGATCGTTACACAGGCACTAGTTGGGTGTACAAGGCTTTTACTGTCACCATGAGCGGTAACGGTAGGCGCTCTTTGCTGCTCAAAGACGATGAGAGTAGGGTTATCATTAACCCACGCACCCTAACCTCTGTTGAGGTTGATGGGGTTGCTGTAGCCTCTGTGGCTGGTTGGGGCTTGCATCCTGATGGTGTGGTCGTGCGTGATTCTGGCGTATTTGACTCCTCTACAGTGGGGCGTAACGTGGTCATTGTTGGCACTGCTGGATTGACTGATGTTGTTCCTAAGGATATTGCCTGGTGCGCTCGTACGTTGGCTAGACAATACGCTCTTGATTTGGTGTCTCGTATTCCCGATAGGGCATTGCAGATACAAAATGACTTTGGTTCTGTTACGTTGGCTCAGGCTGGTAACCATCCTGATAGACCTACTAGTCTTCCTGAGGTTAACGCTCGTCTTGCTAGGCGCCGTCAGATTAGCTACGTGTTCTCTTAGGAGGGTTGTTATGACTGTTTCCACTATGGCGGCTCTTAAGTCTGCTATCAAGGCGGCTATCGCTGCTGATACCGACCTGGCTGGTGTGCAGGTTTACTATGGCGATCCTGGCGACAAGGGTAGGCGTGAGTGTATCTGGCTTGGAGCTTCTTCTCTTGGCGAACAGGAGCACCCTGCTATGAAGGCGGGCAAAAAGCGTAGGCGTGAGGATTATGACCTTACTGTAATCATTGAGGTTATGTCTAAGCGTACTCCTGAGGCTTCTGAAGCTCGTGCTGTTCTGTTGTGTGGTGAGGTTGAAGATTTGTTAGCCGCCGATACCACTGTGGGTAGTGTTCCTAATTTGTTGTGGGCTTACGTTTCTGATATGGAAATGAACACTACTGAGGGTGTTGATGGCCCTAGGTCTGTTATTGATTTGACTATTCGGGCTGTTGCGGATTTACTGTAAGCCTACTACTTATGAGGAGTGTCTATTATGGTTGCTTTGCAAGATAATGCTATTCAGGTTGGTAAAGAGAGTACTTATGGTACTCCTGCTACGCTCACTACAGGCTTTGAGGGTAAGGCCGATAGTTTTCAGCGTGCTCAGGAGCCGCTTGAGTCTATGGGGTTTAGGCCTGGCATGCAGGCGCTGAGGTCTGATCGGCGTACCCAGGTTAACATGGGTGGTGAGGGATCGTTGGAAATTGACGTGCTTGATGAGGGGTTTGGCCTGTTGATGCAGGCTATGCTGGGGTCTATTACTGGTCCTACTCAGGTTGCTGCTACCACTGCGTATACGTCCACTGCGGCTACCACTGTGGATGACCCTAACGATTCATATACCGTGCAAGTTAACCGTATTGATATGGGCGGTAACAGGCGCAACTTCACTCATCACGGTTGTGTCATGACTGGTTGGTCGCTCACACAAGAGGTTAGTGGGCTGCTTGTCGCAGCTATGGCGTTTGACTTTGAAGACGTGGACACTACTACTACTGCTGGCTCGTCTACCTATCCTTCTGCTAAGCCTTTCAACTGGACTCAATGTGTTGTGTCGTTGGACGGGGACGCTACTGATGTTAACTCCTTCTCGCTTGAGGCTGAGCTAGGGCTGAAGACTGATAGGCGTTTCCTTCGTGGTTCCGAGCTTAAAAAGCGCCCTGTGCGTTCTGCTATGCCGTCGTTCAGCGGCGCCGTGGACATGGAGTTTGAAGACTTGACTGTCTACAATGACTTCGTGGCTGGTAATGTGGTGCCTATTGTGGCCACTTGGACGGGTAGCGAGATTGAGTCTGGTCATAATTATTCTCTCACTGTCACGTTGCCTGCCTGTCAGTATGACGGGGAGTCTCCTGTTGTGAGCATGGATGACGTGCCTACTCAGGCTGTGCCGTTCAGGGTTCTTCATAACGGCTCTGATGCGGCTGTTACTATGGCCTACAAGAGCACTGACACAAGCCTGTAAGGGGTGCGCTGTGGTTAAACCTAACCTAAAAATGGAGCTTACGGGTGTGAAAGAGTTGAAGCGTGAGGCTCGTAAGGTTGCTAGCAACAAAGAGATTAACAAGGCTCTTAAGGATGCCAACAAAGAAAGTGCTGATTTGGTTGCTGATCGGTCTACGTCAACTGTTCCTGTTAGGTCTGGTCAGTTGAAACAGGCTATTAAGGGTCACGCTACTTCTAAGGTCGCTAGTGTTAAGGTTGGCGGTAAGGCGGCGGCCTACGCTGGTCGCATACACTATGGTGATCCTGGTGACTCTCCTATTAAGGGGCAACCGTTTGTTCATGAGGCGTTAAGTGATGTGTGGGATAAGGTATATGATTCGTATGAGGCTGCTATAACAGATATTGCTATGCGGCTTAATACTACTGGTGGTTTAGGCTAATACTCAGGAGGTATGATAATGAGTGGTAAAATGATTATTGACATGGATAGTTTGACGTTTGATGAAATGGATGAGCTTGAAGTTTTATCGGGTTCAACCTTTGATTCTTTGACGGATAAGGGCACACCCAAGGCTAAGCTTATGAAGGCTCTTGTGTTCATTACTCTTAAGCGTAGTGACCCTAATATCACGTTTGAAGAGGTGGGTAAGATGACTCTTCAGGCTATGGACTTCACTGGGGATGCTACGGGTACGCTTGTAAACCCTACGTAAGCCATAAGGTTAGGCATTTGGTGGCTGTGACTATGCACTTTAATATTTCATGGTCTGAAGCTAAGTGCCTAACTATGGCTGAAATTGGTGAGCTGCTACGTATTGTGGATGAGCGTGAAAACCAACGCAAACAGGAGGAGCGACGTGGGTCCGCTCGTGAGCGTGGCATGACTCCTGTCATGAACTAAAGGGGTGCTTAATGGCTAAGCCAATCAAGATTGAGATTAAGGGTGACGCTTCTGGCGCTCAAAAGGCTTTTGGTAAGGTTGAGAAGGGTCTTGGCGGTCTGGGCGGGCCTATTGCTAAAATGGCTGGTCTTATGGCTGGCGCTTTTGCGCTAGGAAAGATTGTGGATTTTGGGGCTGAGTTGTTTAGCCTCGGGTCTGATTTGGAGTTGCAGTCTCGTAAAATCTCCACTGTGTTTGGGGATAATGAGACTGGCGTACGTGCTTGGGCTGATTCAGTTAATGAGGCGTTTGGCATGACTGAGACTGGCGTTGCCAACATGGCTGCCCAAACGGCGGATTTGCTTAAACCTATTGGCTTCACTTCTGAGGCTGCTGCAGCTTTGTCTACTGAGATTGTGGGCCTTTCGCCTGCCTTGGCTGAGTGGTCTGGCGGTACTCATGACGCTGCTATGGTGTCTGAGATTCTCAATAAGGCTCTGCTGGGTGAGACTGAGGGCCTTAAGGCTTTGGGTATTTCCATCAATGGGGCAGACAAAGCTACTAGGGCTTTGGAGATTGCACAGCGTGACGGGCGTACTGAGGTCACTGCTATGGATGAGGCTCTTGCTATCCAAGAGCTTGTGTTGGAGAAGTCTACTGATGCTCAGGATGCGTACACCGGTGGTACGGATACGCTAGCTGGTAAGCAGGCCTTCCTTAAATCTAAGATCGCTGAGGTTAAGGAGTATCTAGCTACTAAGCTGATGCCTGTGTTCGCCACTGTTACCCAGTGGGTCATTGATGAGCTTGTTCCTGCTTTGGGTAGGTTCGCTGATCGTATGCGTGACTTGTGGGCTGAGCATGGACCTAAGGTCACTGAGATTATGACTACCATTAAAGACGCCATCATGGACGCTGTTGACTGGATTCGTGATAACGAATACGTGATGCAGGCTCTAGGTATCACAGTGGGCGTGCTGCTTGTCGGCGCATTTGCTTCTCTGGCTATTTCTGTCATTGCAGCGTTGGCTCCATTCATTCTTGTAGCTGCTGCTATCGCTGCTCTTACGGCTGGTGTGCTGTGGGCGTACAAGAATGTTGGTTGGTTCCGTACCACTATGGACTTCCTTGGCGGCAAGATCAAAGAGGTAGCAGGTTGGGTTAGAGACAACTTTGTGCCTGGTCTGCGTGTGCTAGGAGACTTCATTACAGGTACGGTTGTGCCTAAGGTTAAAGGGTTCGCTACTGAGGTTGGTAAATGGATTGGCGTAGTTGCGAGGGTCGTCATTTCCGTTAAAGACAAGATTGGCGAGATTTTTGACAAGGTAAAAACTGTTGTCACTACGGTAGGCACTAAGATGTCTGAGATAACAGAGAAGATTAAGGCTCCATTTAGAACAGCTATTCAGTGGGTCAAAGATAAATGGCAGGAGCTTAAAGATACTGTCACTAGGGCTATCAGCATACCTAACCCATTTGGGTTCCTTGGAGGTGGTGGCGGTGGGGCTAGAGCCTTGGGTGGCACTGTTGGATCTTCTGGTGGTTATCGTGTGGGTGAGCGAGGCCCTGAAACTATTTTCCTTCCTGCTGGTGCGTCGGTGGCGTCCTCTGTAGAGCGTGGCTCTGCTGGTAACGCTAGCACCATTAATGTGAATGTTCAATCCAACGCCAACGCACACATGATAGCTTCAGAATTGGCTTGGGTGTTGAGGACTACGGGAAGGGGTTAATATGGCTGCTGGTGATTTGATTACTGCTGATTGGGAAATGGAATATAAAGGGCTACTTATTGGTGGCGAATCTGCGTATTCCGTCTCTCAAATTGATGGTCTTATCGATATGCCTGACATTGTAACTGGTGATCAGAGCAGGCTCAGGCGCCACGGTTTACGTGCTGGGGATGATTTCCTTAGTGGTCGACCTATTCAGCTTACCGTGGAGGTTTACGGGGCTGATGAAGGCACGTTTAATACCGCTATGGAAGCTATCAAATTGGCATTGCGACCTGGGCAACCTGAGGCGCCTTTGGTTATGCAACTCCCTGGTGTAGCTGGTGGCGCTAAGGTTCAGGTTAATGTTAGACCAAGACGGTTTAAGGTAGCCGTAGGCAGGGACTTCTATTACCGCATTCCTAATATTGTGGTGGAGTTCTATTCTACTGATCCTAGGTTGTTCGCTAACGCTATCGGTTCTGATTCTGCTACTCTGCCTACAGCGGGCGGCGGTCTGTCGTTTAATGCGTCCCCCGACTTTTCGTTTGGTGCTACGTCTATTGGTGGGGAGTTGAATCTAACCAACGACGGAAACTTTCAGACTCCTGTTGTTTTCAGAATTGATGGCCCTGTGCAGACTCCTAGGCTAATTCATAATGGGTTGGATAAGGAACTTAAAATCAACCTAAATCTTTTAGCAGGTGAGTTTCTGGTGGTTGATTCTGCTTCTAGGTCTGTGCTGCTTAATGGCACTGCGTCACGCTACCCTGCTTTAGTTGTTTCTGAGTGGTTTGACTTGGAGCCGGGCAACAATCAGATTTCATTTAGAGGAGCCACTACGGCTGCTGGTTCGTGTACTGCTACTTTCCGTAGTGGTTGGGTTTAAGGAGAATATGTATGACTGTTAAAAATCCAGCTTTGTATCTACAAGCAGAGGCGCATCCTGCTGAGGATTTCCGTCATTTGGTATCTAAGGTGTATGGTGATCAACCTGGCGTGTTTGGCAATGGTATGGCTGTGACGCAAAATGCCACGCCAAACATGTCTGTTGACATTGCTGGTGGTAGCGTTCTGGTTGCGGGCACTGAGGCTACCTATCAAGGGCTGTACCTTTGTCACAATAGGGGCGCTACTAATTTGGTTGTGGCAGCTTCTGATGTGACAAACGCTAGGCGTGATTTGGTCGTTGCTCAGGTTGAGGACTCGGCTTACTCTGGTGCTGTTGATGCTTGGAAACTAGCTATCGTCACAGGTACTCCATCAGCAGGGGCCTTTCTGCCTGCTGTGCCTGCTAACTCACTTGTGTTGGCTACTATTCTGGTTGGTGCTAACGTCACTACTATTGTAAATGCTAACATCACAGATATTCGCAACAACACTCAAACCCATGGGCCTACTACGCTACGTAACCGTGGTCTTGCCCCTGCACCTGGTGTAATCGTTTGTAGGTCTAATAATCGACCTGAGTTCCCATTCATCGGCATGGAGATATACGAGACAGACAAGGGCTTGAAGTATATCTACGATGGCACGGAGTGGAGGCTGATAGGTGGTCTGCCTGCATCTATTGTGAAGTCAGTAGTGGGTTCCACTGGGACAGTTACCACCTCAGAAGTTACTTTGGCAACGATCTCTCTTGAACCTGGCACTTGGATCATCTCGGGTTCAGCAACCCCCAATGCTTCTATTGCCCAAGATACTGAAGTTGTTCTTAGTCTGTTCGATGCGGGTCTGGTTCGACGAACGTTCACTGCACACAACTACGACTTCGATTCTAGTAGTGCGCTGGGTCGAGCATCTCTTGCATTCACTTTCGTCTACGTCAATCCGTCAACTCAGAACTGGACATTGACCATTCGACGTACTCAAGCTGGTGGTTCGGTGTCTGTTTCCGGCGCTCACTTCGTCTGTCAGAGAATCGCCTGATGTCAAGAATGCCTGGCGCCACCTGGCGCCCACTCAAAGAAAACGCTACCCAGTCAAAGATTACACCTACACAGGTGATCATGCATACTGCTGTGGATGCGCCAGGGAAGACTAACTTACCTGGCTACTTTGATCGCTTAGATATCAATGTGGAGTCACATTTCTGGATTCCTTTTGATGGTGAAATTGTACAGATGATGGACACTGAGGTTCGTGCGGATGCTAATAGGCGTGCTAATAGGCGCCCCGATGGTACTGGTGCTGTGTCCATTGAAACTGAGGATGACGGCAACATTTCTAATCCGTGGTCTATGGCTCAGTTGGAATCTATCGTTAAGGTGATCAGATGGCTCAATGAGGAGCACGGAATACCTTTGGTTAGGTGTGCTGGGCCTGATGTACCTGGTATTGGGTACCACGCTATGTGGGGCGCTCCTTCTGATTGGACTCCTGTTAGGGGTAAAACGTGTCCTGGTCCTATTCGTATTAAACAATTTGATGATGAGCTGTTGCTTGCTCTTAAAGCGCCAGCAATGAAAGGTGTTGCTATGGTTATGATTTCTAAACCTCAAGCTGATGCTACTGTTGACTCTGCGTACCGTGCGTTTTTGCATCGTGAGCCTGAGGCTTCTGGTAAAACCTTTTGGTCTAGTGCGTTGCAGGATGGCATGACTAGAGAGAACTTCCTTTGGTCGTTCTTGGCTAGTGCGTCTCCTGAGGCGGCTACTTTGCGTGCAGACATTGCGGCTAACAGCCGTGCTGTGGCTGGGTTGCAAGCTGCTGTAGCTGAGTTGTCTAAGGATATGAAGGCTGTCCAGGCTGCGAAGGCTGGGGCTGTGGATGAGCAGGCGCTGGTTGATATGGTCGTTGCACGACTGGTAAAGCGTTTGTCTAGCTGAGGAGGCGTGGTATGGCTGAGTATCGTTTGATTTATACCCGTCTCAATGATGGAGACATTGTAGGTGAGTTTCCTGTTCTGTCGCTTGGTTGGACTGAGGGACTCAACCAACCAGGCAATGCTTCTGCTGTGCTGTTACTTGAGGACACGGCTACGTTTGAGGTTGCTGATGCTGAGGGTTCAACTACGGTTGACACCCTTGTCTCTCCTCAGCTAGTGACTATGGAAACGGTTGTGCCAGGGGCTACAGGCGTTTACGTGGAGCGTGATGGTGTGATTCTGTTTGGTGGCGTGCTGTGGGCTGCTCAGTTGGACGTTGGAGCTTCTACGCTAACTGTTTCCATTGAGGGGTTCATGAGCTATTTCAGGCGTCTGGTGATTTCTAATACTCTGACGTACTCTAATGTGGATCAGGGCACCATTGCAAAATCCATACTGGACTACGCTCAGGGTAAACCAGGAGCGGCTTCTATGCTTGTAGTTCCTGCTCCTGGTGTGTCTAAACCTAGGGATCGCACTTACTTGGCGTACGACCGTAAGAACGTGGCCGAGGCTGTTGAGGAGTTAGCTTCTGTGTCCGAGGGGTTCGATTTCTTCGTTACTCACACTTGGGACACAGACAACGAGTCAATAACGTCTGTTTTTTCAATGGATGCAAACCTTCTTGGCAGGCTTACTAGTATCGTGTTTGAGCTAGGCGTTAATGTGACGCTGTTGAACTTGTCTGTAGATGGCACGGCGGTAGCCAACTTTGTTGAGGCCATTGGGTCTGCTGAGGATACTCGTGCTCTAATCGGTACCGCCTTTGATGCTCCTTCTCTTAACACCTTTCCACTGTTGGAGGCGGTAGAGTCCTTCTCTGATATCACTGAAAGGTCAACACTTATTGATAAAGCGAGCCTTAGGCTCAAACGTGGTCTGCAACCTACTAGGCGTGTTGGGATAGAGGTGTTTGCGGACTCTGAACCTGTGCTGGGTTCGTACCGTGTGGGTGATCGTGTGGTGGTACGTGGTTCCTATGGCGCACTAGAGCTTGACGACACGTACAGGATTGTCGAATACGGGGTTGCCGTAGACGGTAGCGGTAGGGAAACTATCACTATGGTTTTAGTTCCTGCTGTGTCGTTCTAGGGTTAAGGGAGATTGTCTAATGGCAGATATCGTGTTGAGTCCGAGCATCATTGCTGAAATTAACGACCTGAAAGATAGGGTGAAGGTGCTAGAGTTGCGCCGTCCAATGACTGGGGTCGCTATTCCTGTGGTTCCTTTGGGGGCTAATCGACCCTTTGGTTTTTGCAGTCTGGACGTCACTACGTTTTCGGACTGTTTCAGGTGCGACGTTATGGTTACCGCTCCTATTCTGGACTTTGATGTTCAAGTCACCAGTGATTTTGGTGTTGGTATTTCTACGGTTGAGTGGAGAATTAGCGGTCAAGACTTCACTAATGATGGTCCTGTTTTGACTATCGCTACAGGTGGTGGAGTGAACTACACCCAGGATCAGGGAAGGGTTGATTTGCGCCCTATCTTGGGAGCGGATGTGATTTTTAAGTATGTGAGGTTTGATCTTGAGGTTAAGCGTACTGGCGGTAGCGGGGATGCTGGCGTTCGTTTGGTTAGACCTCTTTTGTTGAGGTTGCCTACTACTTAGTGAGAAGGCGGGTTTATGGAGATGAGCGTTATTGTTGGTGTGCTTGCTGCTGCTGGTGGTGGGCTGTTTACGGAAATGTTCAGGGCTTGGAGGGGCTCTAAAAAGGATAATCTAGATTTGTTCTACCCGACCTGGCAGGCTGAAATGGTGCGGCTACAGACTGAAGTTGTGTTGCAGCGTGTTGAGATTGTGGCGCTAGGTAAGGTTCTACTTGAGCTTGGTGCAGATCCTTTGGCTGTGCGTGTTGCACTTGAGGATCGCATTAACTCTAAACAAGAGGTTGAGCGTAAGTCTAAACGTGAGGAGTAATTCTATGTTCGTAGGTATTCGTGAGGGTTGGAAAGATATTGTCGAGCGTAGCGTTTGGACGTTCTTGCAGGTTGTGCTAGCGGTAGTGGTTGTGGTGCCTGCTGAGGAGTGGACTGGCGACCTGTTTAGGTCTGCTGCCTTGGCTGGCGTAGCGGCTGTTGTGTCTGTAATCAAGAACGTAGCCGCACATTATGAGCCGGTCGAGGATCATACTCGGTAGCGATGTTCGACCATCCAAACCCTCAGTGGGCCTAACGGCTCATTGGGGGTTTGTTTGCGTTTTGGGGTTGACAAGCGTGCTGGCTCGTGTAAGATGGGGGTATGAACATCACATACATCAACAACTCCTACAAGCCCACCGCCGCCAGCATCGCCCTTGCCGGGGTCGCCTGGGAGCACAAGGGATGTCTGGGAATCATCCACGTAGTTGCTTTCATCCGCTCCGAGGATCCCACCATCACACTCTCCGAGGCCCGGAGCCTCGTCCGCCTGGTGGACCCCTCCACCTACTAATCTGAGTCAAGAGGGGAGCACCCTGGCCAAAAGGGTCTGGGTGTTCCCTCCTCAACTCAGAGGTACAAATAAGGAGAAATGAACATGAACCTGTGCGCCCTACTGCTTACCCTGGTGATGGCTGGCTACCCGCATCGCACAGAGGCTGTCTGCGTAACGCCAGCGGTAGCAGAGGCTAAGGGTCTGTCTCACGCTGCTGGCTGGTACAACGGGGATGAAGACAAGGTTTACGTTGTCTACTCTCCTCAGGTATCGCCAGACTACGTGCTAGCCGTGCTCGCTCATGAATTGGTGCATGCTGATGACCTGAGGATCGGTACGCTAGTGAACGGCTACCCTAGCTTCTATTCCCAAACGAACACAACCTACGATATCGAGCACTACGCTCGCTTGGTCACCCACATAAATGGCTCATGGGCCATCAATGAAACGTTCCCTGATGCGCTACCTACCGCCCATGAGACGGCTCATTTCCGAGCCTTAGGAGTCCTTCCCTCATGGAGTACAAAAGAATCTTGATGCAGGGGGTTGACAAGCGTGCTGGATCGTGTACAATGGCGATAGGAACCAACAAGGAGCAAGACATGATGCACAAGTACGGCACCACCAAGGCATCCAGGGCCATGGAATCCCAGGACCGGGAGAAAGACCTCCTACGGTCCCTCATCGGCCACCTGGCAGACAATCCACTGGCGGACCCCACAGAGCAATTCGATACCATCCGGATGCTCGTGAGCATGGATCGGAGAAGCCGATGAACAAGGATCCCAACGTCCCCGAGCTGGAATCACTCCGAGAGAGTGTCAGCGACATGTATCGGTCACGCTGCCAAGACGACAGGGGAAGGTGTGGCCAGGGTGGGGCGGCCTGGCTACTAGTTGCCACGCCGATCAACACCAATGGCTTGTCAGTTGAGGCGAGCCGATGACTTCTGGCAGTTCGCTGCTGAGGCTAGGGGTGAGGCGCCAGTATCTCGTGAGCGGTCTGTGCGCTGCTGCTCAGGTCTTCATGACTCTCGCCACCCTCGCCAGACTTTCAACCTGGGGGCTACCTGCAACGATTGCGTGGCCTCGGCGGCGACGTCGGCTGAGAACACGCCAGAATCCTCAAACCGTGACGCTGTGACGTTGTTACTTGCTTTTCTATTAGTATGTGGGGGCCTACAGGGTAATAGAGAATTGGTGTCACTGCGTCACAGAGTCACACCAGGAGGGTGCTGAGCGGAGAATCCTGGTATTCTTCTAGGGTGAACGTATAAAAACGGGGTGTGCTGAGTGGTAACTAAGTAAGAGGCAAACTACCAAAGGTGGTACTGTGCATGACTGTTCCAAAGATCCAAACCCTCAAAAAGCAGGGATCCCGATTCTACGTCCATCCAACCAAAGAATTGGAGGCTATCGGGGTCACATCGGCTCTGAACATGCTACCTAAAGAGTTCCTGAAGTTCTGGGCTGCTAAGCTGGTCGCTGAGACTGCTGTTGATAACGTGGGGGCTACTGTAACCATGCTGGTTAATGGTGATCGTGATGGAGCTATTGACTACCTGAAGCGTGCGCCTATGCGCAACACTGGTAAGGCTGCCGATAACGGCTCTGCTGCTCATGACTTGTTTGAGCGCCTGGCTAGTGGCGAGAAGCTCACCAAACGTGACGTCCATCCTGATATGCAGGTGTACGTGGACCATTTCCGTGAGTTCATGAAGCAGACTCAGTTTGAGCCTATGTTCTTGGAGGGCACTGTTTGGAGCGAGACGCACGGCTACGCTGGTTCGTTTGATGCAATTGGATATGTGACGGTTAAGGGTGAACGCTCACTGCTGCTGATTGACTGGAAAACTACCCGTTCTGGTGTGCATGCTGAAGTATGCTTGCAATTGAACGCCTATGCTGGTGCGGACTATATCGTTAACGAAGACGGCGAACAGGTGCCTATTCCTGCTCTTGATGGTCTGGCTGTGTTCCACGTCCGCCCTGAAGGCTGGCAATTAGTACCTGTGGCGCTAGACACTGAGCTGTATCTGGGTGTGTTTCAGGGGTTGCAGAAGGTTCTTGAGTGGGAGAAGACGCTGAAGAATCGTGCGCTAGGCAATCCTGTTCTGAGCGGAGGTAATCCTGTGTCGTGATGCGTTGGATAGTTTCATTTAAGATTTGTATTCAAAAGAACAATCAAGGAGTGTGTTTGTATGGCTATTAACATTTTTGCAGTGGATGGGGATTCGGCTGTTAAGCAGGATGCTTATGAGGATTCGCCTATTGTGGGTCGTTTCCGTGCTGGCTATCAGGTTAACAAGTTGCCTGTTGGTCTGTCGGCGTGGCGCTTCACCACTTCTGATAAGAAAGTGGCTGGTAAGATTGCAGAGCTGCTTGGCTCTGAGGACGACAATCCAGTTTCTGAGTGGGACACTTCTACAGGTGAGATTTACCAGGTGTTTACCACTTCTGATGAGGTAGATATTGTGCTTGATGGTCGTGGGTCTGCTAAGGCTTCCCTGGTGCTGTGGGGCGCTCAGAGCAAGATTCTTGAGACTGATGGCTCTTACCTCTACGATGATGATGGCAAGATCACTGAGGATCGCTGTGACATGACGTACGGTAAGACGCTGAAGGAGCTTAAGGAAATGGCTCGTGTTGGAAAGGGGCCTAAACCAAACCTTCAAGTTTACTTTACTATCGCTGCTGCTCCTGAGTTGGGCAAAATGCGTTTCTACGCTGGTGCTTGGACGGCTATGGATGAGTTTGATGAGGCTAGCGATATCATGGAAACTGCTAAGTCGCCGCAGTTGTTCTCTCTCGAAATGGAGAAGAATGAGTTTACTAACGATAAGGGAGAGGTCATCAAGTACACTCGGCCACGTCTTATTCACAAGGGTGATGCTGAGGAGCCTTTCTAATGGCAACTACTGATATTGTGGTACCAGGGATTGTCATTGTGTTCATTTTGGCTCTACTTGTTGGGGTTGTGGCTGTGCAGGGCGCTGCTGTGGCGTTTGTGTTTGGCTGGTCATTCTGGCGTGGGGTTGTGCTCGTTCTGCTTGTGCAGGGTCTGGTGAGCGCTATCATGCGTGCTAATGCCGCTTATGGCGAACGCTAGTAAGCGTAAGGGTGATGCTTGGGAAGTGGCCTGTGTCAAAGCTTTGAAAGAGGCTGGCTTCTCCCAAGTGTCTCGCCTTAGGCAGAACGGTAGGAAAGACGTTGGGGACTTGGGCGGCTTGGAATGGTTCGGCTTGGAGTGTAAGGATGACAACTCTTTGTCTGCTGTGAAGATGGTTGAGCAGGCTGATCGTGAGGCTGTGCATGCCATGAAGCCCTTTGGCGTTGTCCTTAGAAAGTCCCCTAGACGACCTGCTGATGAGATGGTGGTGATGATGAGTTTCGCCACGTTTGTGAGGCTCAACAAGTATATGGAAGATTCTCGACCAAAGGGTCGCTAATCGGTTCAAGGTGTGGTAGCCTGTTGGGAGGAGCAGGCTACTACTCCTTAAACTTATTGGGAAACTATGAAAGAGGTGCTGATGAAGCTTTCAGCCATTGTGTCTGCTGTGGGTGGTGAGGTTGTTGTTGAGGGTGATGGGCTGCTGTTGTCTTGTCCTGCTCACGCTGACTCTCATCCTTCTCTCAGGTTGGATATGAAGCCTGATGGTAAAGTTCTGCTTGCCTGTCGTGCTGGTTGTTCCATCCATGATGTGATGGCTCGTGCTGGTCTGGTGTTCGCTGATTTGTTTGATGTGGAGCTTGATATGGATGTGACTCCTGTGGTGTCCTCTTTGGGGGCGCCTGATGTTGCGTCTCGTGCTGTGATGGCTGGGGTTGTTGCTGATGCTCAAGCTGAGCTGAGGTCTGGTAACCCCGCTGCTGTAGCGGCGTTGGAGTACGCTGAGCGTAGGTTTGGTGTGTCGCCTATGAATGCGCTCAACCTGGGGCTTGGGGTGTCTAATGGCCGCCTGGTGGTGCCGTTCCTAGATCCTGGTGGGGTTGTGTCTGGCTACCAGGGGCGTGACATCACTGAGTCTCATCCTGTGCGTTGGTTGGGCCCTGCTAATCCTGCTGGTGGTGGTGGATGGGCTAAAGTTGGTTGGTTCAGTGGTGAGTATGATGAGGTTGTGATCACTGAAGGGCCAGGTGACGGATTGACGGCTAGCGCCGTTGGTTACCCTGTAGCCATGATTCGTGGCGCTAAGCTGGCTGCTGGTGTGCTTGATGAGCTTGTTGAGGGGCTGAGGGGTCGACCTGCTGTGGTGGCTGTTGACTCTGATGCTGCTGGTGTTCTGATGGCTAGCGTTCTCGCTGAGGGGCTGTACGCTGCTGGCGTTGCTGTGTTTGTAGTGCCTGTTCCGTTCGGTGCTGGTGATTTGAGCGAGGCGTACGAGTCTCATCCTGAGCAGTTCAAGAGTGAGTTTCCTTCTGCTGTGGCGTCTGCTGAGCGTTGGTACCCTCCTGCTGAGGATGCGCCTGAGGCTGATGGCTTCATTGATGTTACTCACTTGGGTATTGCGTGCGCCTTTGCTGATTGGCTTGGCGACTCAATCAAGTTCGTACCTTCTGTTGGGTTCCACGTGTACCGTAGTGGTGTGTGGGTTCCCGATGATATGCACCTAGTGCGTAGGCGCTTGCATGAGTTTCGAGATGAGTACCGTGCTCGCCATTCTGAGGCTGCTGCTCGTGCGTTCATGATGTTGGGTGACGGTTACGTGATCGGTCGTGTGATGACTGAGCTTGAGGCCGTGGTTGCTGTGCCGCTGGACATGTTTGACACTCACGCTGATAAGCTGGTTGTAGCTAATGGTGTTGTTGACCTGAGGTCTGGCGTGTTGTCCGAGCATGATCCGTCGTTGTTCATGACTAAGAAAGTGGATGTCCCTTATCATCCTGAAGTCATGTCTGAGCGTTGGACTGATTTCCTGGTGGACGTATTCCCTGATCATGATTCTCTGCGTAGCTATATGCAGCGTTTGATTGGGTATGGTATCACTGGTGAGACTAAGGAGCAGTGCTTTGGTGTGCTGTATGGTCGTGGGGCCAACGGCAAGTCTGTATTTACTGACACGCTGCGTGACGTGTTCTCTGGCATTGCTACTACCACTCCCTTCTCTACGTTTGAGGAGCGTGCTTCTGGCGGCATCCCTAACGACATTGCGGCTCTTCGTGGCGCTCGTCTCGTGTTCGCTTCTGAGGGGGAGGCCGGGAAGCCTATGTCAGAAGCTGTGATCAAGAGTGTCACTGGGCAAGACATGATCACGGCTAGGTTCATGCGTAAGGAGTTTTTCACTTTCAAACCTTCGTTCCTAATCCTGATGGCGTCTAACCATAAGCCTAGGTTTAGATCACAGGACGACGGGCTTTGGCGTAGGGTTAAGCTGATTCCCTGGCGTAGATTCTTTGCTCCTGATGAGCGTGACAAAGATATCTTTGTTAAAATGCAGCTTGAGGCTGTGGGAGTATTAACGTGGGCTGTTGAGGGAGCTAAGCTGTGGTATGAGTCTGGGTTGTCTGATCCTAATGTGGTGGTTGAAGCCACTGCTGGGTTCCGTGAGAACAGCGATCCTTTGGGCGGGTTCTTCCCTGAGGTGGTGATACCGCATCCTGGCTCTACTGTGCTTGGGTCTGAGGCTTACAAGGCGTATATTGACTGGTGTGATCGTGAGGAACTACCTCCAAAATCTGTGTGGTCTCGTAAGGCGCTGTATGATGCACTTGAGGAGCGTGGAGTGGACCGAAAGAAAATGCGTGCTGGCGCTACTTTGTTGGACGTGAGGTTGCATTCTGTGCTGGATCGTGCTAGTGTGCTGCCTGAGCAGGATAGTCCTGCTGTTGAAGGGTTGGGAGATTTCAAATGAGCGACATTAAGTATATCACTATTCCGTGCTGTGAGGTTGATGGAGATTTTATTACTGTTGCTCGCCATCCTGGTTACGATGGGGCTTCGATTGAGATTGAGATTTCTGTCACAGCCGATGGCCACGAATCTACTGTGCTGCTTAGTCCTGGTGCTGTTGCTGTTATCGTGGCTGCGTTCGCTGAGTGTATGGATGAGTCCTGATGCGTGAGCTTAAGGTTGACTTCGCTGGCGTGTCACGACCTGTGTGCGTACCTGAGTCTGAGGAGGATGCTTTGTGGGCTACCAATCATTTGATGGCTGAGCCTGGAATTATTGCTCTAGACACTGAGACTACTGGGTTTGACATGTTCGCCGATGACTTCAAGGTTAGACTGGTTCAGTTTGGCACTCGTGACTACGCTTACGTGTTTGATGTAGCTAAGTTTGGTTCTGAGGTTGCTCAGTTGGTTGATGGGTTGCCGAGGCTGGTTATGCACAATGCTGCTTACGACATCAAGTGCTTGGTGGTGGGGTTGGGCGTTGGTACGGTAGCTGGGCTGTGGGCTAAAACTGTTGACACTCAGATTTTGGCTCACTTGGTCGACCCTAGACAACTATCTGATGGGGGCGCTGGGCATAGCCTTAAGGGTCTTGCTGCTGCTTACATTGATGATGGCGCTGTTCACACCCAACAGGCGCTACACATGTGGGCCAAAGAGTTAGGTATTCCTAAGGATGACTTTTGGTCGCTGGTGCCGATTGATAATCAGCAATACTTGGAGTACGCTGGCGCTGACGTCATACTCACTTCGTGGGTTCTTGATGCGCTCAAGCCCTTGATGATTGCTGGCGGCTTCAAGAGGTTGTCTGCGTATGAGCATGAGGTTGCTCGTGTTTGCACTGAGATTGAGGTCACTGGTATGCTCGTTGATGTGCCGTACCTGAAGGGCGTGGGTGAAGTGCTGCTTGAGCGTGCTGAGGCTGGTAGGCGTATCGCTGCTGGGTATGGTGTGGACAACGTCAACAGCACAGCCCAAATAGCTACGGCTCTGATTGCACTGGGTTGCTTGCTTGAGCACAAGACGCCTAGCGGGAAGTGGCGTGTGAATGGTGAGGTGTTGGAGGGTATCATTTCGGCTGGTGGTCCAGCAGCGGTTTTGGCTAAAGCTGTGATGGACGCTAAGCAGGCGGGGTCGTTTGCTGCTAAGTATGTTGATGGCGTGATAGCCAAGGTAGACGCTACGTCTAAGGTGCATGCGTCTATCCGTTCGCTTGGCGCTCGTACAGGGCGCATGAGTGTATCTGATCCTCCTTTGCACCAGTTGCCTGCTGCTGATTCTGAGATTCGTACGGGGTTCGTAGCGGCTCCTGGTTGGGTTATCGGTGCTACCGACTCTGATCAGGTTGAACTTAGGGTGCTGGCTGCTCTGAGTGGTGATAGGGTGATGATTGATGCCATCAACTCTGGCGTGGATCTTCACACCCTCACTGCTGAGTCTGCCGGTGTGTCTAGGAAGATCGGCAAGACGGCTAATTTCCTGGTGGTGTATGGTGGTGGTGCTGCTAAGCTGAGCGCTACCGCTGGCATTCCTTTGAGTGTTGCTAAGCGTGTGCTGGCGTCATTCTGGACTACTTACCCTGGTGTCAAGCGCTACAAGAACAAGCTTCAAAGCAGGTGCGAGAACGGTAGCAGAAACTTAGTCACACCTACTGGACGTAGGCTGATCATGGATCGTGATAGAGGATACGCTTCTTTGAACCATATGATTCAAAGTACCGCACGTGACGTGCTGGGGATGGGCGTTCTGCGGGCTGATGAAAGGGGTGTGACGCCTAACATGCTGATGCTGGTTCATGATGAAATTATTTGGACTGCTCGTGAGGAGGATGCTGATCGCATTGCTAAGGTTTTCAAAGAATGTTTGACGTTTGAGGATTTCCTTGGTTCGGGTGTTACACTGAGTGCTGGTTCGGAAGTCTATGGAGAAAGTTGGGGTGCTGGTTATGTTTGAGGTACTTTTGTTTGGTTGGGGTGCTTGTGCGGGTTGGGTCGCTGCTTTGTTTATGGTGATTCGCCAGGATCAGAAGGAGTTTCACAAGAGGTTTGGGGGTAAGGATGTTTAAGTACCTGTGGCTTACTATAGGGTTCTTCTCTGTTGGAGGGTATCTGTACGATCTTGGTGGTGGCGTGGATAACGTCTACCGCCTGTTGTACGGTGTTACGGCTCTGATTCTGTCGGCGTACGTATACATGGCTGAGGAGGGTGGATATGGAAAGGGTTGAGCGTATGAGTGACGCTGATGTTAAGGCTTGTATTCGCAACATTCTCGCATCCATCAACATGGATATGAGTGAGCTGATGGTTCAAGCTACGGCTGGGCAATTTAAGACTGATCGTGCTAGACGAGCTTGGTTCTGTATTGCGGCGTTCGTTGGTCCACCAGCGGAGGTTGTTGATGGTAGTTGAGCTTGTCAGTAAGGTTGATAGGGCTATGGCTAGATCATTCTTGTCGAGCCGTACTGAGCGTGATGAGCGTTCCAACTGCTTGATTTGGACTGGCGCACTGTCGAACGGTTACGGTAGGCTTCAAAAAGATGGCAAGATGTGGAGCGCCCACAGGTTCTCCTACCATTATCTTGTTGGCTACCTGCACAAGATTGAGCCTGTGCATCACATGTGCGCTAACCGTGCCTGCGTGGAGCCTACCCACTTACAGAAGGTTTCTGCTGCTGAGAACATTGCCGAGATGCTAGGAAGGGTTGCTATGGAGGAGGAGTTGCAGGATCTTCGTGAGCTTCTCGATCGTAAGGATACGCTGATAGCTGTGTTGCGTGGAGAACTAAAAGGATACGCTGAGGAGTATGATTATGAGTAAGATTACTGTTAGATCAGAAGCGGTCACGAACATTGATATCGCTATAGCCAATCTCAAAGAGATGCGTGAGCTTCTGATTCTGGCAGAAGCTGTGGAGTGGGAGAAGCCTCAAGCGCCTGCTGAACATCCTGATGATACGGGTATTCGATCTAAGGGTGAGTCGCACACTGATCCTACTGGTGAGACTGCCGTGGATGAGTCTCGCCTGCGTTTGAGGCGTGCGTTGTACGCTAACCGTAGCAACGCTCTTGCTCTTCGCAATGCCGCTGTTGGTATGCATGTTTCTATGTTGGCGGCGTACCGTCCCTACTCTGGTGATCGTGAGGTGTTCTGATGTCGGTTCTGATGTTGGTAAAGGTTTGTACAACATGCGAGGTTGAGAAGTCTACCAAAGAGTTTCATGTAAGCTCAACTGGTCGCCACGGCGTTAGCAGTAAATGCAAAGCTTGCGTTAAAAAGTATGGCGCAACCAGGCGCTCTAGTGCGGCTGCTCGTGACCCGGCTGATATTCCTGTGCCCGATACTAAGTATTGTTATAAGTGCAACACGGCGTTACCATCCTCTGAGTTTTATAAGAATCGCACAAATTTGGATGGGCTACATGGCCACTGCAAAGATTGCGCTAAAAAGTATAACATAACCAGGCACGCTAGGTTTGCTGATCGTGACCCGGCTAACATTCCTGTGCCTGATACTAAGCGTTGTACTAAGTGCGATTTTGTGTTACCGTCCTCTGAGTTTCATACGGCTCGCACAAATTGGGATGGGCTAAACAGCCGCTGCAAAGGCTGCGTTCAGGGTGGCGGTACTTGTGGTGAATGCGGCGGAGCCTGCGATAATCGTTCCGAGCTTTGCAAAGATTGCAGAACATATGGCAGTGGCGGATACAATCGTAAGACAATTGGCCGCCGTGAGGATCGCTGGTCGAAAACAGTTACCGTATACCTACGTACTGTTAAGCACGCTGGTAAGACGTGGACGAAAGTTGGCATAGGCTCTAAGGAGCGCTCAAACCAGTGTGCTGGTGAGGTTCTCGCATCCTTTGAGGCTCCACTTATCGTCGCTTATTACATTGAACAGCGAGTGTTGGCTTCTGCTGAGCGCATCTCTGCTGATAAGGAGTTTTGGCCTGATGGCTTGGGTGGCCACACTGAGTGCGTAGCCGATCATGCGGCGGCTAGGATCAGCTTTCATTTGTTTAAGGACAACCTAGATGCCATCATGGAAGACGTTGATATATTCGGTTTGCCTTTGGAGCGCTGGGTCACTGGCGCACCTGGCTTTGAGATAATGGGTATCCGATGAATCTTGAAGAGCAGGTTGCAGAGCAAGAGAATATCATCGCAAGGCTCACTGACAGACTAGAAGTCATGACTGAAGCGAACCAGATGTGGAGCGATAAATGGGAGCGAATGCAGTGCGAGTGGTGTGGGACGTCTAACGCTATGGGGGATGGTTCTGATATGGATGGTGCATGATGCACCATTGAGAAACACGCAACAGCAGTGATGTGTAAGGTCAAGCCTGTATCTAGTGCCGTCCGACACTGGTTCCAGGCTTGATCCTACACGCCGGGAAACAATTTTCAGATTGTTTGGATTAGGGGTTGCGTTCTGGTTCGACCTGTGCTCTAATGGTTCTAGCAGGGAGAACGTCTCACCTGCTCAAGCCTTAGGAGGCTGTAATGCCGATGTTCGCCAATAATGCCGAAAAGTCAAACGCTCTTGATTTGGCCCTTGACGCTGGCGCCCTGTTCGATGTCCACACTGAGCCTTTGCAGGCTGGCGGCTACGTGCCAACCATTGAGGATGGCGTCTACGCTGGACAACCTGAGAAAATTGTACACTACCGTACGCTTGCTGATGGTAGTGTGAAGGTGCTGAACGTGGCCCACCCTTCTCATCCTTCCAGCAACTACTTGCAGGTGCTTGAGACTGCTGAGGCGCTGTTCCCTGATTCCACCACAAAGGTGATGTCCCTTGATGGTGGCTCACGTCTTATGTTCACTCAGGAGATTGGTTCTGAGGTTGACTTGGGTGGTGGTGATGTGGTTCGTCCAAACCTGATGTGGACGGCTTCGCTTGACTCATCCTGGTCCACTGGTGCTCATGGTCTGGCTGATCGTTGGTTCTGCACGAACCAAATGCCGCTGGCTAAGTGTCACCTGAAGGTTCGCCGTACGCTGAACCACGATATCAACCTGGGTAGCAAGTCCGCTATCCTGGCTACTGTGATGGGTCGCTTCAACGAGTTTGTGTCTGACGTTTCCACACTGCGTCATATCAGTGTCACGGCTCGCCAGTTCTCTGAGATGCTTGGCGCCCTGATTCCTGCTCCTGAGGCTGATGCTCACGGCAAGACTGTGAACGCCTATGAGAAGCGGGTTGCAGCGGTCAAGTACTACTTTGGTGAGGAGTCCGATGGCCCTGCTGCTGGAACGGCTTGGGCGGCTTACAACGCCATCCAGTCTGCTGAGCTTCATACCTTTACTGAAGGTAAGAACCAGGATCGTAAGCAGGCTGAGATTGTGTCTGAGGACAAGCACCAGAACATGTCTCGTGCTGCTGGTCCGCTGCTCCTGGCGTTGGCCTAGAAAGAAAACGAAAGAAACTTGGGATTGGGGGTTGCGTCCCCATCCCAAGTGTGCTTTACTTAACACATCGGCAACAACGCCGATCCGAGGCCCTAGGAGGCCAGCAATGTTCAACACCAACATTAGCGAGAAGCACAACCTCAACCAATTGGGCATGATGTCTAGCATACCTGAAGGGTTCCACCGACACCCCACAGGTGGTGGTCTGGTTGCTGACACAGCCACGGTATCCGACACCGCCTATGTGGGTCCCCTCGCCGTGATCTCAGGCTACGCCGTGGTCTCAGGCTGCGCTCGGGTAAGCGGCAACGCTGTGGTCTCAGGCTACGCCGTGGTCTCAGGCGAAGCCGAGGTCGCATGCTACGCTGAGGTCTCAGGCTACGCTCGGGTATCAGGCTACGCCGTGGTCACAGGCTACGCTCGGGTATCAGGCTACGCTGAGGTCTCAGGCTACGCCGTGGTCACAGGCTACGCTCGGGTAAGCGGCAACGCCTTGGTCTCAGGTGACGCTCGGGTCTCAGGTGACGCTCGGGTCACTGGTGTGATCCGATGACGTCTAGCATACCGGAAGGGTACCATCAACACCCCACAGGCGGCGGCCTGGTCGCTGACACAGCCACGGTATCCAACACAGCCTATGTGGGTCACCTCGCTGTGGTCACAGGCAGCGCTGTGGTCTCAGACTACGCTCGGGTATCAGGCTACGCTCGGGTATCAGGCTACGCCGTGGTCTCAGGCTACGCCGTGATCTCAGGCAACGCCGTGATCTCAGGCTACGCCGAGGTCTCAGGCTACGCCGTGATCTCAGGCCACGCCATGGTCTCAGGCTACGCCGTGATCTCAGACGAAGTCGAGGTCTCAGGCAACGCCGAGGTCACAGGCGACGCCGTGATCTCAGGCAACGCCGAGGTTTTTGGTAACGCCGAAGTCTCAGGATACGCCGTGGTCTCAGACTACGCCGTGGTCACTGGTGTGCTCCGATGATGTCTAGCATACCTGAAGGGTTCCATCGACACCCCACAGGCGGTGGCCTGGTCGCTGACACAGCCACGGTATCCAACACAGCCTATGTGGGTCCCCTCGCTGTGGTCTCAGGTAACGCCGTGGTCGCAGGCTACGCTCGGGTAAGCGGCAACGCTGTGGTCACAGGCAGCGCTGTGGTCTCAGGCTACGCTGAGGTCTCAGACGACACTCGGGTATCAGGCTACGCTGTGGTCTCAGGCTACGCTGTGGTCACAGGCTACGCTGTGGTCTCAGGCTACGCTCGGGTAAGCGGCAGCGCCGTGGTCTCAGACAACGCTGTGGTCTCAGGATACGCCAAGGTCTCAGCCTACGCTCGGGTAATCGGCAACGACCTGGTCTCAGGCTACGCACTGGTCACCGGTGTGATCCGATGATGTCTAGCACGCCACCAACCAACAAGGAGAACACAATGATATTCACAATCACACCAAATGAGGATGCCGCAAAGATCAACCTGCATGAAGACGGCAAGATTGTTGCTGTCCTTGTGAATGATCTAGATGCGATTCAAGACGCTATTAGCCGCCGTGAGAACGTGCTGGCAGCATGCACAAACCAGGAGTGGCACGATGCTAGAGCGAAGTTGCTGAGTGATTTGGCTACCTGTCGTGCTCGTAATGCGCAGCTTGAGCGTAGGGTTGCTCAGTTGACCTCTGGTCGTGCCCAGGTTGCCGCTGAGGCGCAACTGGAGGATCAAATGATGCTGTGGGAGGAGCGAGATGAGGAATCGTAAAGTGTGGGGTCGTCACAGTTGACAACAGGTTGCAAGTGTGGTAGAGTGTTGTTATGGGGAGCTGAGGGGTTATCCGATCGGATAACATCCTCACACCCCTGTTGTTTCCAGCGTAGGGTACGCTGGTTTGATACGGAGGCTTACATGCCATGAGTGATATATTTGAGATGAGCCATGATGAGTTTGAGGCTCATTTAGGTAGGCTTCATTCAGCAAAACAGGAGGGTCTTTTGTCGGCTGATGCTGTGGATGAGTGGGAGCACGAGCGTGATTCGTGGCTTGATGATTTGATTGCGAACATTGATGTGTCGTTACGTGCCCGACCTAGTGGGGGTTTGTCTGATGAGTAGGGCTGAGGCCTTGTCTGATGAGGTTGTGCTGGCGGCTCAGGCTGGTGACGCTGAGGCTGTAGCTAAGGTGTGCGCTCGTATGCGTGTTCATATTCAGGCGTTCGCCGATAGGCGTGCTGATGGGTCTACGCTTGATGCTAGAGATTTAGCTCAGGATGGCTACGTCGCTGTTCTTGAGTGTTTGGCTAAGTTTGAGGTTGGAGGATCGGCTAAGTTTGAGACGTACGCCAATTGGTACCTCAGGGGTGCCATAGTTAACTCTACGTCTAAGAACTACGTGGGCGCTTCTATTCCACATGCTACATTGGGGCGCTACTGGGCTGTGGAGGCGCTGTTAGATGAGGGGCATGAGCTTACTGAGGCTCTTGATGGTACAATGTCTCTACTCACTTACATTGATGTCAAGAATGTGGTTGAGAACACAGGGTCTATTGACAACGCTGGCGAGATTACTCCTGATGATGGCGGTAACCCCGATGACGAAACTGTGGGCGGCTTGCAGCTTGAGGCTGTGGATCACACAGATTACCACGCTGTTAATCACACTTGGGCGTTGGATTTGATTGAGAAGCTACGCTCAGAGAAGCAGAAGACTGTTGTGCTGGCTCGCTACGGGTTCTTGACAGGTGTCCCTATCGGGGTCGCTGAGATTGCTGAAATGATGGGAAAAAGCGAGATTGGGGTTTACAAGCTGCTGGAACGTGGTATCATGGCCCTTAAGAAAATAGAAGGAATAGAGGTATCTGATGTTGGCTGATGATGTGGTTCGAGCACACATGCGTAAGCATGCTAAGTTGCGTGACGACGAAACGTACGATCCAGACCTGCACTACATGATTGGAGCAGCAGCGTTTGGTATGCTGATGCATGATGAGGAGAGTAGCAATGAAAAGGAAGACTAATAGGCGTGAGCAGAATGCTAAGCCTAAGGATATTCAGCAACATTATGTGGTTGATGAGTTGCAAGAATTGGGGGATGCCGCTACAGTGTCTTCTAAGTGGCTCACTCAAGACATTCTTGAGGAGATTACTAACTGGAAGGATTACGTCTAATGCTTGATGTATTTGTGCATCGAACAGGTGTGGTGGAGTTGCGCCAGCACACCAAAGTCTGGAACACAAGGTTTAAGGAGGCTGTGATGCCTGAGTATTCTGTCAGGGTAAATTGGAAAGTTGAGACTGAACCTACAGTATCAATCGACTACCATGAGCGCACGTGGCAACGTCAGGAACCTATGATCAATGGCGTGACCATTTGGCAGGAGATTGTCTAATGGCTCTACGTCGACGTAAGTTCAAGGTTATGGAGCCTCGTGCGTTCCCTAAGCGCCATGCTAAGTGGCCGATCCGCTATGCTTGCTCAGAGCATGGCTGGGTGAGCGACACTGCGTTCGTAGCAATTTCCGTTAGGTGCCCCTGTGGGCGTTTGGCTGAAGAGGTAAAATCATGACGGTAGAAGACGATTACGAGTTCCAGTATGAGGACAACGACAACATTACAAGGCTCATGTCTAGGCGCTCAGAGCTTAATACTCTGATGAGCACCATGCATGCCGCTATGCGTGCCATCGCTGCTGATACGGCTACCGTGCTTAGGGCACATGCTGCTGGCGATGAGGATGCACGCTACCGCCTTTGGAATGAGGCTGAGGAGAATCAGCAAACTCTGCTGCTTCTGGGACGTAAGTTCTATCAGGTTGAGCAAGAATTAGCCTGGCTCAACAACTATGCTAGTCGATACGCCGTGGATGATGAGGAGAATCAAGAATGATCATAGGATTTAGTGGGTTCGCTCAGGTCGGTAAAGATTCGGCGGCTGAGCCTTTGATTGAGGAGGGGTTTGAAAGTCTCTCTTTTGCCGCTGGCGTGAGGCGTTTGGCGTATGAGCTTAATCAGTTTGTGGTGGTGCGTGACAAGTCTATGGGCATGAACAGTATCGCCAAGTATCGAAGCGTTCTTGATGAGCATGGCTACGAGTGGGCTAAGCAGCACACTTCTGCTCGCCAGCTTCTAGTGGATATCGGCTCAGGCGTGCGTAACGTGATTGGCCCGGACGCCTGGATTGCTCCTGTGCGAGCAACTATTGAGAATGCTTCTCCTGGCAGTGACTTTGTGATCACTGATGTGAGGTACGCAAATGAGGCTGCTATGATTCGTGAGTTTGGTGGCCATATTGTGCGTGTGATCCGACCTGGCGTAAAGGCTGTGTCGATGGAAGAGGAGCGTAGCCTTAAACAGTTTCACCCGGATTTTGTGGTCTACAATGACGGCGGATTTGTGAAGCTGTGGGATAGCGTCTGCGATATTGCCTCTGAATTAAGGGAGCACTGAAATGACTGATCCTAGCGTACCTCCTCATACAACGGGGATTTATGAGTTGAGTGAGATTGCGCACACAGGCGCTGCTACAGGCGATCTAATCTTGATCGCTCTAGCGTTCGCTATTGTTGGCATGCTGCTACTACTGACGGCCAAGTGATGAATGAGGATGAGTACTGGGTGCTAAAAGACTCCCCTGCTGCTACGTTCGGGTATGCTAGTGAGCAGGCGTCTTATGCTGATTTTAGGTTCTGCGGAGGCAAAGACGGCTGTGGTGGATGGTTGCATGTGTCTGAGTTTAAGCAGGGAAACTCCACCACACGTAAAAGGCTTGTGCAGTCCATATGTCGTGCGTGTGAAAGGCGCATAGGCAACCCTGGGCGTAAGGAGGGCGTATGGAAGAGCAGATTAAAGGGCTATGGGATGTCACCTGATGAGTACAACATGATGCTTGAGAGTCAAGGCGGAACCTGTGCTATTCCTAGTTGCTCTAAGGATGCAGCGTCAGAGGGAAGGAGATTGGCGGTAGACCATTGTCATAGAAAAGAGGCTGAGCTGAAAAAAGCTCGAAAACGTGTAAAAGGGGTTGTGCGAGGTCTTTTGTGTGCTCACCACAATCTAATACTGGGTAACTGTGGTGACACTGCTGAGAGTGTGCAGGAGCTAGCCGACTACCTTTGGAGGTTTGAAAAATCATGAAATGCCTTATTGTAGAACAAGGTGGGCCATTGTTGACGGGGTTAAGCAGCATTTTGCAGATTGAGGAGAAAATGCAAGATTCTGCTTGTGTTTCCGATGGTGTGGTGTATGATGGCTAGGCGCAAAAGCGTTGCTCCTGTGAATGAGTTCCCTGAGCACTGGTTGGTAGAGCCAGAGGTGAAGATCGCTGGTAAAGCGCTTCTGACTAAGGGCGCTGAGTTTAAAGTGGCTGGTGTGGTCGGCAAATGCCGATTTAGGCACTTCGTGACTAATCAGAGTTCAGGTGAGCAATGGATTGAGTGTTTTGATCGGCATGGGGCCTACAGGGCCTTTGATTGTGCTCGTGTGAAGACGGTACATAGACCAAAGAAAAGGAGCTAATTATGGGTGTTATTTACGGTTATATGCTTACTGTGGTAGGCGCTCTGGCAATCGGCTATTTGCTTGATAAGCGTGCTGAGCGGCGGTACAGGGAGTTTGAGGAGTTCAATGATGCTTGGGCCTACCACGCAGACCTGTGGGAAGAGCGCTACTTTTAAACGCAGTATTATGGGCATAAACGTATAATAATTGGTACTGCTGAGTGGTAACTAAGTAAGAGAGAGAATATGCACAGTCTGATCCTAATAGCGCCTTACGTCTACGTATAGAGCTAGAGTACTCGTTAAGAGGGTTGGCTCTAGCCAGGAGGCTACAGGATGACGCTACCGCAACCGTGTTTAGAGACAGGCTGTATGGTGCTATCCTATGATGGTAGGTCTAGGTGTGCTGCTCACACTAAGGCTAGGGGCGCTGCTAAGAACGCTAAGAGGCGTAATGGTGGGGGTGAGCGTGCCCAAGCTCGCATGAGGTACAGGCTTAAGAGCCTAGATGCTTCTGTGTGCTGGCTGTGTAGGATTGAGTTTAGAGCTTCTGCACTGCAAGTAGACCATATTCTAGCTTTGGCTGATGGTGGAGTCGATACAGAGTCTAATTTGCAAGTTCTCTGCAAGCCATGCCACGACAATAAGTCTGCTGATGAGAATAAGAGGAGAAGGGCTTACTGATGCCTACTGTGTCTGTTGAAGCTAAAAAGCGCCAACGTGAGCGAGCTAGTGCTAGTCGTAAGGCTAGGCGTCTGAGTGATCCCGTGTGGGCTGAGGCTGAGCGTAAGCGGGCTAGGTACAACTATGAACGTAAGCGTGAGTTTAAGAAGTGCCCTATTCTTCATCCTCCTAAGCCTAAGCCTGTAAAGGTGTATATTCGTAGGTTATGCGGTTGGCGTGAGTGTGTGAACATATTTGAGCCTAAGGGTAGTAGGACTGTTAACTGCTCTAAGGAGTGTGGTAAACGTAGCGACAAGCAGAAATATCGTGAGTCTGAGGCCGGGCGGTTGTACCAGTACAACCGTAAGCATGCTATGCGTGCTATGATGCAGGCTGCTGATGTGGATGTGACTGCTAAGGGCAAACGTGATATACTTGACAAGTATGGTGGCTCTTGTGTTTACTGTGGGGTACTGGTGGCGGGGGGCTTGGAGTGGGATCACGAGACGCCTATTGCACGTGGCGGTAAGCACATGTTAGCTAATCTTGTGCCGTCTTGTGTGTGGTGTAACAGGAGCAAGAGCAGTAAGGCTTTGAGTGTGTGGCTTGTTGATGAGGGGTGCACCAGTCCGCCGCTGTAACTGCAACAGCGTTCGTAGTTGTAGTGTGGTCTGGCTGGGGATAACTTTCTAAGTGCTATCCACACCCCCACCTGTAGCCTGTGGATAACTTAAGGCGCTCTGTGGATAACGTAGGGTAGAGGGTAGAGGGTGGTACGGGTATGGCAGACTGCCTTGTTCCCGTT